>Ga0209149_1000243_pt1 | contig 21433 bp, 10 predicted proteins | sample WorMetTyACAVOLI2_FD_187423 | JGI IMG/M metagenome (GOLD analysis project Ga0209149, IMG submission 187423) | Marine gutless worms symbiont microbial communities from Max Planck institute for Marine Microbiology, Germany - Olavius algarvensis... ... | reverse complement strand
GCCTATAGTTACTATGGAACACTAATAGGAAACCCTACCCCAGGAATTCAATGGTACAACTTTCGACCCCTGGGGTGACCCCTAACCGGGGAATGGGCCCCCCGTGAGGCGCTTTTGGCAAATTACTTTGACCTCTTGTTATTATTATTATTATTACTGCTGCACATCGTCGACGACAAAAAGATCACTCAACATCTAAGCATGAAATAGTTTTAACGCGCGACGCGTATGCATAGCGTGGACTATGCCGTGGAAAGATGCCTGTCCGTCTGTCTGTCTTTCTGTCAGTCACACGCCGGTATTCTGTCTAAACGGCTAAACAGACACTCAAAGTTTTTTTTAACCATCGGCCCGTCGGGTAGCCCCACTACTCTGGTTTTTCCACACCAAACGGGATTGCAATATTCCGACGGGTACCCCGCTACCAGGGGCGTCGAATGCAAGGGGTATGAAAAATCACGATTTTCAACCAATATCTTGCTTTATCTCGGAAACGATGCAAGATGGAGCACTTTACTATGGAACGCAAATAAGAAACCGCACTCAAGCTTTCGAATAACCAGTTTGAATGACTTTCAGTGACCTATAACAAAGATTTCGAGGTCAGGATTCAACGTTAAATAACTCGAGAATGGTACAACATAGAGCTATACTCACGATGGCCGACCAATAGAAAGTCGTAAATGATCTATCGAACGGCGCCATTTTCAATGACCTTGAACGACGGTAACGACCTCTACCCCGGTTTCAAGGTCACTCCATTCTTTGACGCTGGCTATTTCAGAAACGGTACGAGATACAGACATAGCTAGTTTCAATGGAATACTAATAGGGATTTACACACGCCCCTACTCAACATTGTCATTTCGAATGATCTTGAGTGACTTAGCAAAATATTCAATGACACGAAACGTCGCGCGGTCTCTCTGCGACAGCTTAGCTTCTTGTTGATCCGTGCATTCGAACTTCAAGTAATAGTTTGACTTTCCGACCAACCAGCACCACAGACTCATCGCCGACGTCGTTCGACTGCAACTGATGCTGGACGTTGCCAGCGTTCCACTGAGACTGTAGCCGTTCTGACGTCATAATGACGTCAATCAGTCGTCGAACTGATGACGTAGTTTTGTCGTCATCGTCGTCGTCTTCAGCAGCAGTAACGTGACTCAAGTACGTCATCGGGTCTATCTTTCGCAGCTCCATGACATCTCGCGATCTCTTCTCGTACGAGTACCGACCGATTTTGATGGCTGCCAACGAACAGCACGCTATCAAATCAACAGTTGATACAGTACTGCTCTGTAGGCTACGATGACGTAGAACGACGCGTATGGTAGCTTAATGTTGTCTAACTTTTAGCAGGTTGTGATTGGTTGTAGCTGTGTTGTGTGCTCGCTGACCAGTCAACTGTTAGCTACACAAGACCTTGCTTCGGTTGCTGTGTTCATTCTGAATGTGTTCGGAACATTTAACAAATGAATTAGAACTTGTCTGGAAGAGAAAGAAATTCTAAATTCTAAACTATGTGACGTTGACTTGACTTAAGCCTATATGAAGAATTCTACATGTTTCAGAGCTAGTTTCCCGGATCGAGCACTATAGCTTCTGAGCTCGATTCCAGTATACGTCACAGTAATAAAAATTTTTTAAAATGGTATGCTGCTTTATTACTGTCATTCTTACATCGAACACAGTTCATTTTCGTAGGTAAATAGCGATTGCAGAAGTGTTAGTAGTAGTGTTCGTGGTGGTGATGATGGTGGTGCATGGATAGTCGTCTTCGTCGTTGTCGTCGTTGTAGCAGCAGTATTAGTAGTAGGAGCTGTTGTTGTTGTATAGTGTATTTTACATTTTAGGCCTATATGCCTGACACATACTACACAGGTAAATACATGCTACTGCAATTTTTTCCGTTTGTCCAGTCGTCCGTCACACTTGTTGACTGTGTCGAAATGAATCAACGTCTTGAAACTGTTGTCATCGTTCAGTAGCTTATTCCTCTACAAGGTGGCCAACAACTTCAGGTCAATTTAATCACTACGCCTAAATCAATTTGATTTCCGTTTACTAAAAAGCAGTAAAATTTATCTCGTTACTTATTTATTTACTTATTTGATTTTTTCGGTCACTGCCAGAAGTCATACAAATCGATCGAGATTATTTAAAGATGTCATCAGTCAGACAAAATAGCCTCACGTTTTGGGCCACGCTGTAGTTTAATGATTTCAAAGGTCTTGCTGAAATTCCGATAAAATTACCCTTATCTTGCACGTCAAATAGCTGTGGGGTGTAAACATTTGCGATTTTACACCGACGTGTAGTTTGGAAACGGTACACTAACATAAAACATGATTTGTCGAATAGTGCCATTAAGCAGGTAAAGGTCTCTCATACTCGATACGTGCATTGACAAAGCCGCGGTTACACTCCCAGCGGTATAGCATCACCGCCCTTTGACTAGTACAGTACCAAATTATAGTGACTAGCTTGGTGACGGAGGCACACGTGTGTGTAAACGACATCCCCAAGGTCGTTACGTGATAATGCAACGGCCGGGAGTCGATCCTGTAGCAATAACCTTAATACGGGGGATTCGATTCGAGGCTACTTGAGTTGCCGGTTTAGTCTAGTTGTAACACGTTGGACTTGATCAACGTAGTTACTCTACGCTAGCCCCCGTTATTGCCTGGGTGGGAACGGGTAAACCACCTCGGCGGAGAACCAGGCACCCAGGCCTACTCAGCCTGAGCCCACCCTCTGTGGGTAGGCTGAATGAGTACCCGGCGAAAGCTGGGCAAGTAAACAGGCACATCGCGTCATACACTAGCCCATGTCCGTGGTCTTGCAGTGTGCTGCTGGTGCCTGGCTGAAGGGACTTGCGCATTAGAGGTGTGTTACACGTATGCGCTATAGAAATCAACGTTTACTTTACTCTGCTTCGTCCGGTGCAAACCTTACTGAATTCGATAGGGGTGACCCCAGAAAATTCGCATGAAAATTTGTGATATTTTGATATTTTCGCAGAAAATTGCAGTACGTCCGTTAGTGGACATGATGTACACCGTTACTGACTTCGACCTTGTCGCTGACGATACGAACAACAGTTACATATTAACCTTTTAGAGTGCAAATGCAACAATATATTCCCACATCGAATAACATGAAGTTGGTACAGTATAGCCGTTGATGGGTGGGCTGTTACATTTGGTACAGCGATGAGGGGACTGGGCGGGGCCGCAGCCCGTCCAGGCCCCTCCTCGTTGTACCAAATGTAACAGCCCACCCATCAACGGCCAGTGTACCAATCACTGCATTTCTGTATAATGGTCCGTTGCTCTACGATTTCAATTTTAAGGGTAAATAGACTTATCTGTTTTTCTGTATTTTTGATGCTGTCGTATGATAATGTAGTGGTCACTTGATCATAGAAGGTAAGCAGTGGCACTGACTGGGTAACGTGAGAATTCGTCGTTATTTTTTTATTATATAAAATTGCACTCGAGGTACAACACACTAGAAAATTAAGAATTAAGAACAACTCGACGCAAGATATGACAGTATGCAGTTCAATTCTGATGTTGACAACCTTAACAGTACTTTAGTGATAGTTTTGCGTTGCTTTCACGGCGTTGTTTGCCATACGTTGCAACGGGGCGTTTGAAATTGAAAAAAAGTTCTGTGCAAAATACTTTTGGTCCCTGTTTTTCGAATACTTTTACATATGTAACTAATTTAAAACCAAGATTGACATGGCAGACCGTTGCGCGACATTCCGACTTGTAGACAGCGATTGTACCGACAGTGTGAACAGGTCCTGACAGCTTGACTGTGGTTAGCTCTGTCATAAACGACGCACTTGTACGGGCTCTTTCTTGTAAGACTGCGCTGGAAAAAACCCTGTAACATTTATTATTATTATTATTATTATTATTATTATTATTATTATTATTATTACTACTACTACTACTACTACTACTACTACTAGTACTACTACTACTACTGTTGTTGTTGTTATTGTTTTTCTTTTCGTCGTCGTCGTTGTTGCTGCTGCTATCGTCGTAGTATTCGTCATCAGTAAATAATATTTAGGCTAACAAGTAAATCTGCAGTGCGAGTCACAGCAAGCAAGCCCGCCCCGGAGTTGCAACACTGTTTTCTGAACTTAAACCAAATTGCAACGGGGGATCATATACGGCGGAGTTACGGCTGAAAAAAAACGATTTCGACATTTTCGCGTTCTTGACTTGAACTTTGACCGTTCAACCTTCAAAGTGCAGCGAGACGATAGAGGGACCGTTCGGGAACATGTTAGTCTTCAAGTAAGTCGGGCCATTTTGGCGGACAGACTCGTCACGGAGAGAACCAGAGGCCCACAGACGGAAAGACCTGGCAAGCATGCAAGCATCTTTATTTGCCCAGAGTACAGCATACACAGTATACATATAGGCTAATGATCACAAACACAGGGGCAGGCTGCCAGAAAAGGCCCACAGGGCCTATCACTGCTGGCCACCTACATGTGTCGCGTACAAAAACATTACCCCCCCCTCGATTATAACCTGGAGCAGATAATTATGTCAGCACACGTGACGCCCGTTGTGCTCATCTACAGCATTTGCTATGTATTTCCTCGTTCGTTATTCTCCAATTTCCTGCATGACGGTCAACGAACTGACATTAACATAAGCATTTCATTTTAGTTTACAGAACGGGTTGCTGACATTCTTGCGTTGAACGGGTGAGTTTTTCCGCGCGACGTTACGCATAGCGCGACCTACGCTGTCGTGCGGTGTCCGTCCATCCGTTTGTCCATCCGTTTCGTGTATTGTATCGAAACGAGAAAACATGTCCTCAAACTTTTATCACCCACTGGAAGCCCCACATTCTCGTTTTTCCCCGCGATATATTTTGGCGAAATTCCGATGGGTTCCCTCAACAGGGGGCGTAGAATGTAGGTGGGTATGAAAAATCGCCATTTTCGACCAATATATCGCTTTATCTCAGAAATGATACAAGATAGGGCCATGTGTCTGTGGAACGCCAGTAGGAACTCGTATGCATTCTATCGAATGGTGCCGCTTTCCAATGACCTTGAATGATCTTGAGTGACAACACAATATCAACGACACGGAGCGCGCGCAGCCTTTCCGCAACAGCTGAGCTGCTTGTTAAGCCGCCGCTCGCGACAGCGAGAGCGGTTTAATTCGTCGGTGCTGTCCATCTGTTCGTCTATCTGTCTGTGTGTTTGTTTGTCTGTCTGTGGCCAAAATGTAAAAAACGCGATTTTCTCATAAGCTAAGCAATTTAGAGCTATGGTCTCTATTGACGACCTATAGGAAGTCGTACCTGGGCTTTTCAAAGAACCCATTATTGCACCCATAAAATCCAAGATGGCTGAGATCCACCATCTTGAAAATCGGCATGACGTCATTTTTTTCGGCCGAGGGTGGTCCGATTTGGATAGAATTTCGGAGACTGGTGCAGAATGACATGTCGACTGCGGTGATGTGGTCAAAATCGAAACCAGATGTAGAATTCCAATATGGCGGACGTTTGTGCAAATTCAATGGCATGTCATTCCAGAGTCACATATCACATTGCAGGGTGCTGCCACTTGGTGAATTCACTGTCACGATTCCAGAGCAACATGCCACATTTTTTTGTTTTTAATGCAGTTTAGGATTTGACGAGCGGCGGCGTTCGTATCGTCTCCGATACACTTGTTTTTGGCGTCGAAAACAAGTGAGAAAACAAACAAAACTGGAGAGCACTTAGGGAATTCAAAGGCTGATGTCATCGGTTATCCCACTGTGGGATTTTCCGAAGTGGGTGGTTTTCCAACTGCGATACGCGCCCCATGATAGCGTGATTTTCCACTGTGGTTATAAGTTCATTGTATGAGGCCTATACGTCAGCATGACACGAGACATAAAAATAATGTACACTATGAGTAAAAAACTGGATCTTTTTCATTTGAGCATAGCTTTCGCAATTACTGTCCGATTTTAATATTTTTTTCACTGTTGCAGACATAAATTATCTGCCCACAAACACATAGTTTAATTTCCCACTTTACCTATAGTTTGTTGCTGCACTACCTTGAAAAATGCAACCGCATACACTTCTTCACAAAACTGTTGAATAAATCTGCAATGCATGCGGTAATTTCATTGTTGTTATAAAGCAGGAAATTCTGGTGATATCTCTTACTGACTTCTTCGATGCTGCTTCACGACATCGTAATGACGTCATAATGCAGCTAGCGATACGCAGAGTGTTTGGTAAAGGTCCAGCAGGAAAGCGCACGACACACCGCGCCGCGCACGTGCAACATTTGAATTGCTGCGTCAAGAAATGCCAAACTTTCTTGCGCTCAACCTATGGCCTCCAAACACCCAGATCTCAGTCCTGTGGAGTACAAGACCTGGGCTGTCATGTAGCATCGTGTTAACCACACAGACAAATCCATAGCGTGGATGAATTGAAACGGCGGCTTATCGATGTCTGCAATGCGGTCTTGAACAGTCGATTTTTGATGAGACTACTGACCAGTGGTGAGGAAGACATCGAGCGTGTGTCCATGTTAAAGGAGGGCATTTTGAGTACAGCCTGTGAACTGACAGTGTTGATTTTGTCCATATCTGCTAAATTAAGTGTGACTTATTTGACTGTTACATCTTTAATTACGAAATCATGCCGGCAATGTTGGCCAATACATTGTTGTTAATTTTACAAGGTAGTGCACTATCAGATTTGAGGTATGGTGGTCGATATGATGGTCCACTTTGTCGTCGTTAATTTCTGTCTGCAACAGTGAAAGAATTATTAAAATAGGACAGTATTTGACAAAGTTATAATCAAATGAAAAAGGGTCCAGTTTTTTGACTCAGTGTATATGGCATCTTCGTAATGGCAAAAAAAGTAGATTCTTAACCCTAGGCTTAACAGTGATCAAAAATTCATGAAAATTTTAACTTTTCGATTAATGCTGCTGACAGACAGACTAACAAACTGAGGCACTACAAAATAACGTTGCCAAATGAAAGGCCGCGTGCAGCTAACTTGGAATGTATGGCTAAAGGCAACTCTTGCAGGTTAACAGATCGCATATATACACATATAATTATCGTATATACCTTACACGAAAAATGTACTAAAGTAGCTAGCAGTCAGCCAGCGACGCGAATTTTAAACTTGGTGAGCATCTAACCACAACAAAGCAATACGTCACGGCAAAAATTATCAAACAATATATTCTCTTCAAACGTTACTTCGTTTTTTTCAGTTCAGATTTCGTTTATTTCGACTTGCTTTGTTTCCTTCGTGTTTTGAATATTTATACTTTTAGTTTCCGTTACAGTTTTAGTTAGTGAGACATTCGTTAACTAGAAAGACACTGAACGACGTTCGTTTCCTGTTGCTTTAAGTTCAACATCCGGCGAAGCGTCGGTCGTACAAAACACCCTGCGTCGTGACAGTGTGATTCATCAAACTGGTTTTCCGGTTTCGATGACGACATTAATGCTAGTAATTAGTCAAAAACGAATGCGCGCTGTTGAGTGTGCGTCTCATTATCGAGGGGCGCCACGAACAGAGGACGATCGGCAGTCACGACGTCACGGGTGCTGAATAATGTTCTGCACTGTGTAGCCGATAACCGTAAGTTTTCACTGTTTATTTTTCTTGTAAATTAACGTTTCTAGCATTTATTAAAGTTCACATTTGTGCGTCTAAATTGACAAGTCGATGGCGAATTTTGACAGAAGAAACAACCGTTATACGACAACCATGACATTATTGCGATTTATCAACTACAGACAATGCTCAGATAGCATAAACCTTTATCAAGGCATCTAACCTCAATCCAAAGTGATATGGGATTCGAATCCAGATTTCCGGATTAATCCGGAATCGGACCAGGATGTCTGCGAATCGCTTCCAAAATGTTGTGGATTTATTACATGTCGGCGTCACTCATTTTGCCGAGTGTCGTGAAAATTTGGCCAGTGAATATTATGAGAAATACTAATAAACCTCCTAAAATCCCCTATTCCACAACGGTGAGGGAACTTGTGGAAAAGTGATCCGGAATCCGTATGCGGGACCGGATCATCGCCAAAAGTTGATCAGTTCTTCCGATTGGTAGGCCAATCATAACACCAAGTTTCAACGAAAGCGGCTGATTACTTGGCGGAGGTAATAAAAATAACATCAGTAGGCAAATATAGGGCCTAGGTAAATATAGGCCAACACCACCCTGGCGATAAACATAATAGCAAACGTAGAAACGATAAGTTGATAGATGCGACAGAAAATAAATATATTTGCTGTGTCGTCACAGTACTACTATTGAAGTGCTATAGACTGTATATTTCTACAGGAAAACAAGACAGGCCTAATGAACTTGAAGCAACGGCCTGACGAATACGTAATAGCCTAACGTAAAAACCCGGCAACATGCGGCAATACCGTAGCGGCAGGCTGCAGCGCTGTTTCCGTCTCGGTGGTTATGAAAGATACAGGAAAGCGAAGACGACAAAATTCCGCGGGAATTACGCTAGCTAATAGGCTGGAATGATGACGCAGAATCACGCGAAGTCACAACTAAACACGACTACGTAGTCTTAACGATACTGTGTCGAGTATTGCTGAGTTGTCGAATAACGGTTAGTACTTCATTAGTGCAATACTGTGAGATTGTTTACTCTATGTCAACCACTAGCCCCGCGCCGCCAGAGTTTAGAACAAGAAGCTCAGCTATCGCAGAGAGGCCGCGCGCTGCCTCGTGTTGTTGAGTATTTTGGTTACTTGCTGAAGGCTACTCTAAGTAGAAGGATTAATATGGTGACTTTCGCAAATCTAGGCTCCGTCCGTCTACCAAGTTTGAAGTTCCTAGGCCTTCGCGTTCGGAAGATACGGCGCATTTAGTGTGTCAGCTGTAGTCGGCCCGGTGACCTTGACCTTTGACCTTTTGACTTTGAAACGGGTTCACGGGTCACCCGGGTCATGAGCTTTCACGGTGCCAAATATGGGCTTCCGGAGCCTTTCAGTTCTCGGCTTAGGTCGAGGCACGGGACGGACAGACAGACAGACAGACGACGGCCATCGACGCTTAATGCCCCCTCCCTACGGAGGTCGAGGCATAGTAAGTAACCGACGTACTGGTACTGGTTTCTGCAGCTGAAGTGACCTTCAAACGCCATTCAAGGTCACGGCGGCAATGTCACCTTTTGATACATCACATATGAATTCCTAATTATCATTCCGTTGCAACTATATCCATATCTTGTACAGCATTGCGTTCTGCCATTTTAACCTCGTTTTTCTTTCCTATGGGGACGCTGCTCGGCCAATCGCGCTAAATTTTGCATGGATAGAAAGACATTGCCATGCTTGCAAAACGCCTCGCAGCATGTACCCGTCTATCTACAACAGTTTCCCAGTTATTCGAACCACAATTGCAAAAAAAATCGCCATTTTTACGTACCCCGGCCTTCATTTTTTGTTTGCCCTGGTGACCCCTGTGGCAATCACGCAAAACGTTGCATGAATGAAAAGACAATTCCGTGCTTGCCAAACCCCTCGCAGCATGTACCTATCTATATTCAATACTTTCCGAGTTATACGATGCTTAAATTAATGCTTAAGTCCAAAAATCGCTATTTTTACCACATTTTGGTTTCCCCTGGGGACGCCCCTGGGGCAATCACGCTAAATGTTGTATGGATGGAAAGAGATTCGATGCTTACAAATTGTTTCGCTGGATGTGCCCATCTAACTATAACCGTTTCTGAGATAGAGCGAGATATTGGTCGAAAATCGTTATTTTTTCATACCCCCTTGCATTCGACGCCCCCGTTAGGGGTGTTCCCGTCGGAATAGCGCCACCCCATTTGGTGTGTAAAAACTAGAATGGCTTGGCTACCCGATGGTGAAAGAATTTCGAAGATATGTTTATTCGTTTTGACAGAACTCACGAACGTGACAGACAGACGGACAGACAGACAGACAGACAGACACCGCATGCCGGCATATACCGTTATGCATAGAATCGCGCGGTAAAAATTTGCCGTCAGTTTAATCCACCGTTCAATTGATTTCGTTTTAAATGTAATACAAGAACTAATCATTAGAATAGATAGCCATTAGCCAAACGTTACGTGCCGTCAACGTATTGGTCAATTGGACTTTACTATATAAATGCGAGTATAAAGAGCGCTTTTAGCTGCTTCGATTGATCGTACAATCTCACAGGAATAATGTAACTAACATACATGAAAAGTGTCCAAACAAAACTTCACGTAAAATCAGATAATTAAGAGTTACAAGTCAAAGTTATAATCATCTATCATATTTCAACAAGAGGTTATCATAGCTGCATGGCGTTAAAATATGCGTTAGGGGTAATTCAAGCCTTTCAAGGTCAGTGAATTAGCAGAATTCGATAGACCATATACGACTTCCTATCAGATACCATTGTAAATATAGCGTTATCTTGTATCATTTTCGAGTTATTTGACGCTGAAGAATGTCGTGATCTTGAGGGATGACTCAAGGTCATTGGAAATTATACGTTTCGATAAATCGCGTAAAATCCATTGTAACTATGTTTCTATCGAACCATTTCTGAGATGTTCAACGTGGAATAATGACGTGATGGTGAAATCTGCGTTAGGGGTCGTTCAAGGTCAGTGAAAATGGCACTATTCGATAGATCGCATACGAGTTCCTATTCATCTTCCATTATAACTATGGCCATGTTTTGTATCATTTCCGGGATAAAGTTACATATTGGTCGAAAATCGCGATGTTTTCATACCCCCTTGTACATAACCTCCCCCGTGGAAATGCGGTTGCGAATATTATTTTTTGCCGTGTTTCTTACAACCGAGCTAGATGGTCAGGCTTTAACACATTGCGAAAATAATGCGGAAGAGTTCAACGCTGCGAGTAGGTGACACCAATGTCACAGAAAGACAGCCCACAGGGTGCTGTGACCGCGGTAGTGGGGGTAGGAGGGTCCGGACCCTTGGGCCCTCTGGCCAGCGCCGCGCCTACAGGCTACCCAACGATACGCCCGTCTGTCTGTCTGTCCGTCCATCTGTCTGTCCGTCACGTTCGAAACGGCTTTACGTATCGTCATACTTTCTTCAGCATACGGCAGCCCAATCATTCTAGTTTTCCAGTACTAAACATCTTTGAGAAATTCGGACGCCCCCTATGGGAACGCTGAAGACAGGCTGGGTATATAAATTTCACGATTTTCTGTCATATCGGCTGCGTCCGGCGCGGCGGGCCACCAAGGGTGTCGCAATTTTTTTCCTGCCGGTGAAAAACTATCCGACCCTGAAATTTATGCTTCCACCGGTGTCCCATATGCTTCCTTTCCCGTTTAAAACTGCACCCCTAAATTTACTGTCGTTACTGTGTGTGTGTGCTGCTGAGGCGCAATCTGTTTGCGATAGCTAAGTCTCTTGTTAATTATGATAGCGCACTAAAACTAGGCTATTTTGCCGTCATCAAATTGATCGAAAGCCGTGCGACTGACGATGTTTGCAGGTGATGGCCTGCAGTGACGTATACTCCGCAGGTGCCCGTGGTCACGTGATGGAGGTGAACGACCAGATGTTGGCTGAGTTGGTGGCACGCTCGTGCCCGCGATGTGACTGTCGTCAGTCTCGTCCAATCGACGGCGAGGAGGTTGCCAGTCTGCCGTTGAGAGTATGCGTCCAGTGCGACGAAGTTTTCGGCTTCGACGACTCGACAGGTGGTCTGCCACACACCGAGATGGTCGCTGGTGGCGGCATCTGGAACAACGACAACGACGAGGTGGAGGACTACCCTCGGCAACCAAGCCCGTGCTTCAGAGACAGCGCGTTCGCTGCCGCTGACTGGAGTTCGGGGAACGACGACGAAGCGGTGGATCGCGACTACGATCAGCATCACTCTGGGAACTCGGATATGCCTAGGCGTGGTGGTAGAGGCTGCGGAAGGCGCGGCTGCGGTGGTGGCCGTGGGAGAGGCAGAACACATCACCACGGGGAGGAGTACCCCCAGCAACATCACCATAGCGGCGGCCGTGGCCGTGGCCGTGGCCGTGGCCACAGAGGACGTGGTGGAAACGGCAGCCGAACGTCGACATCGTCGAACGGAAGCGACCCGTTGATGCAGGTCGCAACTACCTGTCTGCAGTCGAGCAAGTGTGCGTTGGGCGCCGCAACCGACGTCGTCGCTGGCAATTACGGCCACGCCGTAGAGACCGTTTCCAACGAAATGGAACCTATCGGTCGCGCAGTCGGGACGGCTATTGGCTCCGTCACCGGCGAACTCATCGGATCGGCCCGAGCCAGCGAGATCGCCGCCGGAATCGGCTCCACGGTTGGCCGTGGAATGGCTGAGATACTAAAGGATTCCAGTCTCTGTAACCAGCGCACCTCATCCTTGGAAGACTAGCTCTGGCTGTCAGCATCCAACAGAACTGTGACTTATACGAGTAGCTTAAATGTGTATATTCTTTTACAACTATACTGTTTTTTTTCGATTTATGAATGATAATAATAATTGATAATAACAGCTATTAGCCGAGACCTTGAGCGGCCATATTGCTGTAATATTTGTTAGGTTGTGCTCCAGTGTTTACACGGCGTTACGTCATTTCGCATGTGTAAAATTTCGTACATACACTATAATGTCGTATATCACCAATGTGGGCCAAATTAAACGGGACCACCTTCCATTTTTGCTTGTAATGATTGAACGCATCTATAAAATTAAATGATTTTTGGCACGTATAAACTACATAAAGCAACAAGTGTCACGATGCCAATTTTATCCTAATAAAAGCGCAACACGCTAGACGGCGCCACGTCTATCAACACGTCTGATGCAGGCTGATAGTCATAAAATTAGTGACAGACCTAATTTGCACAGCTAGTCATGCCGTAAGCTTACTCCAAAAATACTTCAATACAAAAGCTGTAAGAACGATGGTTTTGTAGTACAGACAGTTAGTGAAACATCTGTTCAGTGTGTCCGCCATTTTGATCCACGACACACTGATCGTGCTTGAGTGGCGTGCACTATCACAGCGCTTCATTGATAAGAGCATCGGCGAATGGCCTGCGGTGTGTTGTGGATTAGAATGGCGGACACGCTTAACACACGTTTCAATGACTGTCTGTACTGTAAAACCATTGCTGTTACAGACGATGTGTGTTGAAGTATTTCCTGGAGTACAGCACGCCTTCCGTCTGCATGAGACGTATACTGATAGATGTGTCGCCCTCTAGCGTGTTACGCCTTCATTAAGATAAAATTGGTGCCGTGTCACTTGTTGCTTCATGTAGTTTGTATGTGCCAAAAATCCAGTGGCGTTATCAGATGGGAGACGATGGCGCGACCGCCCCTCCCCCTTTGGTCTGATCGTGAATTTTTGGATACTTTTTGCACTGTTTTTGTAAGCTGCGTTTCGCGATTGAACCGTAAAGTCCGTGTCCCAAGGCTTCTAGTGACCGTCGGTGTTTTTTGCCAGTCAAAATCTGCATCGAAATGCACCCAAACATCATTTTGGGGACAAAAATGTTTTTCTAGGGAGGAGCCAGCCCTAAACCACGCCCCATCCCCTCGACGCCTACGGCGCCTCGCCCCTCCTTACTGGAATCCTAAATACGCCACTGCAAAAATCATTTAATTTTATAGATGCGTTCAGTTGTTACAAGCAAAAATAAAAGGTGGTCCCGTTTAATTTGGCCCACCTTCTTGTGAACGATTGTTACAGATTTAGCATGTTATTACCTTGCATGCATCACACGAGTTAACTCCGTAATGAAAGCCTTTGGCTTGCCGGCCACACACGCGGCAGGGAGGCAAGACGTGCGGCGCGCATCGTACGCTCTTCGACATCTTCAACCGCGCACCAGCTGAAGCGAATACCTGCCGAAATAATACATAGTAAAAACATCAGAAATCGAATTCAACATGCTAAGTTGTTGACTTATGTACATATAATACAGAATATACGAATCTGCAGTACCTTATATCCAGTTCACCACAGGTTAGGGGTCCTTCAAGGTTCCTCTTTACGTTGCTTTACAACAAAGAAAATTTAACGACTTGACAAATTGCATTTAGATATATAGAAATAGAATTATCTCAGCTATATTGCCTTTAACTTTTATTTAAATTCGTCAATTCTCCTAGGCGCTATGCAATAAAACATAAACAGATATATCATTAGGTGCGTTCTCTCGCCCCTGACACCCTCTTCCAAACACGATGTACACTGTATTTGACATGTTCACTCATCATCATCATCATCGTCATTTATTTTGTTCAGTAAAATGGAGAAATACAGTTGGATAAACAGGACAATACTGAACAAGGCGAACCAGGCTCATACGAGCGCTTACGGAAGCCTTTACATGCATACAGTTTGAGCACTCTTATACAGTGTAAACGTAGGAACACATCATGACTGTCATCATGTCGTTCAAAATGTTACTGCTAGTATTTTCTAACTCATCCTAATCTGTGGATGAACGCGGCTCACGTCCAAGTCTTATATGATGTGACCGCTCTTTACTGACTGAAAATGCAGATATACCGGTACGTAGTACGTTATGAAGTAGTCACTGTAATCGGCAGAAGCATATAATCTAATTAAACGTATTATATGTCCGTAGTTTCACTTGCTGCAGTTTATTTGCGTTGCTGTTGACATCTGCATCCCATCACTCATCATATGCTAATATTAATATTGTGTGCATTAATTTGTGCGACTGGAATATATCTAGCGCGTTTAGAAAACAGTTTTGATTGCGTACTAATACAAATGTATCGGACTCGATATGATAAGCTCCCATTCGACGCCAGGTGCTGCCACCTAGCGAATGGCTTAATAAATTTCACAGGCGACAGACAGACAAACGAATGGACAAACAGACGAACAGAAAAACATCGCCGTCGCATAAAGCCCGCGCATTTACGAGGCAGGCTTAATAACGGTCGTACTGTACAGCTTAACCCTTTAATCGCCACATTAAAACCACAGAGCAACGAACCGTCATATGGCAATACAGTGATTGGTACACTGGCCGTTGATGGGTGGGCTGTTACATTTGGTACAGCGAGGAGGGGACTGGGCGGGGCTTCTTAAGCGGGAATTCTTAACCATCAACGCGTTTACATCTTGAAATATATGCGATTTTTGTCAGAGACCAGAAAAGTATGCTAGACTTATTTTCAGAGAAAAATAGCTGAAAATTGAGGGGCCTACTTGAAGGTAAGGTTGGTCAAGGTCATTAGCAGTGGCATAATTCCATAGGCGACAAATCACTTTCTATTAGTGGTCTGTAGTTACTATATGTCTATCTCGTATCATTTCTAAGATATTCAACGTCGAATAATGGCGTGTCCTTGAAATCTGGGTTAGGGCTCATTCAAGGTCATTGAAAATGGCACCATTCGACGGATGATACACGACTTCCTATCAGTCTGCCATTGTAATTATAGCGCTATCTTGTATCATTTCCGAGTTATTAGACGTTGAAAAATACCGTGACCTTAAAATCATTCACCCTGCACACACAGGGCTTAACTACATGTATGTATGTTTGTTCAAGGTCATCGAAACGATACCAGTCGATGCCCGTATATGACTTACTATTGGTCTTCCATTGTAGCTACATGCCTATTTTCAATCGTTTCCGAGATATAACGATTTATTAGTCGAAGATCTGCGTTTTTCGCCGTTTTTGCCCAGTCTCGTTTGAAGCCGTCGGAAGGGGGTTTCCCTGGATGATAGGGTATGAAAATTGGTATAAAAAACTAGATTCCCTGGGCTACCCTATAGTGAAAAAAACATGATCCAGTCGTGAGTTTTGAGTCAATATTAGCGTGTGTTAGACAGACAGACACGTCGCCTATAGCTAAATCGCACTGTAGCATAGCTGATCGCGATAAAACTCAATCAGGATATACGCTGTTTGTAGGGTTTTTGAAAGGTGTCTATTTTACAAACATAAATAATCAGTAAAATAACAGAGTTAAATGAATTTGTGACAAATTTTCTGGGGGTCATTAATGTGGTTGGCCCTGTTTTCTTTAAGATTGGAACGTGCCGAAATCCGACCTTGGATGCACTTAAGCATTTTACGCTACGATAATGGCCATGGCCACAGTTTTCAGTTCAAAGTACTATCTTAGGGCGCGGATTTCAAAGACAATTTTTATCGCAAATCGTCACCTTTTAAGCACAATGTTGCCAATATTTTTTTACAGCTATTGCTTTATTTGTGTACTGTGTACCATTTATATCCGATTATTATTATTACAGGGCGAATTCTATGGTTAAAGATAAATAATTCAGGTAACTAACAACAGAAACGATGAAAATTTCGAACTCACAGTGAATACGTATAGTCTACACAGAATCAGGGAAACTGGAAAAGAGAAGAAGCCTGGACGGTCTTAGAATCCGATCGTGACGTGCGTCGTTAGTTTGGTAGGCTATTATTATGCTGTTGTGTATCTCTACCGTGTGCTCGGTGAATGAAGATTATCTACATTAGTTCTATCCCGAATCGTAGCGCGGCGACTTTCATGCAACTGTTAATCTTGTTGTCATAGTTCGGTTTTCGTCGGTCTAGCCGCCGTGTGCATCTCGGTTACGCGATCGAACTTCGCCCCGTCTGTTACTGGCCGCTGACGATCGCAGCCAGAACCACTGCGACGTACGCCACGCGACCTTCAAGATCAGCCGACTCGTTTCGTCTCAACAAGTGCGCTGTTTATGCGTGGTCGCCAACTGTACCGTCACGTTTTCTCAACCAAGTTTACATGTTACGTACGGCAGCGGCCGACTGATGTCAACATATTATCACCTTGTTATATACTGTACATCAACCGTTTGGCCTTGAATGTTTACCGTCCTTGAAGCGAACAGCGTCGTATGCCGCGACCGTTGTTTTTTCTAGTACGACTATCGCTTTTGTTTACCCGTACCATACTCCTTCCTAAATCAATATGTTTACTTTTCTCGTACTGACATCATTATAGTGAAGTTTATCTTTTTTTCGGCTCTTTCACGTTCACTTACCACAATTACAACTTTCCAAAGATGTTAAATATTTTTTTAATGCACGTTCACTTGGTTCACAAGGGTCAGCAGATCACTTACAAGAACGTGAATACACACTATAGACGTATTCTTCGACGTCTCCATTATTGACGCGCATCAGCATAAATGAACATACAGCATGCAGTTTTTACCATCCAGCAGCAAAGGACTGTATTTTATACCAGATTTCATGCGACACTCCCCAGAGGATCTGTTCGAGCGAAGCCCTTAAACGAGACTGGTGGGTAAAACGGCGATTTTGGAGTTTTCGTGACACTATCTCGAAAGCGATAAAGAGAAACATTGCTGGGGTTACTAGTAACCACTATTATGAAATCGCACATGAGCTTTCGATTGGTACCAGCTTCGATGACCTTCAACGACCGTAACGCGCCTTCAGCTCACTACTCTTACTCTACGTCGCGTCTTGCTATTTAACCATTTGACGGACGCATTAAAACCGCAGAGCAACGGACCGTTGTACAGAAATACGATGATTGGTAAACTGGTCGTTGATGGGTTCACTGTTGCATTTGGTACAGCGAGGACAGGCATGGCGGAAGGGGCCTGGGCGGGCTGCGGCCCCGCCCAGTCCCCTCCTTGCTGTACCAAATGTAACAGCCCACCCATCAACGGCCAGTGTACCAACTACATATTATTTGATGTGGCACTATAATTAACAGTGCCCATTAAAGGGTTAAACGTGAGTGACCACAGTAAGTAAGTAAGTAAGTAAGTAAGTAAATGTATTTATAAGGCGCAATAATCAAAAAAGTCACGATGCGCCGGAAGATATAGTCCAATGTCTGCAGATTAAAGCGATGTAACGTTTGTACACGCGCGATCGGCGGTAAATTACAATAGTTTGTCGAAGTCAGCGATATATGCATTTTGCGATGCAATTATGTCAGAGACGGTTGACAATACAACCAAAATTACTATTGTATTGTCTCTGTCTCTTACATGATGGTGATGCGCGACATGACAGCGATAGCTAAGTTTATCGTTCATTTTTGACACTAGATCTTTAGTGTCAGTTTTCGAGATCTATCACCCACGCTGCGGGATATAACAACTCAGTCTTTTTGCCCGCCAGATTCGCCTCAACTTTAACTTTGCTACTCCGGTATGGTCTTTTTCTACTACCTGCTGGAAAAAAATAAACCAGTGCGAATGTGTATATTCCACAAATAGGCGTTTCTCGCGTAACTGACTAAAGATCGCACAAGCCAGGCGACGACGTTGCTGCAAGCACCCTTATTGTCTATCTGGGAAAAATGCCCTGTAGGCCTAGAAAGTTAGACAGCTGTGAAAGATTATATTGTAAAAAAACATCGCCGTAAAGTCAATGTGCTTCTATGTGATAACATCTTTTTATTTTTGCTGTTTTAGCTGTATTATGTCGTCCTCAAACGTCTTTTAAACTGCTAAGTTTTTTGCGTTGCAAAGAAGGAGGTTATGCGATCAGGCCGGTTTGTCGATGGGTTTGTCTGTCATTCGTTCTGTCGTCTGTCTGTCTGTGAGCAGGATTACTGTAAAAGTAATGAGCCGATTTAATTGAAACTTGGTGTCATGATTGGGCGATCAAATGAAAGAACTGATTAACTTTCGGTGTTGATCCGGTCCCTTATACGGATTCCGGATCACTTTTCCACTTCTCTCATCATTGTGGAATAAGGAATTTTAGGAGATTTATTAGCATTTCTCATACACTCGGCGAAATGACTGACGCCCACAAGTAATGAATCCACAACATTTGCAAGCGATCCGGCAGACATCCGGATCCGAATCTGGTTTAATCCGGAAATCTAGATTCGAATCCCAGATCACTTTTGGTTCAGATAGGACGCCTTTGCGGAGGTTTGAGCAGTCTGAGCACAGTCTAGTTACAATTATATTTGCTGTTTTTTTTTTAATTTTTCTTTGGGCCAATTTATCTTTTCTTGGTTAGTACCGGTACCTGAGATGTACAATATGTGTGTAAAATTTGAAATATGTATGCTTCAACCGTTGCAGAGATAGAAGGGAGTCCTAAATTTAAAAAAACAGGGTCATAATCCCTGACAACCCCCTTAAGAGGCAATTTATCATTTTTGCCGCGGCAAATGCTAACCAACTAGAGATGATTTGCCCCTCATACAATACCAAACTTGAAGTGTCCGGTTTTATCCGTTCCTGAGATAGAAGGGGTCTCATATTCCAAAAGTGGGTCACCACGCCCCCTTAAGAGCCAGTTTATCTTCCGTTGGTTAGTGCTTCACACCGTTCACCTATGTACCAAATTTGAAGTCCCTATATATATATCCCTTCCGTAGATAGGAGAGGGTCCCTAATTTCAAAAGTGGGTGACGTGACCGTGACCACGCTCCCTTTTGAACCCATATTGTTGGGTAGGCAATGGTATAAGCCCTATGCAGTACCAAGTGACCTGCTTGTGAGGAATTGAAATGAATTACATATTTGGAATCCCGACCCAGATTTACCGATTACGATACAACTTAATGGGCTACGACGACGATTAAGGTTAGTTTACTCCTGAGCACCTCAATTGTCAAGCGATTTTCGGATGCTATTTTTTGGGAAAGAGGGTCTAAATATTAAATTTTGTATTTATAATCCCACAAAAGCACATCCTTGCGCGGAAGCGCGTCTTTTGACACACTACGCACCAAAATCCGTGCAGGCACCTTGGCTGTAGGCGACTTTGCACATGCGACAAAAAATGAAAAAAATATCCGAGTAAACAAAAGGTGCACAACTTCACATAATATGGGTAGAAGAAAGTATCCTGAAGGGATCGGTATAAAATATTGCATGTGGGTATATTCGCAACACAGTTAGCCTAAGTGTAGGAAAGTGGATATGGGCCAATTTCCGAATTCTCTAAAGCTTGAGAGGTCCACCTCAACTTTTTAGATTTCAGAGGAAAGTGCCACATCGCATAATATGAACTTGGTAAGTTGGTTCACTGGCCGTTGATGGGTGAGCTGTTACATTTCGTACGACGAGGAGGGGACTAGGCGGAGCCGCAGTCCGCCCAGGCCCCTCTTCGCTGTAGCAAATGTAACAGCCCACCCATCAACGGCCAGTGTACCAATCACCGTATTGCTGTATAATGGTACGTTGCTCTGCGGTTTTAATGTGGCTATTAAAGGGAATCAGCTTGGTGGCGCTATCTGGCGACTGTTCTACACTGCTGAGAAACCGGACCCCTACGATTAATAAGACATGACATTTTTAGTTCATCAATTCACAACATTTACTAATTATTTTTGGCACAGTGAGACCTTATTCAATGTTCAATTGACTAGGCTACAAGTTTTTAAACTGGCTTAGAACCAGCTGCGCTGTTTCCATAACAACGGTAACGACTTGACATCTGAAACAGCTGAGGTTTTGTCGAAAAAACCGGATCCATACGATATTCTGACATAACTTGACTAAAATTGCTTTAATTTGTAATCTGTATTTGTTAATCTTAATTAAACATCAACGTTAGAAGATTGTTTACAGTAGTGTGCCAGCGCAATCCTTAACTAGCCTACGTACGCGTCATTCCACAGTTTTATGCTGCCTTATGCACAGAAAATTTAAATCTTTCGGCCTTGACACAGGCACACAGTCGTTTTGTTCACAACAGAATAAAGGTGTGCTATACGCTCTACGCTTAACGAGCGATACACGAACAGTCTTCCAACTTCCAAGCTACGATTATGGTTAAACTGCTCTACGCTACAAGTGCTTGGTGTGGCTACGCGAACCGCAGCAGACAAGAACAGAGTCACAGGTTTTATTCCAAGGAGCGTGTGTTCTTAATGCATTAAAGCGGAAAAGGCTGAACTTTCTTTCTTGGACAGTACTGATGAAAAACTATTCGACAGCATCTTTAGTAATCCTAATCACGTTCTACACTGCCTACTAGCGAACCGCCAGCCACCACGACTTAAGCTACAAGCTGCGCCTACGACGTCATGACAGCAGCATCCTCAGCCAGAGTTCTACATCTCATTGACTCTAATTTTATCATCAGACAATTATTCAAGGATTGTTATTAGGCCCGACTTTGTAACTACACTGCGTCTCAAAAAAACAAGGACCGCCAAGAATAATATGATACAACTTCACAAATTCAGAACATTTAGTAATTATTTTTGGTAGAGAGAAACCTTATTCAATTCTCAATTGATATGATAAAAAGTTTCAAAAATTGGTTTAGAACCAGCTACGTGGTTGCCATAGCAAAAGGTGTGACTTGACGCACCCGAACAGCGAATTTCTGGCCTGACTTCGAACAGCGTGTTATCGACACGGCAATAA
>Ga0209149_1000242_pt1 | contig 21447 bp, 10 predicted proteins | sample WorMetTyACAVOLI2_FD_187423 | JGI IMG/M metagenome (GOLD analysis project Ga0209149, IMG submission 187423) | Marine gutless worms symbiont microbial communities from Max Planck institute for Marine Microbiology, Germany - Olavius algarvensis... ... | reverse complement strand
TGTTTATGTCGCACGTCCAGCAATCGATCGATAGCCAGTGGTGCGTGGCCAACTGTGTCATATACTGAGCTTCGTCGTCGGTAAATTTTTTGGCACTTCACACGTCCAGCATTCTTTAATAGCCAGCTATTAGACTAGAATCGCGATTTCTGCCTATACCCCACCTGCATTCGATGCCCCGTTAGGGGAGTTCCCGTCGGAATATCGCCATCCCGTTTGGTATGGAAAAACTAGAATGGTGTGGCTACCCGATGGTGAAAAAATTTTGAAGATATGTTTATTCGTTTTGACATGATACATGAACGTGACAGACAGACGGACAGACAGACACCGCATGACGCTATAGCCGCGCTTATGCATAGCATCGTGCGGCAAAAACCAGACAACAATTTTCACTCAGAATTTCATTAATCAAATAATCACTCACCATAAATGAAATCATAACAAACAGTACGCGACGCAGTTCGTTCATAAGGACGTTAATCAAAATACGACACCAAAACCATTGTGTCACAGTTCCACTAACACAGCAACCACCGCAATACAGTGAAGATGCCTACATACCAACAGTCTGGCACACCAACAGACACGACTATATATGCAACGCAAGTCACCGGGTTACAGTGGCACAAGGATCACAGTGATCGAGTATCTAGAATTGCAAAATATAATGTATTACTACTAATGACTGCAGCCAGTTTTTGCTGTATTAAGATCACTACGTAATACTGAATATACAAACACAACAGGCAAATGGTTTACATGCTGTGGAACAGACTGACAGTTATCTAGGTATTCTGCTTCTGCTAGAATATATATACTTTTACTGTAGCTGCACTACATGGTAACAAATCTGAACATGACAGCAGTAGTGTGTATGCATCAACACAAATCACTGTAGAGAATACATCTAACAATACAAATAAACTCAGCACAGAACTGTTGGTTGTGATCATTGGTACTCAGTCAAACCATACTACATCGAATTCTTATACCATAATAGGATAGCAGTATTCAAGTCAAATGTCTTAAAACATCTCAAAAGAAGTCCACATGCTGCTGTCCATAACAACATTCAAACACACATAGTTACACTAATTCTCAATAGCTGTGGAACATAATGCCCTCCAACGACTATTACTCGTCACAGCGACTTACTGCTTTAACTTGCCACCATCACCTTCAGAAACAAAGCGCTTGCGGCCTCTGAAAAAACAGCAACACAACACAGTTTATATTTTAACAGCCTTACACAAGTCCAAACGAATGTTCTCAGAGGCTAAATACAGTACACAATACTGTAACACAGAGACAGTTTTTATTTATATTCCCCTTCCTCCAGACCAACACAGACCTGCCAACTGACCCGTGCCAGGCGGGTCAGACACGCAACTGAATCTCAAACCCGCCTGACCCATGCAGTCGCGCTGACAACCCGCTTGAAATGGCACATTGTTAAGTTAAATACCAAGTTAGCGAATCATGTACAGTATTTAAGTTTACCATTGTAAATAACGTAAATCTGTAAATATATCTACCCATTTTGCAAGGTCCTCAACTCAGCGCCATGCCCAGTTTTGGCCTCCGTTGCACTAAAATACGTTCGGCGGCCGGGCTCTGCTCGGACCCAATGGGGGAGCTTACAGCGCTCCCCCAGATCCTGTAGCTGGATTTAGAGAGGGGATGGGGGCCAGAGGATGATACGGAGGGAAAGGATTGGGAAACGGGAAAGGTGGGTGAGGAGAAGGGGAGGGGTATGACCCGCTTCACAATTTTACGGTAGCGCATTAGAGGTGGTGCTCCACGACTATGCGCTATACAAATCCACGTTTACTTTACTTACTTTACCAATGTTGGCACGTCTGCCAACATCACATCTCAGATGTGGCCAACTGGAGGTAAGGGGGTTGATAAAGTCTCAAGCAAGTTTCAAGTCATTAGTCGCAAGTCATGACTGGCAAGTTGCAGACAGTAGCAAAGTCATAACTGCAATCATGTCTCGTGACTCTGTTGGCGGTTTACACCAACTCGCATTATTAGACAAACCAATTTAATTTCTAAGTAGAATCTTCAGAGTAAAGTGTCGGACGAAAGAAGAACAATGACCTATGGACAGCAGTAAACCAGATGAAGCTTTGCTAAAGAAAAGGAGATAGACATGGAGACAGACATGGATAGGACAGGATACACATTAAGAAGACCACGGAATAGCATCACACAAAAAGTTATTCAATGGAAACCTCAGGGACAAACGAGATGAGGAGTGGAGCTGGAGATGAACGTGGCAGATCTCACATGGGGCATGACAGAAAAAGGCACAAGATCGTGTCTATGATGCTCCATTACAGGCGCGACAAAGGTATAAGTCGAGTAAGTCACACGTACACTTAGCTAACCCACTCAACATCGCATGACATTTATATATGTACCTAGATGGTAAATCTTTCATCAAGCTGTCTCCAAGAACGTTCTTTGAATTTAGTTTGTTTGCCAATGTGTCCAACAAAGTATAAGCAGCAGGGACATCCACGCTGATATCGTGAATGTCGTCATAGAAATGCTTCATTCCCTGAAAACCATATAACAGAATCAAACTCTGTCTGGAAATTTTAAACCACTGACAACAACTGTATATTTGTCTACATAAGGGGGTTTGTCTGCTAATACAGACACTAGTCCACCACACCTATCATTTTAGTAATAGTCGAATGAGTACTGCTACAGAGATAATGAAGAAGAATAGTTAAATTCACACTAACTTAAAACGGTAAAACCCCATGAGTTCAGTCTCCTTGTATTAGTTATTGCTGACAGCCAGAATAACGATCAGCTGTTTTCAAAATTTGTGTTATGTAGGAACAGTCAGCGAACATATACCATTTCTATTCTCTGATTTCAAACCGGGGCAGATGGAGCCCGCTTATACCATTGCTATTCGTTCACTCGTCCGTCGCCAGATAGTGAATTAGTATTGGTGTAACAAATGTAAGAATACGACTAACATTCACATTACAAGCTTAATGCTATTAGTCAATCAATCAGTCAAATTTATATAGTGCCAAAAATTGTAAACAGATCTGATGGCTGGTGGAAAATGACAAGACATTAAAAGCAGAACTGAACATACGACTGTCCGTTTAGACAATTTTTAAAAAGTGGACAATATGTCAACTCAACAAATATGTACAGATAATGGGTTACAAGCAGTCAGTGCACACATTGAGTGAGTGTGTAGTTTCTTAACGGCACATCAGCTCAAGAAGGCTATTTAGTGCCATTCAAGGTATATACACACTGAGAAGGCTCGTGAAGCTAAGTTCTTGTGATGCCATATGATCTGGCCAGAAGATGTATTTTAGTAGCATGCAGCAATTGCGATGGTTGACACGAGTCGGTCAATTCAGAGAAGTGAGAAGGTTGCTTAGTGTGAAGTGTCTTCCAACAAAACAGGCAGCCAATGCAGATGTCGACGAAGACGAGTTGCACTGGTCGTCCATTTTCCCATAACATTACTAAATTACAAACGACGAAACTCGAGCAAGAGCATTTTCTAAATGTTGCAATCTCTCCAAATTTACTTGTGACACTATATAATAGACTGATGCTTTTTTACTGACACAGAAATGTACGGACATACTAAGAACATCATACGTGATTACTAACTCGTTCAAACTGATCCATGGTAATAACATTGGTCTTGGTTAAAAACTCCAGCAGACCAACCATCAGATCAACGACTCTCTCACTCGAATCTTCTATAGCCAGGTCACAGGCCTATGTTAACATAAATTCACGTTTGCACAGAAAGTAAACCATAAAACTTTAAACTGTAAGTATAAACAGCCCACATTGTTAATGCATAAAATTAATTTCACTTTATAAAATTAATTTCACTTTATTTAAACTGCATTTTCATAGAAGACTTATCAACTTTCAACAATTCACCTACACGAGTAGGTGAACTGACTTAAAAATCATTTACATTATTTCTATAAGTAGCTGCATGCTATGAACAGATAATTCTAATTTGTTATCTACATAACCCAGGCCTGTCTTGAACTATGGGCCCGTATGCACGACGCAGTCATAAGCACAAGTCTCAGACTAAAATAAACTTACGACAGACTAGTTCATTAAGCCGATATGCAGAATGACGTCATAGCTCTAGTTCGAGTTCAATGCCTGGTAGGCCTGAGAGTCGCTGAGATAAAGAAATGTGACCCCACTTGAGGCTAAAATGACCCCAAGTCGACTTGATCAAATTCAATCGACTTGACTTGACTTCACACAGACATGGTGACTTAGTCGACTTCGTAGTATTTGTCTTCATATATTGTAGGCCTAATTAACTTGTGTGGATGCTGTGCAGTCGTTTGATTACAATTCTAGCTAGTTTTACGTAATGTATGATGATAATTTGTCAATGCTGCAGCATTCTTTTCTGTAATTTCTGTGCTTGCATATGCGTCCAGGTACCATCACCGATTGACTGAATTTGAACATTATTACAGCGGTTGACTGGTTGTTGTCAGAGCGAGTTGTTTCACCATTTAGACAACATCTTTATGTGTTGTCAATAACTGTCATTTTCAATTCACTGGTCTTGCTCGTTAATTTTCGCATAATCGCATTTGCATAATTGTCTATGTATGAAAAAAATTTCTTGTGTTGCTTAGAATTCTTGTTTTGACGCAGGCCCCTGCCACCTAGTAGAGTTTATAGTCGTCAATACCAGTGTTATTTTAATTATGAAAATAATTATTTATTCATACAATTAGCCTAAGTTATGTGGCTTTGATTTCAGTTTCAATTCCAATTTCAGTTGCCAAATAGTTTGAGTTCTAATTCCAGTCACAGTTCTGAAATAATTTCAATTATAGTTATACTTATCAGAGTACTTTTAATTTCGCTTGCGAATAATGGCTTAATGAAAAAAATATGACATACTGTAAAATCTTTCATTCTACAAAACCTTTGGGTTTAGTTTTAGATCATATTACTTGTAAAAAGTGATTCCCAATTCAATTACAATTTCGATTGTCAATGTCTATTTCTAGTACAGTTGATTTTCATTTGTTCACATAACTGTTAATTTTAATTGAAATTGATTAAAACTGATTCCATGGAAATCAATTAATAATTTCAATTATAGTGAATGAAATATCACTGGTCAATACATCATTTGATAACCAAACTCTTAAAATATAATGCAAGAAAATGAAAATCATATAAACTGTTCAAACTGTAAACATTACTTCACCGCATTATAGCCAGATGCTACTGCTGTTTATGCCTACTGATCAGTGGTCAAACATAACTAGAACATAAATGACACTAATAAAATGTCTCTCGGCCACTGGAACTATGCAGTCCAGAGTTGCACGTTAAATTAAAATGTTCACAGCAGTTCAATTCTGAGTGTCAGGAGCTGACATATCAGCAGCAGCAGCAGCACGGGATGTTGGAAAGAATTTGGAGTAATTGTCATGCAGCTCGTTTTGGTGGTCGGCAATGATCAATCAGAATTGTCAGATGTTATCATTTTGTTGAAAGTTATTGTCAGCTTATTTTGCTGAAAAAATAATTACTAAGTACATTACTAAGTACAGTAGTAACTGCAAAGTGTGCATGTATTAGGAATACCAACGTTTGTTTTTTTTCCAATGTATGCAGGCAGGTCAAGTTTGTAAACATTTTAACCTACGTCCCAATTTTGAGTTATAAAAACGGCATCACTATCCCATAATTCTAACCGGCATGCGATACTGTATAAAAGGCCGCTGACAACATTGGTGACAACGGGAGTCGTTTCACTGGTCTATTATTTACACTGTGCCTACGTCATTGATATTGATACAATAGTGCTGTGCGCATCGGCGAAACTGGATTAACTATTTCGTACGGTCTTTCGTCCAGTAAATTAAAAGATGTTGCGATTTGCAACTTGCCCCATTCGCCTAAAAATCAACCATAGCCGCATGAGAGAACTACTAGTATGTGTGCCTTTGGAGCACTTTCAAGTCGACTTTAACGACATGTAATGAAACCGACTGCGCCTGATAATTCCGACGGTGGCGCTGTTACAGACCAACTTGACTCGACTTGAAAGGCCAAGTCGACCTCAAGTCAACTTACAACGACCCGACTCTCAGGTCTAATGCCTGGTCGTAGCCTACAGTGCTCTGCACGGGCCGAAAATTGCCGGCCCGGCCTGATAACACTTCAGCCCTATCCGGCCTGGCCCGTTAAGGTCATTAAAATATCGGCCTGGCCCGATGAATAGAAAGACCGGTCTAGCCCGGCCCGGCCCGTCGCTGCCATCACCTCAGAAAACTCACACACGACAGACAATTGCCTGCACACCGTGGACACTTACTTGATAAAAACTGTGTAACACGAGCACTGTATAAGACATTTACTGAAAACCCAATTGTTTGTAACTGTACAGTTTACACATTTTGTTAATCTTACTTGTCATTGCTTGCGGAAATGTTACTGGGCATTTTAATTAACTACTACACACTAGAGGATAGAAACTGTGACTACACGACATACACGTAAGGTGCCAACTGAGAGAATGACAAAGGCACTTGAAGGCAGCAGCGTTACATTAGAGGCAGTGCCACTGACAGAGACAGATGCCCAAGGTATATGTAGGCGCTAGGTGTCAGGATGCGTGTAAACTGTGAAATGTGACTGTTCGCGACGAGCTGCAGCCGGCACAGGGAAGTCGTGAATGGATCAGATTTCAGAGGCGAGGAGACGTCAGTCTCCAGTGTAGTGACGGCTATGACCACTGCACACGCCCGGCCCAGTTATTACTCGGCCCGGCTCGGCCCAATTTTAATCTGAGATTTTACGGCGCGGCGCGGCCCGATCGGGCCTGGCCGGGCCGCCCGGCCCGTGCAGAGCTCTAGTAGCCTAGTCCCCCTTGCGACCCGGCGTAAATGGTTTAGTCCGAATATTGCTATGGTCCGTTGTCAATGTACACTGTTGTACATCTAAATAATTAACACGCCGTCCTCACTACCAGAAGCAGACGAAATGTTGCGGAAAATTAACGCGTTTAAACAATATTACGTACGGAAGAAAGAACTCGTTTTCCTCGCACTATAGACATAGCTGATGGTTGTGACGTGGCAACTGGTGCAGCATTGATGTATTCCTCCGCCCATTAGCAGCATGTCTGCTATCATTGTCCGGTGGTCCGCAAAAGTTTATTTTTGTGTATTTAACTGTGTGTTTGATTGTTTGGCTGCCCGCTGTGGTGAAATAAAGTTCATATATATGAAATGATATCGACGTCGTACGCTTAAAACCACGTCTAGTGCATGCACAGTTAGTCTTACGGCAGGAAAACCAATGACAAGAAAAATATCGACGTGGTCGGACTAGGACTAGTTAATCCAAGGTCTACATCAGTGACGTGCACACCGACGATCGTACGCCACTACGCTGAGACTAACTACGACCGACTAAGGCTATAGTTCGCGACTAGCTTACGACCATGTCATGCATACGGACCCTGGAGCCATATAGGCCTAACAGTGGCATAACCATTTGGTCTCTTGCCAAGTTCTTAACTTATACCATCATCAAAATATATAACAACCAGTGTTATTCCAGTTAATGAAAGTTATCGTTAACGAAAAAGTAGACATCTAAACAACAAAAACTAAACCTACAGCCTCTTGGCTGAAATAGCTCCACTGCATTTTGTGGACCCCTTTGACCTAATTAGCACAGTTCATGCAAATATTTGAAATCTGCTCTGCAACTTTGTAGCCCTTGCCTTCATATCATTCATACCAAGTTTCATAAAAATCAGACTTTACCCGACAGATAAGAAACGATTTAAGCAAAAGTCGATAGACGACGACAGATGACATAATAACGGCTAGCCCAATAAACCCATCAGCTCTGCTGACCTTTGGTCACCATGGAGCTAAAAAGTACCAAAAAAATTAAAACAAAAAAAATAAAAACATAACCTTTTACAGCCATTTTTCCAGGGCAATTCAGGCTAAAAGTAATTGTCGATGGCACAACTGAACAGGCCACAAACCGGTATCTCTTTGTATTAGTGGTCTGTAGTAACCATGTGTTTATCTCGTATCGTTTCCGAGATATTCAACATTGAATAATGACGTGCCCTTGAAATCTACATTAGGGATCATTGAAGGTCACTGAAAAATGGCACCATTTGATAGATCATAACACGACTTCCTATCAGTATGCCATGTAAGTAAAACTCTATCTTGTACCATTTTTGAGATAACTGATGCTGAATAAAATCATGACCTTGAAATCTAAGTTAGGGGTCACTTGCCCTGCAAATTTATGCATGGCCTGTACACCAATAAACTCTACAGTAGTGATGGGCGATTCGCTAAGAACGAAAACGATTCGATTCAGTGCCACAAACGATTCCGCTGAGCGAATCGATTCGGCCGACCGAATCGATTTTCTCATCACTACTCTACAGACCTGGTGCTGTCTTTATGCCACTGACAGTATGTGTCTATCTTCATTCGCTTTACACCGAGAACCCCATGAAATACAGTATGGTCATTTAATTTCTTTAAGAGTCATCAAAATTGGTACTAACTGAAAGCCTGTATGTGACTTCCTGTTACTCTTGTCTATCTTCAATATTTTCCAAGATATAATGATTTACTAAAATAATATTCTTCAACACAACCTGAAAATTATACCTCCTAAGTTAGTTGCGACGTTTCGCTCGCCAACGGCGATCTTCATCAGGCTTGTGGTCACGTGATGTTGAGCACATGACCAAAAGATGGCCATAGGCTGTCAATAAGCTGAAAACGTCCGTAAGCTAAAACGTCGCAACTAACTTAGGTATAATTTTCACGTTGTGTTGAAGAATATTATTTTAGTACTTAAATTACCAACCTAATGAACGTTTTCAATGATATAATGATTCACTGGTTAAAAATTGTCATTTTTCCCCATTTTTACCCTCCCCAATCTCAGTTGAAACCCTCACAAGTGGGTTCCCCTGGGACCCATGGTATGAAAGTTATCAAAAACACTACAGTCCTGGGCTAATCAATGGTGAAAACTGCATAATCCTATAGTCATTAGCTTTGTGTCAACACTAATCGAAACCAGTGTGTGACAGACAGACAGACAGGTATGGTAATAGTAGTGTTTAATGTCCCACTCGACACATTATAGGTCATTTCGGAGACGATTTTACGGGTCAGATGACCCAACCAACAGTGTCATAGCATGACAGACAGACAGACATGCCGCATACAGCTAAGTTATGCTCTATTATAACTGACTGAGACAAAAAGTAATGCAACAACTATGATGGCAGTAACAAAATACCCGATAGACAAGTTCATGGTTGAAATGTGGCACGTCGAGTTCCTGGAGACATCGCATTGCCTCGTTGAGATCACCAGAATCAACATATTCCTTGAGCAGCTCCACCATCTGCAGCATTCATCACCATCATATTATGCATGCCACATTTTCACAGGCTCACACCGCATATCACTGGCTTGGCAGGTCTTGGGCCACATGTACTTTATGTGATTACCAATGTCCTACAACGACCACCATAATTTTGTCTAATGATAATAATAATATATATACTATTATTATTTATCCATCTAATACATATTGGGAACAAGCCCTTACCTTACGTTCGCAGCTAGGCAGCTAAACCAGTAGCCACCCAGTGTTGAGGCCATATCTTTTAGTCCCAACACACACACATAAGAAAGTGCCCATGGTATAAAAAATAACTTAAACCAAAAAATAATTGTATATTTGTAATTATTATGCACACACACACACACGTGTAAATTCAATGACCACGAAGTCTGTCAACAAGCTAACTGCAATGTGAACTTCTAACTGAAAATGTATTACCCAAGCTTTACTGTCAATTAAACAAAAACTTTTAAGTAGTCACTATTAGTAGTCAAATGACCAGTAATAACATGAACCTTATTAGCGAGGTATTTCACGGGTCTGTTGCCACCACCAACACCCCAGATGTTGTCAAGATGAGCCATGCCATGATTCATTGACAGCAACACTTCAGCTTTCTCCAGAGCAGTCCTACCAGCAGAACAATATCACATCATTCAGCAAGAGGTGGTAAACTCAGCATCAGTTTTGTGTCTCTCCAACAATTACAAGTGAAAACCTCGTCCTGTGCACCACTGCAGGGAGCTGCCATTTCACTCATTTAACAGCATGTTCTCAGAAGCACAGGCTGTCTGTCCTGTAACGTTTGAGCTACAAACGACGAACAAAGTAACAACTATCGCTACAAAGGCAAAACAACACCTCATTGGCACTGATGATGCAACGGTTATTGCTGACTGCAGCTACTAAAACGATAGAGGCAGATTTTTATGGTTGGATTAAGTATAAGGACCGACCAACTCCATCAGGACCATCAGTGCCCACCTGCTGACCTATGGCGAGCAGCCATCCGGCGTGGTCATACTGGAGCGACGCTACGGTCCTCGACGACTACGCGATGACGACAACAATTAAGTATAAGTCACGAGTCATCCAGCACTGCTCCATGCTTTCATTCAGTAAGAGAATGGGGTAAAATTTCCAATTAGCTCGGCTGTGAAATGGCACTAATACCATTGTTGGCATTACTTTTGTCTTTGTGTTTACAGCAATCGTGTAAAATCCTGTACAGCAGACTTTATGGCGAAACTTGTTAGTTGAATTTCCCTTAATTACAGCATATGAAATCTTACTTGACAAATTCACTGTCAACTTTTCCTTTGTAACTGGTGATAAACTTTGGAGGCAGACAATCATCAGCAACACAGCGTGCAATGAACTGACCAAGCAGCTACAATATCACAACATATATGTAATTTTTTTATCATATTCAGTCAGACGATAGAACAATATCACAAAAGATCGACAGATTACAATGCACATACATGCTACATCACCATTAATGCAGTGTTTGTAGCATTCATCAGCAGAGCAAATTTAATATGTTTCAAATTTAATTACTTCTGCACCATACATAATTAAGAGTCGTATATTTAATTCAAAAGTACAACTATCAATGCAGCAATTTACCACGTGCACAAATATGATGGACAGTATCAAAAATGCACTCACAGTGTGAGCATCCGGCGTGTCGAGCCGTATGTCATCGAGGCTCACAAGCAGTTCATCAAAACCACGAGCAATTTCATCCTGTGTCAGCAGCCTACTGTAAAGATTGGAGATAAGCTGCGAGACGAGCTCACGTTGTGGATTGTGTCGATCCATCGCCAACACGACAGCCAACTTGGCAATCTTATGTCGGTTTGGTCCAATGTTCAGCTGATTCAATAATGCCTATCAGCAACGAAAACAAATGACCGTGCACAATAATGATTAAACAGAAGCACTAAGTAGAGTTCATAAGATGTCGTTAAATTTTAAAAATCACAGCAATGACTATTAATGTAAAGTTAAACAAGCACTATTATCAACATACCATGACGGCATTTCAACGTACAGAAACATACGTAATAAATAGTTCATAGTCATTATTATGCATAACGGATGTGTTCCAATGCATATGAAGCACACTGTGGCGCTAAATTTGAACTAAAGCCAACGCTTCTACTACAGATCAGAAAGCCTCACAATTTGCCATAGCAGATGTAAGCAATCAACCAACTGCATTCATATATTTTCAATCCTTACAAAATGTTTATACCAAGAATACAACAGTACACAGATATCAATAGCTACAGCTCTTCACCTCAACCTCAGCTGTATCACCATGTTCCAGATACTCTTGAATAATTGGTTTGACAGCACTATCAAGCTCATCATCACTCAGCAACGGTTCCACTTTCTCCAGTTTGTATGCATCCTGTTCAACCGAATGTTGTATTCAGATACAAAAAATTTTTTAACCACCATCATATTAATATATCAACTTCATATGAGCTATTCATGCATCAGCTACTACTGCAGTCATATCACAGTCTGAACGGTAGCTCAGACAGTGTTAACGGCGACCTTCAATTCCTATTGGAATAGGCAAATTTCAACCCCCTCCCCCACAAAATCAATACCCCTGAACCAATCGACAAAAAAATCAGCACAATTGATTACATCCGCGAGGGGACCTCCTATACCAATTTTGGTAGAAATCCATTCACTGGGGGCTTCTGGGCAAATGGGTGAAATATAACAAAAATTATTTTTATTTATTTATTTATACCTTTTTTTCTTTGCTCAGCCTACAGGTCAGACCTGTGGATGGATTTTTACGCGCGATAGCTCAAAAGACATGAAATCACACAAGGATGTGCCTTTTTGGGGTTATAAAACTTAAATTTAACTTTAGCCCCTATTTATCCCCCAAAACCTTCAAATTTTGGCCCAAAACGGGACTTAGTTTTTTTCATCCGAAAATGCTTAACAATGGGGGCACTCAAGAGTAAACTACCCTTAATCATCATTGTAGCCCTATAAAAGTTGCATAGTGAATAGGCAAATCAGGGTGGGCGATTCTAAATATGGCACTTTTGACCACATATTTTGACCCCCTGTCCCCATTATCCCCCAAATCCCCAAATTTTGCATTACAAATAGTAGTTTTTTGCTCGAAACACACTGTTCCCATCATCATAGATGCACATTGTGCTAAACTTTTTTTACACAACTTGGGTACGGGGAGTATCTTACCAAAAACAACTTTCAGGGCCAAAATTAATGGGGGTCTGGGCTAGGGGAGCATGTAAAAATTTGGGACCCCCTATTTATTTCTGCAACCGTTGAAGCTAACAATTTCAAATTTGGTATACAACTTGGGCTTGGGGAGTAGCTTGCCGAGAAACAATTTTTACGATGAAAATTGGCAGGAGCCGGGCTAGGGGGAGCATCCAAAAAATTTTGGGACCCTCTATTTATTTCTGCAACTGTTGAAGCTAGCAACTTCATATTTGGTATACAAGTTGGGCTTGGGGAGTAGCTTACCATGAAACAACTTTTATTACCAAAATTGTAGGGGTCCGGGCTAGAGGAGCATCCAAAAAATTTTGGGACCCCCTATTTATTTCTGCAACCACTGAAGCTAGCAACTTCAAATTTGGTATACAACTTAGGCTTGGGGAGTAGCTCACCAAGAAACAACTTTTATTACCGAAATTGGCAGGGGTCCGGGCTAGGGGAGCATCCGAAAATATTTGGGACCCCCTATTTATTTCTGCAACCATTGAAGCTAGCAACTTCAAATTTACTATACAAGTTGGGCTTGGGGAGTAGCTTACCAAGAAACAACTTTTAGGACAAAAACTGGCGGGGGTCTGGGCTAGGAAGCATTGAAAAAATTTAGGACCCCTACTTCTTTCTGCAATCATTGAAGCTAGCAACTTCAAAATTGGTACACAACTTCGGTTTGGGGAGTACGTTACAATAACAACTTTAGTACCGAACTTGGTAGGGGCTGGCTGGGCTACAGGAGCATCTCAAAAATTGTGGGTATCACGTACTCCATACCATGTACCCTGTGCCAATTAACAGCTACAGAAATGTAATAAAACTGCAAATATAAATGTAAAAAAACTGCGGTTTAGACACGAGTTAACGGCGAATGACACATCTGAAACTGCAAAATTTACAAAAAGGTGATATTACTCAACAGCACATTGACATTTAGGCGATGTGCTGGTGGGTAATAACCTTTTTGTAATTTTTGCAGTTTTACATGTGTCATTCGCCGTTAACTCATGTCTAAACCGCAGTTTTTTACATTTATATTAATATACCAATCAACTTCATGATACTGTTAATAATAATATCACGTCTAGAACCAAGCATAACTAGAGAGCACTCAGAGAGCACAAACCTCCACCAAAGGCCAAAATTTCACGAGGGAAGTTTATCACAGGGGAGAAAAACATAATGGGACACCACTGTTGGCAGCCACTGCTGCAAACAAATTTCATGTTGGGTATATTTTTTTCTTCAGTGGAACATATCGTCACCTGGTTTGACCCTGAAATGTGCTCTAGGTCATCGAGGACGGCACCATTGGACAGAACACATATGACTTCCTATTAGTACTCTATAGTAACTTTGGCCAAATCTCTTACCGTTTCTATGCTACAGTCAATTTTTTTCCGAAATGACCTTGCTTGGCGACTGTGACCTCTAAATGAGAGAGACGGTCACTCTGGATGACCTCCAGAATGAAACCACCTTGATACTGGACCAAGTCCTATCTTTGATAAAAATTTCTCGTTAATCCATGCATAATTTTTTGCGTGAGGCTGCATGCGGACAAACTGACGGAATGACAGACAAACCGACCTGATCGCATAACCTTTGCTATTGCAGAGGTAACAAGAAAATCTGGAATGTGAAGCACAGCAGGCATATTTGCCCCCAAATTTGCATATTTTGGTCTTTACTTAAAGTCTTGAAGTAAATCGTACCATTTGTGGTGGCGGAGTTATAGCCAAAAACAATTTCGGCACTATAGTGTCCTTGACCTTGACCATGACATTTGATCTTTACATAAAGTAAACATGACCATTTTGAGGAACACATAGACAGACCCACAGACAGACAGACCCACAGACAGACAGACCCACAGACAGACAGACCCACAGACAGACAGACAGAACCACAGACAGACAGACCCACAGACAGACAGAACCACAGAACCATGTGTGATGCTCCCCAAAACAGTACCCATAGGTTGGTAGTAAACAGCACGAGAAACTACCTCAAGTGAGCAGCGTTTGACTAGCAGTAATACATATGTTTATTTGTTACAAGTACAGACAACGATACCATTACGTTCAAATCAATGTGCTGTAACTTGTTATTTTAGATGCCCTCATACACTGTAGATGGATTGCTGGGGCCGCCATGCCGAGCTCTTTGAGCTATACACGGTATTCTTCAGTGCAAATATCATGCCACACGACTGTTACAACAGTAAAATTTTTACCAGTACTGCAGTGGTCAAAGTATCTTCAGAAAAACAAGAAGCTGCAAAATACCAAAATGGCCAATGGCCCCTTGGTGCCTAGCTACATTTTCAATCAAAAGTTGAGGGCCAGCAGTACAAGTAAGCAACAAGTACAAGAACAGAAGAGAACATGTAACACGCCCAGTATTTTAAGCACTGGTCACAAATATTTATACGGAAATATTTCCTTGTTTACCTGACTGTCGGAGTCGTAGTTTGGATCACGCACATCATCACACGCTCCAGTTTCTCCCAGCTCCAAACCTGGCTTGCCCCACACACCTTTCCCACCAGCACCACCTGAATCATTACTGTCAAAGCTCAGTCATTTGCTTCCACTGCTAAGACCTAACAGATCCCTCACATTTACCAGCTACAATACACGAACAAATCACAACCCATTAACGTGTGTTCTAGCTGGCGTGAGTTAAGCTAACGGAAAATGTGCCAATCAAAAAAAAATTCTGAACAATGCAGAACGATCTACAAATGATGCTAATTCACTGGTCTACAGATTACGGCAAACAGGCCCATGACATCGGCTTTTACAGTCGTTACACTGTGTCCAGGTAAAAAGTGGACCCACAGAACATCCATCATCGGTTTTAGAAATGTTAGTCAATTTAAATGAAAATTTCACACAATATAGCTGACAGAGTGCTGAATATACATACATATCTGAAAATAATTTGTCTTTTTGTTAAATATTCTTTGTTAGCAGTGATGTAAAAGGACGTCAACAAAAGTGCCACTGCTGCAACTGGATTTACTACTGAAAATGAACATCTCATTAAATGGTTGTGAGTGAATAAAAAAAGCATAGCAAACGATTGCTCAAGATGCTTTTTTGACAGAAGATGAAGACTTGATAGGCTAAATACACTGATCAATAAAATCAGTGCGAGATCTTTAACTTTGCTGATTTTTGCAATTGGATGGGCAGTGTGTGGTCGACGACAACCTGGACATGAGTCAATGATGCCAGTACTGTCGTTTTCTCTGTTAAGTGTTTAATCCGCTAGAACTCTTTCTTGTGTCAGAAAACATCTTAAGAAAGCAATTTGCTTCATTTTTTTTTTATAAGCATTTACTTAAATATTGATCTTCAAAGGGTAAATTCTGTTCCTGTTATGGCACTTTTACTAACATCCTTTTTATATTGCTGCTAACAAAGAATATTTAACAAAAAGACAAATTATTTCCAGACGTGTATAATCAGCATTGTCTCAGCTATATTGTGTGACATTGTCATTTTAAATTGGCTAACATTTTAAGAAGCTATGATGGATGTTCTAGGGTCCCCTTTTGTGTACATCCATAGTATGATGTTGTGTTTGTATTCACAAGTGCTCAGCATTTCTACCCACAAAACCTCTAACAGCCTGTGTCCTATTGCTATAGCAACCAGTACACAACAGCAATGTTGGGTAATGGGTAGCTAGTACACAGACTACACAGTGAGTCAGCAGGGCAGGACAGTGGAGACAGCTGTGAAATGAGACTGAGAATGAGGGGACGACATGCACTGAGTCAGAGCAAGCATTGCCGATCAACAGCTGCAACTGACAGCGACAGGCCTCGGCTGCCACCTGAGCAATGTACATGCTGATCACGACCACAGCTAACAGACACTGTTAAGACCAGGCCCCAATACAACAACGACAACAATAACAACTGCTAGCCAGCCAGTTACCTGTACAGCACCTACCTGTCAATAAACCTCACCTGCCAATACATCACACTAATGACACTAACTCAATGCACCTCATCACTGGCTGGCAAATTAATTCATGGTCATTTAACTCTCTCCAGAAAACTAACAGTGTTAACTGCATTCAAGTGAATAACTGTCAACAACATCATCATGACACCACAAACTATGTATGTGACTAAAAAACCTTAAACCTTAAACAAATCCATGTCTGCATATTTAAGCAGCTATGCACCAGTATTTTTGCACGATAATATAGCTTATTTACCATACTGTAAGTGGCATGGTGTGTTGTGCCTAATATGGTAATGAGATGCTCTCAACTGTAATATAAAGCTTTTATACAATAAATGAACTATTCAACTCTCCGATTCTTTGACGTCAGTTAATAAGTAGTACCACTGCCTGTGTATGCTAAGATGTTGGTGGTGTGTGTTCTAGAAATGGAGATTATCAGTTTTATTGCCACTTCATAGCAGAGACCATTGTGTGACAGGGCAGGTTGAAACCTGGCTGTCAGAGAGTAAGGCCAGTTATAACTGCGTGGTTAACCACAGAAGCAGACAACCAGTCTTCTCTCCACTTCGCAGTAATGTTAAGAAGTGTCAAGTCTGACCATATTTTATGCCAAGGTCAAAGCTGTGGGGATGGTGGTGAAATACAGCAGTACACATAGGTCAAGTTGGAAGGTTTCCATACTGTGCAACATATTGCTGGTCGTCGTTTTTCAATGAAGAGAAGTAGAGGTTACATTGGCAGAAACTGCCAGCTGTGGAACACGAGTGGGATGGAGTTGGACTTCGGCAGTAATAGCATGACAGAATCTTGACCAAACTGGGCAGCAGTACTCTATGACTGAGTAACAAAGGACCAGAGCTGACATGCAGAGGGAGAGGGTTGAAGTCTGTGACTAGGTCCTACTAGCTGGGATGGACTTTAATTTAACCTTTTCATGATTTTAGGCACTTCAAGCACGAGATTTATTAGGAAATGCATTTATGTACATAATATATACTTGTATCGTTATCCGGACTGACTTTAGTGACGTGCAGTTTTTCTGCAAAAAGCACAGCCTCTTGCTATAAACATGGCGTAACAATATAAAGGTGCAACACAGTCACAGCCCATTACTTTTTAGTTTTACCGCATAAATGCTACTCAAACTGTGACATGTACTGTGAATGTCAGTCAGTCACAAAATGAGTAAAAATAATGGCTAGATGTATCATCACCTTGTTTATGCTAAGCTGCAGTCCATGTTACCAATTTATAAACAATTCAATAAATTTCACTCACCCGTTTTAAATCAATTTTTGATTTGATTCAACCTGTTAGAAAAGACCAGTCGCCAAAGCAAGCAAGCTATTAGAATGAATGGACAGCAGAACTGACATCACAGTCACTGCACCCATTTTTATGGTGACACCTGCTATCTCTAAGGACATTAGGCGTCTGGAAAGCAGTGCGTAATTAAATTTTCTGGTTCTGTTCACAGTGATGCAGTCCTCGAGGCCAAGGCCTGGCCTCAAGCATAATTTTTATGGCCTTGGCCTCAGTATCTATCGCCTTGGTCTCGAAGGTCCAAGTATTGGCCTTGGCCTTGAAAGCTGCATTGACAATTTTTGACATAACCTCGAAATGCAAGAAAGATAATAAAATTAATAATAGTTATACTAGCAAATTAATAACACTTTATGTGCGAATTTATTTAAATGAATATCTAAGCAAAAAACAATCGAAATTTAGTTCATTACCTATCCTGTCAGGCTGTCAGACGTACTGCGCATCTTAATTGCTTCTGTGGCCGTACTTGGCCGTGACCTCGAAGGTCCAGGCTTTGGCCTTGGGTTTGAGGGTTGAGGCAAAGGCCACTCAACCCTCAACGCCAAAGCCTGGACCTTCGAGGTCACAGCCAAGGCCTTTAAGCACACGGCCACAGAAGCAATTAACCCAAAACAAAATTACGTAGAAAGGCGATCGCCGACCTATGTCTCAAACTGTTCAGTTTTGTTGCCGAGAGTTATGTTGCATGTCACATTTAAATAATCTTTGCACAGGATCGTATAAACAACATAACATTAAACTAACAATAAACTTAACCAATGACGTTCAATTTTTGCCACACGATGTTATGCAGATCTCACTGTAGAATTAACAACAGAAAAATGTTATTTTTGTTTAAAATATAATATAACAAAAATAATATAAAAATTATATAAAATATATATAAAATATAAAAATATAAATTATTACATAAAATATAATAATGTTTAAAAATTATCCGGTCATGATGTAGTTATGGACTTCTGTCATCGTCTCTACGTTTGTGAATGCATGTCAGTGGATCTACACTGTACATGCATGTGGTGCTACTGCTTGGTGATACTAAAGAACATAGCCGCCGCCGAATATCTGGATCTGCCAAATTTTTGCCGTGCAAATTTGCCAGAAAAATTACAGCCGCCATAAACGCCGCCTACCGCAAAAACTTCGGCTAAGCTTCGGTTGAGTATACCATTTTACCAAGCGTAGAATTTTATACTTTGGTTACTGATTACAAGCGAGAAATCTGGGTTTATTTGCGAAATGTTATATATAGTAGTCAGCGGTAACCATGGTTTAGATCACAGTTGTTTCTTACATATTAAACATATAATACGCTAGGGGAAAATTATGCATATTTTAACGTATTTTATAATGGGTTTATACCCATTATAAAATACGTACATATGGAACAACTATGGCTTAGATATGTCTGACTGTTTGGTACGAGCGATATGGCTCAAAAGTCATCTACACAGGTAACTTCTGTTTGCTTTTTACTTTAAGAAGTACTACATACTTTCCATTCCACATTCCATTGGCTACACTTACCTTCGTCTGTTGCCTCAGTGCCTGTTGACTGCATGTTTAGTTCAGCCGGTTTAGCGGCCAACGGTCAAATTTATCGACAGAAAAATTTCATCATATTTGTTTTGTGCATGACAATTACAAACTACTATTCTAAGTAGTAAACTGAACATTCTTTTGTCTCATTAGCCGAGTTTGAAACCGTACTGAATGATCAGGCCCAGTTATTATTTGTGCAAACTGTACATGTAGAATCAGTGAAAAACCCATAGTTCTTTTGCCATAATACAACTGAAATGTAGTTATACTGAGAAATTCAAATTTTAGCCGAATTTTAGCCAAATTTCAGCCAAAAATTGTAACGCCAGCCGTAATTTAGAAAAAAATTAAAATCCCGACAAAATTTGGCTAATCCGAATATCAGCCATATTCCTGGTTCAGCCGGATATTTTTTAAAATAAATTAGTCTAGGAAAGTCTATAATAACACCAGACAATAACAAAAGATTCTACCTTTCTTTGGCTGTCCTCGTCCATGAGACTGCATACTGCGAGATTTTCGGCTGTTCTTTGAAAATGGAAGTGGACCACCCTTGAAGCGCGCACCAGTCGGCGACGTTGGGCTGCAAGACACTAGCAGTCCGTTCTTCGCAGTTGTACCACTTCCATCTGCTTGCTTTGCATTCACTTTCAGCGATCGCTTTGCCTTTCTGAACACTCTATCTTCTTTCACTGGCGTGTTTTCAGCAGACGTTGGAGCGAAAAGTGCGACGGTATTGCTTTCTGTCTGCCGATCATCCGCATTTTGAACATCACCACTCGATGTCTGGACCTCCGAGCGCTCCATCTGTGTTGTCTCCGTCCAGCCGAATGTCGTATGTCGAGTAAATATTTGCAAAGAACAGCTTCGTCAATACCTGCTTATCCTCTACCATGAGCTAGAACATGTTTACCAGTCAAATCACGTAGCCGCTTAAATGTCAATATCAATAATACTGCGGAAACTTTAACTTTAAACAATCCCCACCCTCCCAGGGGCCTAAACAAATGTTTTTGTTTCTAGTTTCTAGTCACCTGACCGATCACGTGATGTTTACATCACCGTGGTTAGACCAAAGACTATTTAAGCCAACACATATCTTGATGAACAACAAAAAAGTAAGTATGTAACTATAGATGCACATCATCACGCATTAAAAGAAAATAAAACAAGCAGCTAAAGCCTTGCGTATGCGCAACGTGCTCATATGCAAGACATGCTTATAACCAGTAACTAAGGGTTAAGAAATATCAGTATTAAAACATGCTGGTATGCAATAAAATGACCGGTCAGTTGCAAATATCTTCAGCATATTTTCTTCACAAGAGACCCATGTCTACGGTACCAGGTGGAATTAATAGATTCGCGAAAAAAGCCCGATGTTTGCATATGAGTATGACTCACGCATGTTACAGACAGACAGACGGATGTGCTGTAGCATTACGCGATCGAGCGAGTACTTCCTGACGATGGCTAAAACTGTTAGTTTAAAAAGCAATAATAAATGTAAATTGTATGTTTGAAAGCCTGCGCCCGGGATCTACGCTATATTTGTCTGCGTTTGTTGATAGCAGGGCTGGAAAAAACCTAGGTTTTTTGTAAAAAAAAGTTTAGGTTTTTAGGTTTTTTAGGTTTTTTAAAGGTTTTTTAAGGTTTTTAAGCGCCTCACTTTACTTTAGTAAAAGAGGCGCTTATTGAGACAGGCTGTGTCGTGACGTCGTTGGTCGTTGGTCGTTGGTTGGTTGTCATGCGCGTGCACTGTGGCCAAACGGTGCATCCTAGGCCTATAGTTACTATGGAACACTAATAGGAACCCCTACCCCAGAAATTCAATGGTACAAATTTC
>Ga0209149_1000240_pt1 | contig 21557 bp, 13 predicted proteins | sample WorMetTyACAVOLI2_FD_187423 | JGI IMG/M metagenome (GOLD analysis project Ga0209149, IMG submission 187423) | Marine gutless worms symbiont microbial communities from Max Planck institute for Marine Microbiology, Germany - Olavius algarvensis... ... | reverse complement strand
TGCACTAAACCCAGCATTCCAGTATTCCAATATTCCATCATTCCGCCCCCGCTTGCAGCAGATTCACGGCATAGCCGATTAGCTCTGACCTGGCCCAGAGGACCAGGTTTTCTGCGACCAAATAAAACGCTTGGATCCACAGAATCGAAATACCAATTTAATTTGATTCAAGTGTCTAAATCAACCACAAATTTTTGGATGTCATCCAAATCAAGATTTTCCGCTAATCGGACTAATTCATCGCAGAAAGGTGCCATCGCACTGGATTCGGATTTCGATGCTTCGGCTATTGATTTAATTTTCATAACATCCCCCAATTCAACAGCCGCTTTGATACTTTCAGTTACCCTCTGTATTAGCTCGGGAGGCACCGTTGCCATCGCCCCTCTACTGCTTGAAATGGTCTTCTTTTCACCCGTGGGACCGGGGCTTATGGTATCAACCGCCTTCAGAGTCCGCTCGAGAGCATTTTTCAGCGCTGCAAATCTCCGGTTCAATTCATTTTCAGAATCAGAGAGAGTCTTCTTGGTCTTTCCTTTAACGAGCTTTTCGATTTTCACTGCTGCAGCCTGAAGATCTGTGGCTTCCAGATTTCCGGCCAGCCCTTTGAGGTTATGCACCAAACTGTGGGCCTGAATAAAATCCCTGGTAACCAATGCGTCACGGATTTCGTTGGCAACACCGCTATAGTTTGCTCCAAAATCAAGCAGCAGCTTGCGGTATAGATTTTTGTTTCCCCTCAATCGCTCCAAACCTGCTGCCAGATCAAATCCTGGTAGGGATTCGGGAAGGATCTCGCCAGCGGATATCACTTGGTCTTCCACAGAGGTCTCGATGGAAACAGCCGGTTTCTGAAGAGCCGCTCTGTTTGCTTTTGGCTTAATCCAATTCTGCAAGGTGGCAAAAAGCTGATCCGGATCAATCGGCTTGGTCACATGGCCGTTCATGCCGGCCTGCAAACTCTTATCTTCATCACCGGCCATGGCGTGAGCGGTCATGGCGATGATCGGTGTTCGGTATTCGGTATTCGGTTTTGGGTATTGGGTATTAGGTATTGGGTATTGGGTATTAGGTATTGGGTTTTGGGTATTAGGTATTGGGTTTTGGTTGGCCGCAGGTGAGACCTGAATTGCGGATTGCGGATTGGGGATTGCGGATTTCCTCTCACCTTCCCATCTTGCCAGCCTCTCACCTTCTTTCCTTTGACTTCCGTCCTCTGCTTTGAGCTTTGAGCTTTCAGCTTTGAGCTTTTCTTCTCCCTGCTTTGAGCTATGAGTTTTCAGCTCTTTTTCCACCTTCCACCTTCCGACTTGCGCCTTCCGCCTTCCTACCTCCCACTTCCGCATTCCCACTTCCCACTTCTGTATTCCCACTTTGACTCGCCTGAGCTTGTCGAAGGCCGCTTTCCCACTTCCGAATTCGCCGCGTAGCGGCATATCCATCCATCACCGGCATCTGCACATCCATTAACACTGCATCGTAAACATTGCTGGTAACGAACTCAAGCGCTTCCTGACCATTGTTGGCGATAGTCACCACCAGTCCTGCACCCTCCAGAATTTCCTTAGCCACCTGCTGGTTGATTTCATTGTCTTCCACAAGCAAAACGTTTGCTCCTTGAAAGTCTTTTATAGCATCGACTTTCTGTTCTATTCTTGGCGCTGCCCGCGAGGATTGAGACGCTACTTTTCCAAATGCCTCCATAATGGTGTCAAAAAGCAACGATGAATTCACCGGTTTAAGGAGAAAGCCTTCGAGGTCCACCTGATCGGCCTGCTGCATGACCTCTTCCCGACCGTAGGCAGTCACCATAACGATGGGTGGAATTTTTTTTAAGCTCGTATGGTCCTTAATCCGCTTCGATGCCTCAATTCCATCCATATAAGGCATCTTCCAGTCCATAATCACCAGCTCAAATGGCTTATCCATATCGGCATTTTCAAGTTCTGTGATTCCCTCTTTGCCAGACGCCGCCACTGCGACCTCGAATGAAAAAGATTCCAGCATTTCCTGCAATATGCCCCTTGATGTGGCATTGTCATCCACCACCAGGACCTTCATGCCTCGCAGATCCTGTGATGGCTTGAATTTTTTCTTGGCTTTTTCTTTTCCCAGACCAAAGTCGGCGGTGAAGCTGAAGGTGGTTCCCTGACCGTATTCGCTCTCCACCCAGATTTCCCCGCCCATCATCTCTGTCAGACGTTTGCTGATCGTTAAACCCAATCCGGTACCGCCGTATTTGCGGGTTGTGGAGGCATCGGCCTGGCTAAAGGACTGAAACAGGTTGCCGGCCTGTTCCTTGGTAAGCCCGATACCGGTGTCACTGACCGAAAATTTTAAGGTGACCCGGTCTTCATTTCGTTTGAGCAGCTCGGTGGATACCACAATTTCACCGGTATCGGTGAATTTGACTGCATTATTGGATAGATTGATCAGAACCTGTCCCAGCCTTAATGGGTCGCCAACTAGAAATCCGGGCACATCCCGATTCATATTGAACAAAACCTCGAGGTCTTCTTTTTCCTGGGCTTTGACAGTGACAAGATTGGCCAGGTTATCCATCACATTTTCCAGGTTGAATTCCACCGACTCCATATCCATTTTGCCGGCTTCGATCTTTGAGAAATCCAGGATATCGTTGATAATGCCTAAAAGCGAATTGGCCGATGACTGGATTTTTTTCATGTAGTCCCGCTGCTTGGTGGTCAAATCGGTTTTTAGCGCCAGGTGTGCCATGCCGATGACGGCATTCATGGGTGTGCGGATCTCATGGCTCATGTTGGCTAAAAAGTCTCCTTTGGACTTGTTGGCATCGTCAGCCGCTTGTTTGGCACGGATGAGTTCTTTTTCCATGTGTTTGCGCTCGGTGATGTCCTGTTTGACCGCCACGAAATGAGTAATCTCACCTCTATTGTTTTTGATTGGTGAAATAGAAGCACTTTCCCAGAATTCCTCGCCGTTTTTCTTTTTGTTAATAAAATCACCCTTCCAGGTTTTACCGGCAAGGATCGTCTCCCAGAGATTTTTGTAAAAAGATTCGGAAAGATCGCCGGACTTCAAGACCCTGGGATTGTTTCCGATGGCCTCCTGGGAGGAATGACCGGTGACATTGCAAAAAGTGGGATTGACGTACTCAATGTTGCCGTCTTTGTCGGTGATTACCACTGAGGCCGGACTATTCTCAGTTGCCCGCGACAGCTTGGCCACTTGTTCTTGTGCGAGTCTGCCTTCGGTAATATCGACAATCGAACCGGCCATGCGGTACGCCAGACCGTCTTCGTCCCACAGGGCTTGGGCCATTGTTCGATACCAGCGGTATTCGCCGGATTTACATTTAAGCCGACACACTTCATTAAAGGGAGTGTGATGATCCAGGTGATTCTGCATTGTGGTTGAAATCGAGCCGCGCTCATCGGGATGCAGGCTGTTTCCCCAGCCGGGGAAGGTGTCTTGGCTTTCGTCGCCGGAGTAGCCCAATAATTCTTTGAAGCGTTCTGAATACCATATGTTGCCGGTCTGGGGCTCTAAATCCCATATACCGCCGCCTGCAGCTCTTGTTGCCAGAGCAAATCTTTCCTCACTTTCAGAAAGTTCGGCGGTTCTCTCCTGAACGCGAATTTCCAGTTCATCGTGGGATTTTTGTAGTGCCTGTCTTGCACGTTGTTCAATGACGATGGCAAATGCCAGCGAGCCCAGCGCCAGTAAAACTGCTATTCCCAACACCGCTAGAATTGTGGTTCGCGTGGTGTAGTACGGGCGAAGCGCTTCGGCTTCATCGATTTCGGTCGTCAGGCCGATGCCCAGCTTATCATCCCACAACCAGGCACCATATACCGGCACGCCCCGGTAATCCCGGTATCCCGCCACATTAAAACCGGATTTTCCCTGGGTGGCTTCCCGGGCCATTAGAGTTAGTGGCTGCCGGTATCGGGGAACTGTAGGTGAAAAGCCTTTTATCATATCCCCGCCGGGGTCACGAATACTAACGGATAAAATGCTATTTTCGTTTTCACCGAGCAATCCGACTTTTCGTAAATCTGCATCAAAACGGCTTGCTGAGAGCAGCTTGCCATAGCGACCAAAGGCATAGGTTTCCCCACTTTTGCCGATGCGTCCAAGCTGAGTGATCCGGCTAAAATCAAATAAAGGATCCAGACGTTGGGTGACTACTGCTATCACAGCACCCTTTTTGTTATTGACGGGTGCTGCGAAAAACATGGTCGGAGACATTTTATTCTTTCCAACCATCGATGTTATCAAAGGAACGTCCGACCATATAGGGGGCACCATAACTGTCTCACCCTGAAAGGCCCTGTTGAGAAGATCCAACGCCTGGTTGGCGATCAGATTTTTAGATCCCATGTTGCCATCACGCATGGATGCGATATTGACAAAATCCGGGGCAATAATGAAAAACCCTGCTTGTTCAAACTCGTTTTTATGGCGCATGAAAAAAGCGCGTATATCCTTTAAGGTTTCACTTGTTGACAAAGCAATCTTGTTGCGGGGCACCATCAACTGACGTTCGGTCAAAGAAACCATCTGCGGATCCCGGGCCAGACGCGTGAGGTGAAACTTTTTGGATTCGGCCCACAGGTCTAAAGACTCCTGTGTGGTTCGCAGAACAATCTGGATAGCATCGCCCAATTCAGTTTGGATTTGTTCTTTTACTCTATCCAGAGCGAACCATGCCAGAACGGCGACCAACATGAGAAAACAGCAGACCGAAATTATCAAAAGGCTCGGATTCTGAATTGCCCCGTATTGGGACGATCGGAGATCCTTTTTAAATTCATATAAAAACAAGCGTGACATTTGTGCCTCATCAATTGAATGCTAACGCTATTCTAAAGCTGCTTGAAATTACTACATATCCGGCGAAATGTATTTGCAGCCCCGCAGTACTCCTCGAATGGCCGGAATCAAATCGATCACCGCTCTGGGCTTTAAAACGAAGCCTTCAACGCCGGCCGCCATCACATCGTCCAGTACTGTTTTTTCCTCATGGACGCTCAGGATAATAATTTTTATTTTGGGAAAATTTTTCTTGAGCGACCAGGCAATGTTTGTTTCCCTTGAAGTGGGCAGCGAGAGGTCTGCCACCACGACATCGGGGTTGAAAGTCTCCAGGGCATGGTTGAGTGAAATCTCGTCGGCAACCATCAGAACGGTCTCGGCCTCATCTTCAAGAAGATGACGAATCGCGGCCAGCATATTTGAATGTTTATCGGCGAGAATTATACGCCCTTGTCGCATGGTTATTTTCCTTCCGGGTATTCCCTCGATAAGGGTTCGCAAACACTTGTGGAAGAACTTAGCTCCGCTTCGCTCACAATTGGAATGATGGAACAATGGAATAGTGGGTTCTGGGATAGTGCAACGATGGATTAATGGTCCCACCAGCGGCGGGATTGACGATAAAATTAAAATGGCTATTAACCTTTTGAAAACCAATATTCCATCGTTCCATCATTCCATTATTCCATTTTCATGGCAAATTCGAAATCCCCAAAAAATCTCTATATTCTCGGTAGGTTGTAGAAATTCCGAAACGTTTAATTAGGGGGCGGCAATCCATCTCCAACCCGGGACGGTCTTCGCCGCCTAGATTATCGAAATCTCAGGCGATCGGTGCAATTCGAACCGAGCACTCTGTATCTTATGGGATCTGTTAGCTGAAGGCGGGGAATAATACAACTCGGGAAATTACTGGATTTGGAAAGAAAATTTACGGGTTGTTGCCTAGTAATATTACTAGGTTTATACGGAGATGATGCCGTGTCTCACGGCATACTGGACCAATTCGGCACTGGTTTTAATGTTGAGCTGTCCCATCATGCGGTACTTGTGGAATTCTACGGTCCTTGTCGAGAGATCCAAAATGGATGCAATTTCCTTAGCAGACTTGCCTTCGGCCAGGAGCTGCAGAATCTCCTGCTGTCGGGGGCTGATTTTCTTAAATAAATCCTTTTCCGGCGAACCCCCTTTCTGATAGGTGCGGATAAGGTCTCCTGCGATCAGGGGGGTCACGTAGGTTTGTCCTTTCATGGCTTCATGGATCGCGGTGATCAGTTCAGATGGGGCCGAGTGCTTCAAGACGAAACCCGAAGCGCCGGCCTCGAAGGCATTGGCTGCATAGGTGGCGTCCGGGTGCATCGTTAAAAACACAATTTTAATATTTGGGTCGGTTTTTTTAATCTGCCGCGCCGCTTCAATGCCGTTGAGCCGGGGCATCGAGATATCCGCCACAATCACATCCGGACGGAGTGTGGCAGCTTGATCCGCGAGGGCTCTTCCATCCTGCACGCTTCCGACAATATCAAACTCGCCTGCCAGAAGGCTCTTCAATCCCTCGAGCACGATTTGATGATCATCCGCCAATAGAACACGCGGTTTTTTCATTCTCCCTCCCTGCTTAAAGGCGCCCTAACGGTGATCACGGTTCCCTTCTCCGGCCGGGATTTAATGGAAACCTCACCGTGGATAAGCCTTGCCCGTTCGCGCATGCTCGAGAACCCCAGCCCCGGGTTTTTCCTTACTTCCGCCCGGTCGAATCCAATACCGTCATCCTGCACCGATAACAAGACGTCATGATCAATGCCCTGCAAACAAACAGACGTGTGCTGCGCACAGGCATGCTTGGAGATGTTCCTCAGCCCCTCCTGGATAATCCGGTATAGCGAGAGGGAAACATCCTTCGGGATGACCCTTGGAATATTCTCATGGTTGAAAACGACTTCAATCCCCTCCCGCTTCGAAAAGCCGGCGCATTCCGATTCCACTGCTTTGATTAGCCCCAGATCGTCCAGGATGGATGGGTGCAGCTGGCGGGAGAGGCTGTGGACGTCTTGAGAAATTCTAACAATGCCGTTTTTTATCTCACCAAGCGCTTGCCGAACAGGGGGCGGTCGATCCATCAACTGCAGCTCGAGTCGTCCGGTGTCGATCGCAACCACCGCCAGACGTTGCGCCAAATCATCATGGAGCTCACGCGCCAGGCGGCTGCGCTCCTCCTCATGAGCGAAAATCAGTCTGCCCGCAAGCCCTCGGAGATCACTTTCATTCTGTCTCAGCATCCTCTCACTTTCTCGGACTGCCTCCTCCGCCTGCTTGCGCAGCAGGGCATTGACAAAGATCTGCCCCAACAGGCGCAGCCGCGGGAAGAGTTCCTCCGGCCAGGCCCGCTCATGCTTTACCGAATTGACGTTGATAAAATGGTCAACGGACTCGCCGATCATGATGGGGATGTTCACAAAGGATCGAATACCCCATTCGATGCAGGTTTGCCTGTCTACGCTCGCCTCGGCCGGCAGATCATCCAGCCTCGAAATAGACAGCGCTTCGTGTTTTTCTGCCAGTTTTGCGTAGATCCAGGGGTAGAGGGATCTGGGCAGTTCGACCCCTGCAGGAACGGGCGGGACATGATCCGATGAGGCAAGGTGGGTGATCTGGAATGAGGCCTTATCCAGCAATAACTGAATCAACCCGCAGTGGTCGACCTGAAAGAATTTGAGAATCTGTCTCAGCCCGTCTTCAATCTCAGCGTCCACCCGATCAGGGGGCATGTTCACGAACCTGGCGGAAAGCCCCGACAGCAGTTCCTCAAACCTCAGGCGTTCTTTAAGGGCCTCCTCTGCAAGCTTTTGCTCGGTGACATCCCGCGCCACCGCATAGATCATATTGTCGGCCGGGGCTGCAGTCCACTCCAGCCAGCGATAAGCGCCGTCTTTGCTACGGTAGCGGTTTTGGAAAGAGACCACTTCGTGCTGCAATGCCAGCGTCGAAACCGCATCCTGAGTGTTGACCCGATCGCCGGGGTGGACAAAGTCAAGGAACCGCCCGGCCATGAGTTCTTGCCTGCTGTAACCCAGAACCTTTTCCCAGCGCGGGTTCATGCGCAGGAAATAGCCCTCGGTGCTCGCAACGCACAATAGATCGAGCGAGAGATTGAAAAACTGATCCAGTTCCTCAGTTTTCTGTCGAAGCGTTTGCTCGGTGTTTTTGCGTACCAGCGCGTTGGCAAACACATGCGCGATCAGCTGGAAGTCCTTCACGGCCGTTTCCGTCCACTCTCTTTCCTCCCGCATGACAGCGAAGGTCAACAGGCCAAATACGCCCCTTCTTCCAACCGCCAACGGGGCGATCACGACGGACCGGGTGCCGAAAAGGCCAAAAGTCTCCCGGTCGCGGCCGGCTTCCTCCGGGAGGTCGGTCATTTTCGAAATCGTGATCGTTTCCCCCGCCATGACCTTCGGCAACACCCAGGGACCGAATTCCTTTAAACTCATCCGTTCAGGAGGTATCCGACTTCCCGGAGGCTGATAATAATGTGTCAGCAGCAGCGTCTCGGGATCCCCTTCATCGGCTTGGAAAAGTGCAGAGCGATCAAGATCGAGGAAAGCGCAGACGCGGCGCTGGGCGGCTTCAATCTCGCTGTCGATCCGATCGGCAGGAAGATTGATAAAGAATGTCGAAATTTCGGCCAGCAGCCTCTCGAATCGTAGCTGCTTGTCGGGTTCTGCATCCGGTTTGATTTCTAATTGAGTCATACAATCCTTCCATCCCTGTGAGACAAGGCGACACCGGGGGTAGCCAGTACCAGTCTCTCGACCGCAGCCGCGCGAGCATACTGCATCCTTCACACACCACCCCGGCATAGGTCATGATTATAAGCACCAGCGGCACTTCGGCGTGAAACTATACCACATCGAACACAGCTGGTTCAAACAAATTCAATCTCAGCATAAACTGGGTCTTGCCAATGATCCACTGGGGCGGTTCACGACGTTTTACACGCCATTCGTGGAATTTTTCAAATTTCGTATCATTTCAGAAATCCGTTTGCCGTGTCTTATTCATATCTATAACGAGCGGCTATGAGTTTTCCAATTCACTCTACACAACCTTAAGTGACATATTTTCAATTGACACCCAATCCTCTTCCTGACATATTAATAGATGGTACATAATTGACTCAACATTTTTGGCCTTTCACCCAGGCTTGATGTTCTGCAAACCTGCTCGCTTCAATGACGATACCCTGCCCGCAATCTTAAAACAGTAGAATGTTATTCACAGTCCACCGATGGAGAATACAGACAGATATGATGTCGACTATCTATCCAAGAACTGGGATGCTCCAGCGGAACTTTGATTAAATACCCTGCATTCGATAGACCAACAAAGGGACAAATTTAACGTTTGAAGCCAAGACCCCCAAGGGGCTCAACTTCACGACCATTTGGAAAAAACACATGGCAGTAATTATTTTAACAACCGTCTTCATGGTCTTCTTTGCAGTCACCTTTGTGGCGTGGAGGCGGTACCTTCGGGCGGCGGAAAGGGTGCCGCACGAACTGGCGGACACCTGCCAATACAGCTTGACGGATGTCTTTGGTGGCGACCACCTCGTGAACACACCACATCAGGAAGGAATCCAGTGGCTCACTGAGGTCTTCAGCCGCTCCGCCGAGAGGTACCCGGATCTCACGGCCCTGCAGATTCCACACACCGGAGAGTCCCTGACCTTCGCTGAGCTCGACGCACGGGCCGAAAATGTGGCCGCGGCCCTATCGCCCTTCCTCACGGGCCCGGACCAAGTCGTAGCCGTGGCCATGTCGCAGGACAACTGGCAAATCGTGGCCGCTCACCTCGGCATTCTCAAGGCTGGCGGTACCATGATGTTCCTCGACACATCTTTGCCCGAGGCCCTAATCACCCACATGCTCAAGGACGCGAAGCCGGTGGTCATTCTCACGCGGGGCCAGGAAAAGTTCCGCGACCTACCGACGCTCGACCTCCTGAGATTGCCGCAGAGGATGCCTCGAAGCGAGCCGCCGCCTTGGTTAGACGATCCCGGGCAACGCCTTGCGACCATCTTCTACACGAGCGGAACCACCGGCATGCCCAAGGGCGTGGAGTGCCCGCACGCAGGCTACGTGAATCTGGCCCTGAGCTACGCCGATTATTTTGATCTCATTCCGGGTATGGACGCGACCTCACTCACTTCGTCGCTGGGATACGACGGCAGCATCTCCGAGATGTACAGCGCCTGGGTCTCAGGTTGCGCGGTGGTCATGCTGACCAGGGAGCAGATACGGTCCGGCCCAGACCTCCTCCCCGTTCTCCGTGAAGCTGAGGTCACTGTGCTCTTCTGTCCGCCAGTCCTGCTTACCACCCTCACATCGATCCCCGAGCTTGATCTCCCCTACCCGCTGTGCCGCTACATCGTGCCGGCGGGGGAAGCCTTCCCCGCAACGCTCGTGGAGCCCTGGACGCGTTCCAGACGGCAGATCATCAACACCTACGGCCCTACAGAGGCGAGTACCGATACAAGCCGTCAGAGCTTGCGGCCGGGGGAGCCAATCACCATCGGCTCGCCCTTGGCCAACGTCACCTACGTCATCCTCGATGTCGACCAACTCCGCCCGCTGCCACATGGGGAGGTCGGCGAGCTTTGCATCGGTGGGATTCACGTTGCGCGGGGATATCGCAACCTGCCGGAGCAAACCGCCCGGAAGTTCATCACTCACCCCCGGTTCGGCCGCCTCTTCCGGACCGGGGATTTATGCCAAATCGACATCCGGACGCAGCGCGTTCACTTCCTCGGCCGAGTCGACTCACAGCTCAAGGTGCGCGGACACCGCGTCGAGATACAGGCTGTGGAGGACATCCTCCAGACGCAGTTCAAGGAGATCGAGGCCGCCGTGCTGGACTACCAGAACCAAGAGTTGGTCGCCTTCGTCGCCGCGCCGTCGGTCTCACAAGGCGATTTGTCGGTGGTCGCTCCAGCACCGGCAGCGTGGGCTGCCCGGGTCACAGCGACCCTGGCCAGACAACTTCCAGCACCGTCGGTCCCGACGAGGATCTTCCTGGTGGAAAAATTCGTCATGAAGCCGGTGTCCGGGAAGATCGACCGGAGGAGCTTGCCTAACCTGTCTCATCTGCTGACAAACGCCGAGCAGAAAGTGGCGGATCCCTGCAGGGGTTCGCTGACCAGTACGCGGGACACCGACGCGGCAAAGGCCAGACCACGCGGCACCCATGCTGATGTGGAACCGGACTGTGAGGAGGTGCTGGCGATCTGCAGGGACGTCTGCGAGACCTCGTTGGGTTGGGACGATGTATTCGCTGACAATGGTGGGCACTCGATCGTCATCGCCCGACTGGCGCAGCGCTTGCAGACCGCAGGATGGGCGGTGACAGTCCGGGCGCTGCTCAGTGACTGTGATACCCCACGAAAGGTGGCCAGTCGTCCGCGGGAGCTCAAGCAGAGCTCCGAGACCCCCACAGCTGCCGTGAAATACGATCGCAACGGCACAGAGCGCGATGAGACAGCGGCAAAGGTGCTATCAGTGGGATATTTCACCATCCTGCAGGTCCTGTTCCTGTTGTTGCTGTACGCCCCCTCCTTGATAGGCTTTCTGGGGCTCATCGCTTTCGCGGAAATCGGCGAGTTCTTCATGACCGCTTACCCCTGGGAGTTCATTGGCGTCGGCTTTTTGATGTACTTGTTTGCCCTTGTCTCGCCCTTCGCCGGCCTGCTCTGGGTTATGGTGATCAAGCTCTTCCTGGGCGGTGACATTTACAGGAACAATGTGACGCCGGGTGTCTACCCCAAGTGGAGCAGAATGCATCTGCGAACCTGGTGTATCGGGCGGCTGGAAACTACAGTTCTCCGACCGCTGGACGTCATGTTTCGCAGTGCGCCGCTCAAGGCATGTGTGTTGCGGCAGCTCGGGGCGGCCGTAGGTGACAACCTTCAATGCGCACACGATGTGGAGTTCTCCGGACCCCTGGACCTACTCTCCATCGAGGACGATGTCGCTATCCAGACCGGAGCCTACATACACCTGTCGGGATGGGTCGGACAGGAGTTGCATATCGGTCCGGTTCACCTTGAGAGCGGCTGCAAAATCGGAATGCGGGCAGCCGTCGCCAACGATGTGACGGTGGGCCGCGGCACCTGGATCACTCCGTTTACTCCCATCCTCAGCGACGTCGGTTCGGAGGAAATGTGGGAGGGAGCCCCGGCGCGATTCAGCGGTCGTTGCACGGAACTGAAGCGTACGGCGAACAGCTGCCGGTATGCGTACCCGTTCTGGTTCATGGAGACCCTCAACATCCTGATGCAGATCTTCCTGGACTTCTGGCTCTTGGTGGTTCCCACCGCCACGGTCACCTGTTTCGCCGTCACCTTCATACCCGTCGGAGGGACTGAGCTCGCCAGTGAATACTTCAAGACAACGCCCCTGCACGAAATTGTATGGCACATGGGCCTCTACGCGTTTATCACCACCTGGATCACCGTCGTCCTGATCTCAGTGCTGGGCTGCCTCTTTCTTCGCTGCACGGCCGCATCGCCGGGGCTGTATCCTTCGCGCGGGCTCAAGGCTGCTCTGCTCATGTACAGACTGAAGAAAATGAACCAGATCCAGCGCCTGTGGACCTGGACCATCGCCGGGCAATACCTGCGCGCACTCGCCGGCGTGCGTTACACGTACGTGGGTGCCTCGGAATGCGACGTCATGTTCAACCTCGTCCCGGAGCTTGCCAGCGCCGACGCTCAGGTGTTCTGGTCCAATGGCGGTTTCACGAACATGCTCGATTGCGGCGCCGAGCATTTGAAGTTTCGCCAGCTTGACATGCCCGCAAATTTCTTCAGCGGCAATAATTGTGTTGCGGAGTCCGGGCATTTCCCGACCAACTTCCTGTTGGGTGTCTCCACGCCGGGGAATGACATTCAGTTCCGGCGCCAGATGCGGTCGCGGCTTGGCGAACCAATCACTGTGGCTGGAAACCCGCCGGTGAAATTTGCGAAAGCGAACGTCGCGGCCGAGAATGAAGCCCATCAATTGCCGAGCCTCCCGCTCTTCATGGCACGCGTCCTCCTGAATGACATTTCCAACAGCAGCATTCTGCACATCGCCAATGTGCTTGTCTACGTGGTTCTGTACACCATCTTACAGCGGCTGAACGCGCATCTGGTCGTCAGCGCTTTCATAGCTTTGATTCTGGCAGAGGTCTTGCTGGTTGTGTCCTGCTCCGCAGTCAAGAAGCTGCTCGTCGGCAGCAGATGGGGTTGCGCTCACTCAACTCCGTTCTGGTCCTGGCGGCACTTCACCTACTTCTTCGCCCAGGACTGCTTCTCGGCCTGGTGTAGGATTCCTTTGGGAATTTTAGCCGGGACTGTGCTCTCGAATATTATCCTGCGGTGGATGGGGTGTCAGATCGGCAAACGGACCATCTTAAGCTTGCCTATGCAGGCCTCCGACTGGAATGCGGTGAGCTTCGGCAACGATTGCATAATCGCCGGTGTCTTGCAGTTTCACACCCTCGAGAATATGATGCTGAAGGTGAAGCTCACCGACATCCGGGACGGCGGCGCCGTCAACTTTGGCGCCACGGTGATGGCCGGTGCGGTCATCGAGCCTGAGACAACGCTCTTGCCATTGAGCATGGTCCTGAAGGAGATGCGCTTGCCCACATCTACTTATGAAGGCAGCCCCACAGAGCCTGTCAGCGGAGTTCAACACTTATCTACCCTTACCGCTCAGCCACGACCCGGCAGCGGACATTCTAAGCTGTCTGGAGAGGCAGCTACCAACGAAGAGAGCCCCCGAACGAGGGTCACGGTTCCAGATGACTAGTGAGGATAGCAAACTAATCGTCGATCTTTTCGCCAACTGTTCGCGAGATTTGACACCGGCATCCGCGCGTCATGCGGCTTGCGTACTGTATGCGCCGGTCTCGCACGATCCCGAGCTGTCGAGGCATTGCGCGTCAGTGCTGTCGGATACCGAGCTGCAGAGAGCGGACCGCTTTGTAAACGAATACGACAAGGCCCAGTTCAAACAGCGCCGTGCGTTTCGTCGTTTCTGCGGCGCCACCGTGCTCGGATGGTCGCAGTCCTTATCGCAGATCGTTTTCAAGGAGACAGAAAACGGGCGGCCCTACCTTTCCGATGTACCGGATATCTGGTTCAGTTTTTCCTCCTGCCGCTTAGGCATTCTCGGGGCATGGTCGTCGACACATGGGATCGGCGTCGACGTCGAAGATCAAACGAGGAATCTGGAGGCTTTAGAACTCGCTCATCGGTTTTTTTCGGAAGCCGAGGCGAATGCTGTTGAAAGGGTGGACGGCGTAGAGCGCCTGCAGACTTTCTTTCAATTCTGGTGCCTCAAGGAAGCGGCGTTGAAATCCATCGGGGAGGGATTACCCTTCGGCCTCGACGCCTTCGAATTCGAGCTGGACCCACATCTGCGTGTCGTCCATGCGCCCCCCGACCACGGCGGACCGGAGCAATTTGACGCCCACGTGATCGAGGGAACTGACAGTTGCGCCGCTCTTGTTACCCGAATATTGACCTGATGCCGCGGTAAGAATAGGCGTTTGCAGTAAAAAGCCTTCCCCGGTGTTTCAGATCAGATAGTGGTACTGAAAAGGTAGCTCAAGACCTACGCAAATGGCTTGAGCGGATGGGATCCACCTCTATTTTATCTTTATTGATTCCCATAAGGCGCTGTCTGGACAAACGACCTTATCATTCCGTTTGTCTACTTCATCGGCCGCAGAACCCGCGTAGTTATCCCAGAACCTACCCCACTCCTCGAAAGAAGGTGCGGTGACAAGAAACCAGACGTCAGCTTCACCGATGGCGTTGACGGCAACCGGGAAATACACATAGGCTTCTAGCCGCTCACCACCCTTCATTGTCCTTGCAGCCTTGAGCCACTCCCCAGCATTGGCTATCACTTCCTCCTCGGATATGTCATCGTCCATCTCGCATTTCCACATCTGCGTGGCTTCAGCCGCATAGGCCGGAGCGGCTACAAACATCAGCATGAAAACAAGCATCAACCGCACTATGGTGTTCATCACGTATCCTCCTCTTTTTGGTTTTACCGATCTCACTATTAGAACGAGCGACCCTTGTCAACACAAATGACGTCAATCGTTTGGAAAATCGTTTTAGGTGTCGCGTCTTGATTAGTGATTAAGAGTAAATAATTAATCACTGATGAAGATGTGACACAATATCTTCTTCAGACACCATATCTTCTTCTGATCTTCAGGTACAGCCCGGCGAGAAGCCCATGATCAATAATAGAGAATATGACCGACTATTTCAGGTGCAGATTCACCGCAACACCACTGGTAAAACATCTCGGAGTGCATAGTATGCGTGGGTTCTTCCCAACGTACCGTTCTGCATCCTTCAGTGCATCAGCCATGGTGCCGACAGGCTTAAATCCCATACCGCGCGCATATTGTGGTTGCGTGGCTCCGACCACATATACCGATGACGCATACAGATTGGGCACTGCTCCGCCGGTTATCATCGACATGGCATGGAACGGATGATACGTATAGAAATTGGAGTAGCTGAACAAATATTCATATTCCCTGCCGATGGCCGCGGCCTCATCCGATTCAAGGAATTCGGCTGCATTATTATACTTCTGCAACGCTTCATACGTTTTTTCGTATGATGGGAACCAGAAATCATTGAACCAGCCATCACACACCGACGTTGCGATAACAACACCGCCTGGGCGGAACGCATTCCAACACCGAGACATCTGCCCACCGATTGCCAGGCTCATTAGAATCGGGTTCGTTCCCATTCCGGGCCCGTAGTGGAAATTCCGCGGTACCCCCATTATAAGGACATCAGCGGGTTCAGGCATATCGAGATAGACGTTGGTCCGCTTATCGGCAACCGGCCAGCACTTATCCTGCAGTTGGCTGAGTTCGCCCGCCTCCACAGCCAATATTTCGGAATGCTGATTCAATACGGCATCAACTCCGAAGAACTTCTTGCCGATACCCGCTTCCATGGCCCTGCCGATGGATTCAAACTGCGTCCGCATGTGCTGTCCGACTCCGCTGCCAAGCCAGTCAGGCCTGTGCATCGTTTTGGGACAATGATGCGACGCGATGGATGCCGCACCGGACAACCCGGTTACGATCATCTTATATCCGCCGCTGTATCCTCCGTAAGGATTGCCGGCACAATGCCCGATAACGATTGCCAGATCCGCTTCAGCAAAAAGCTTATTGCATTGTATCGCATTGCCCATATCATCATTATTAAAATTCAACAGGTCGGACGCTTCACCGTCGTGATTGATGAGACGTCCGGGGTAAAACTGATCGACAATCTCTTTCCCCAGATACCAATACCATTCCTTCAGTGTGTTCTTACGGTGGAGTCCCATGCAGCACACAAGTTTGATATTCTCGAGTTTTGTTCCACCTTTCAGTAACGCTTCCAAGATGATGGGAATCGACACGCGGCGATGAGCGTTTGGACCCACGCCACCTTTTACACGGTCAGGGAATCCGATGACAATTTTCTTGTCGGGGCCTCCCAGCTCTTTGAGCGGGGCAAAGCCGTGGGGATTGGCCAGGGCGTTTCTGGTTGCCTCATATGGATCGATTCCTTCCGGATCAACATACGTTTTGCCATATTCAACGACTGCCGCGCTATCCGGCAAATCAATATCCAAAAGACCATCACCGTAATCAAAGCTAACCGTTTGCATTGTTTCATCCTCTTAGTTTGATTTTTTTCTAATTATTTCGACATGCTCTTTCATCGCATCTCTGATAGAATAGTCAGGTTTCCACCCTATTTCCTGACGGGCCTTCGAGTCATCATATGAAGTTGGATAAGGAGAGGTGACCTCATCACTTTCCACGATCTCAATTTCTACGTCGGGAAAGAGAAATTGGGCAATGGTCATTGCCTCTCGAACCGTATACAGTCCGCTCATTATATTGTACGCAATCTGCGGCTGGTTCTCTAATTCAAGAAGAATTAAAAGCGCTTTGATTGCATCTTTGATATAAAGCCAGTCCCCTTTCTCCTCTGGATTGGTTATCACCAGTTTTTTTCCCAAAGCGATGTTGTCGAGGAGTTTGGAAGAATACTCAGCGGTTATCCCGGTTGTCCGTCCCGGACCGAAAACCCAAGGGAAGCGTACTGCACCAGAGCTGAATCCATGAACTCTGCGATACCACCCCATCAGATGCTCACAGGCCAGTTTTGTCTGACCGTATATGGTTAAGGGTTGTTTAATCTCAGCATCAGCAACAGGTTCTGGCAGGTTTTTCCCAAAAACTGATATAGAACTGGTCATTATAAATCGGTTTGCATCAAAGGTCTGGCAGGCATCAAGCAGCGCCAGTGTGGAATTGAAATTAACCCGATATCCTAAAGCCGGATTTTTTTCACAGGGTCCGGCCAATAGCGATGCCAGATGAACCACTTTTTTCGGACGTACCGAACCCATCAGTTTATATACGTCAGCATCACGACTGAGATCGGCACGATAATAACGAACCGACCCGAGCGCAGCGATCCACTCAGGTTCGTTAGTTACATCGGTGGCAATTACCTCATACCCCTTCTTTAAAAGGGCTGGAATGAGATAGGAACCGACGAAACCACCAGCACCTGTGACCAGAACAGACATGCTCTCGCTCCTTTAGATAACAATTGTTTAATGGCTATAATGCAATCGATTTCATGTACATTAACCTATCAATGGGATTCGTGTCAAGCCTAAATTAGATTATTTTTTTACGTAATATAAGATACTTAAATAAATGTTTGTTTTTTTTTGATATCTTATAAAAATTTTGCGTTGCTATTAACAATTTATTATGATATCGCTTACATCAATTGGAGTATGATTCATCTTGCCAAACTATCCGTTCTCGTTTTGGAAAGTAAACTAACAGATAATGGAGACAACATGAGCAACATTGGAATAATAGGAATGGGGATAATGGGAAGCACTGTTGCCCAAAAGCTCATCGAAAGTCAAAAGAAGGTAATCGCTTTCGATACCTATGCGCCTTCAATTGAGAGAGCTCAAAGCCTCGGATCGCAAATCGCTTCAAGTATTCCGGAAGTTGCCAATCAAGCTGATGTGGTATTCATGTTTCTCCCTGGTCCCACTGAGGTCAAGCAATGCGTTAGTGGCGAAGCAGGACTTTTGACTTCCAGTCGTGACAACCTGATCATAATCGATTTTAGTACGGTCGACCCCCAGACATCTATCAGTATGGCTAAAATTTCAATGGCCAAAGGGGTCGGGTACCTTGATTCTCCTGTTCTTGGCAGGCCTGCTACCGTTGGGAACTGGGCGTTACCTGTGGGAGGTGATAAAGCGGTTTTAGAAAAATGCAAAAACCTGCTCAAGTTGTTCGCTGCACATGTAATTCATATTGGAGAAAATGGCAGCGGAAACAAAGTCAAGCTTTTGAACCAAATGATGTTTGGCGCCATCAATGCGATGACAGCTGAAATGATGGCAGTTTCTTCAGAAGTGGGTATCCCCCCGCAAATACTTTACGAAACGATTATGGCAAGTCAGGCCGCCACGGTAAGCAATTTATTTAGAGAATTGGGTGGAAGAATCGCCGTCGAAAACTACGAAAACCCAACCTTTACCATAGATTTGCTGGCAAAGGATGTAAAACTGGCAATCGCCATGGCCAAGGAAAACAAGACCCCGCCTGTACTTGGAAGAACGGTTGAACTGATTAATGAGATTTCTCAGTCACAAGGTCTTGGCGACAAAGATACGTCGATTATGTGGAAAGTCTACGAGGGTATATGGAACGGCAACTCATAAACCTATCCCGAGACCAAACTGTGTAGCGATCCAGTGAGATATCATTGATACAAATACAATAGTGGTAAGATATACAAATGAGCACCATAACCATGAAGGCCATCGCTGAGATCGCCGGAGTCTCAAGTGCAACCGTTTCAAGAGCGTTTCACTCCCCCCATCTGGTCGATGCGAAGACGCGAAATATCATCATCAATGCGGCCAAAGAGCACAAGTATGTCTACAACGCCACAGCGGCCAACCTCTCTCGAAAACAATCAACAATGATTGGGGTACTTCTGCCCTATGCCAATCGGTCATTTTTCGGTACATCCCTGATAGCGATACAGCATAAAGCCCAGGATAACGGTTATGCAGTTATCATCGGCAATACCAAATATGACAAAAAGACGGAAAGACATCTTATCGAGCAATTCATGCAACACCAGGTCGCCGGAATGATTCTTACAGGCTGCCATCCTGATAACGAGGCTTTTATACATGATCTGATCGACATAGGGACTCCGTGCGTTATTACATGGGAAACCTTTCCCAACGAGAATTTCAGCTATGTCGGTTTCGACAACCATGATGCTGCCTTCAGGATGACTGAATATCTCATTGGACTCGGCCATCGGAGAATCGGCCTTCTCATTGGCCCTTACCCCCAATCATCGAGAATAAACGCGAGATACGAGGGATACAAGGCTGCTCTAAAAAAATATAACATCACGTACGATCAATCCCTTATCGTAGCAAGGGTGCCAAGCCTAATTGAGGGGAGGGAAGCGGCCAAAAAACTGATAGAGCTCCCAGATCGGCCTACCGCTATATTCGCTGCAAGCGATTCATTGGCACTCGGGGCGTTAACCGCAGCAAAAGATAAAGGTATAAAAGTACCTGATGATATATCGGTAGCCGGTTTTGACAATGTCGAGTTCGCCTCCCATTGCGATCCTCCGCTCACAACCGTTCAAGTTCCGGCTATGGAAATGGGGAATCGTGCAATGACTGCGTTGCTGGACATGATCCAATCCGAAGGACAAGAAGTGCGTCGGTATGATCTGGATACCGATTTGATAATTAGGAAGTCCTGTATGCCGACATAATCATCAATCAATTAACGGAGGTGACTAGTTGGTAGTAACTAAAAGTAAACAGAGACTGATTAAAAGGAGGTGAAAAACGAAGACTCAAGCAAGCTCCAAAGATTGTCATAATCGAACCATAATTAGTTAACCAAACCAAAGGAGGTTACGATGAAGCGGTTAATCATATTGATATCTTTTTTAGTACTGGCTGTTTCAATATCTACGGCTGCAGGAGCCAAAACCTGGATCCTGAAATATGGACATGTTGATTCACCGATGATGACAGCCGACGATCATGTCGGCGGTGTATTTTTAAAAAATTATATTGAAAGCAGATCTCAGGGAAGAATTAAGGTTGAAATATACCCGGCAGCGCAGATGGGCAACTTCAGAGAACTTGTGGAAGGTGTTCAACTGGGAACGCTGGAATTGACCAACACCACCGTTGGTGGGATGAATCAGTTTTTCCCACAGATTCAGGTAACTGATATTCCTTATATGTACCGCGATGATCTCGTGGCAGAGGCTGTAGCAAGAGGCCCCTTCTTTCATGAGCTGCGAGACGCAGTCCTGAAAAAAACCGGCAATGTTCGGCTCGTGGCAATCGGCAACACCGGTCGCTGGAGAAGCTTCTTTACGACCAAAAAGCAGATTAAATCAGCAGCGGATTTGAAAGGTGTCAAGATGAGAACGATTAACTCTCCGCTGCAGATAGAAATGGTGAAGTACTTGGGCGGCAATCCGACTCCTGTTGCCTGGGGTGAGCTCTATACCGCCCTTCAATCCGGTGTTGTCGAAGGAACGAAAAATGCCGTTTCAGATGTAGTTGGAAAGAAACTGCATGAGAATCTGGACTACCTCGTCATGGACGAGCATGCCTACATGTTCGGTTTCTGGTGGATGAATAGCGATTGGCTGAAAAGCTTGCCTGAAGATCTGCAAAAGCTGGTCATAGACGGTGTACAGCAAGCAGCCACGCTGAAAATCAACCTCAACAAGTATCTCGAAATCACCATGGCGGAGGAATTCACCAAATCGGGGGGAACGATTTATGTCCCGACTGCAGAAGAAAAAGTAACGTTCCGCGCGGCCAAGCCGGTTATCAAAGAATGGTTTGTCAAAAATATCGAAGACGGCCAGCTCTGGTTCGATAAGCTTGAAAGCGCGGTAAAGCAGGCAGAAGCAGAAGTTGATGGAGATCTTTCTAAGATCGTGAAATAATATAGGCTCACTACCAAACTATATTCGTCTTCATTGTTTCTAAATGTGGCTAAATGAAGACGAATATAATTGTGAGGTTGTAGGTAACGCTAACCGGACGATTCGTGACGAACCAATGATAATAGCCTAGTTATGAAATTCTTCGACTTTCTCTTTAGAAAATTACAGGCAATAAATCGCGTAACACTTTTTATCTGCAAATATGCAACGATTATGCTTGTCGCGACAATTACCATTGTAGTATGTGCCGGTATTTTTTGGCGATACTTTCTGAATAATTCATTGGCTTGGACCGAAGAGACCTCCAAATTTCTGATGGTTTGGATGGTTTTTACCGGAATACCGCTTGCATTAAAGGCCGGAACTCATGCAGCAATAGAGGCTTTACCCAATGCCCTGCCAGAAAAAAGCCGGCAGACGCTTTACGCGTTTATTTACCTATCAATCATCGTCTTGATGACGGTATTGATCCACCAAGGATGGCTTTTTGCCTATAGAGCCTGCGCATAAACTTAAAATTGATCAGAATAAATTACAAAATTGTAGGTCCAACATTTTAAATTTGGTCAATGTTCTTTGAAAAATTGGTTAAAGCAGCAATCTGCTGTGCTTCAGGTTA
>Ga0209149_1000239_pt1 | contig 21558 bp, 13 predicted proteins | sample WorMetTyACAVOLI2_FD_187423 | JGI IMG/M metagenome (GOLD analysis project Ga0209149, IMG submission 187423) | Marine gutless worms symbiont microbial communities from Max Planck institute for Marine Microbiology, Germany - Olavius algarvensis... ... | reverse complement strand
AGAAATGTACCTGACAAAATTTGCAACAAAACTATATGCAACAAATGTGAGATTTATTCGTTGAGCGTCGCTACTTCAAGTTTCAAAATGAGATTCAATTTTCTTCCAATTCAATAATGGAACAATGGAAACATCGCGATTCAGATAGCTTTTGTGATCGCAATATGAGTTGCTTCTACCAAGTCTTGCATCATAGGCCTATTACTTGCATGACAGGTCTTTGGTAATGTCACGGTCACGGCGTAATATTATTTTTACCTTTTTTCTCTTACACTCGATGGGCACGATCTGAAGCGACGTCTGATTGCCGAGTGGTCCGGTCTGCAGCAGAGTATCGTCGACGACGCTGTCGATCAGTGGCGCAAACGTCTGCGTTACTGCGTGGAAACGAGCGGCCGTCACTTCGAACATTTGCTGTAGGCCTAACATTGCAACTGGAACTTGTCTAATTTAGGCTGGCTGATTATCTGATATTTGGATACTTCGCTTGTTTGTGTTGCGTCGTTCTCCCTTGCGTCGCGTGACGTAATTGCGTAATAAATTTTACCGTTTTCCTGTGCATAATATTCATGCATATGTTTTACCGTGTAATGAAAAGGAATATACCAGTTTGCTGCAAATTTACTCAGCTACATTCCCGCCACATATTATTGAAATCGGTCAACATCTGACTTAGTTATTGCGAAAAGCAGAAGGGTGAACTTTTTTTTGAAACACAGTGTAGTTTCATTTTTTTGTAAAACAAATTTCGTCGGAAAAGTGTATACCAAAAACATTTTTAAATGGTCGCGCGTCGGCCATGAATGGCTGACATTATGAGTTTTCGGTATCGCCAAGTCTAAAACTGGCGTCAGATTTGTGGCTGGAGGTACTTTAATCAAAGTTGGATTTTGGGGCCTGTAATTTACTGCGATTGGCGTATATTTACAGACTGACGTGCGTGCTGTCCGCGATAGTGGGCTTCTTGTTGATTGGGCTACCGAAATGTGAGAGTTTTTATTCGATCACAGTGTATGTCTAAGTGTTGCACATTAGCGCTACATTTTCAGAATTTGGCAACACGGGTGTAACGAAGCGAGCTAGGAGGTATAAAGCTGTGACATATTTTCATTATACTAACATAGGCGTAGGCCTACAGTATACGCGTATAGTTAGATCGTATAATGTTGTAAGTAGCTCCTTAACTATTGCTGCTGATATTTGGATAGTCTCATAGCCAGGTGCTAGCACTGTGTTTAAGGACAATTAATTCGGTCGTGCTGCAACTTTCGTCCACGTGAAGGATCGTCTCCGGGTGACGAACTGTGGGCCTACACGACGACGACGAGATCTTTGCAAAGTTTGTGTGGCTCGACAACGCGAAGCAGATCCTCGTGAGACAAGCCCAATTGCTTGCTTGCCGAAATAACCTGTACTAAGTGTTAGTACAATGAGGCTGGCACTAGGCTATATTCTATCGATATAGTTCCTCTACGATAGCTCGAGCGCGAACGTGTCACTGTATTTGGCAAATCGACAACATGATAATGGTAGGAGCGGCTTATTGTTGAAATAACGAAATGGCGCTGACTTCTACAGTGTGCAGTTGAATTATTTACTGAGAATTTGCTGAAGTTTTGTGTTGGTTCGGGTGTCTGAAATTGTCAAAACAACTAGGCCTAATTAAGTTGTACATCATGTCACTGACTGACATGTCTTAACGTTTCAAATTACCACCGCAGTTGTTGTCCAATTGCCTGCAATGGTGCAGTCATCGAATCAAGCACTTTAAGAGCGCTTTAAGAGCGACAGCGCCTGGCGGACGGGTATAGAATGTCTGACACGTTCGCGCTCGACCGGTCGTTGCCGTTCACCCGTCTGTCGACGGCCATGCAGCCGGCCCGAGCTGCATTAAATTTCGCGGTGGTCGGACGTGTCTGTCAAATATCTTTGCTTACTGTCTGTACTTACCTCTCTCTGTCTTCCCAACCGGCGCCAACAGTAGGTCTATTTAAAGCGACTAGGCTTAACATAATTTATAAACTGAATCCTCTACAATTTGACCGTTTAAAAATGTTTTGGTACGAAACTCCTTAATGAAATTTACTACAAATTTTACAAGTGCGTTAACATGACGCATATCTACAGGGTCACGGTATTAGTCAATGTCATTGTTGCATCATGGCGAATTTTTCACCATGATTAGGCCTATCTTCATACTGTCTTTGCTATTTCTAGGCTATAGTTTGTACACATATTTAAATAAAATCATTAGTGCGATATTTTTGAGGCAGGTGACATAAGATCTCACATTAAATTTTAGTTAAACATAATAATTGCCACGTTCAACGTGAAAATTTGGTAACATTTTTGGATTTTCGACTTTCACGAGGTAGTGTAGCAACATACTGCAGATGAGGTGGAAATATTTCTGATGTGTACATAGAGAATTTGCTTACGAATCACTTGGTGAAAGAATTTTGAAAATCAGTCTACATGTGCCAAAGTTATTATCAAACATCAAGGTGCTTGGTTTTTTGGAACACGGTGTATAGGCATTACACCGTGACCTTGAAATCAAGGTTAAATGTCACTCAAGGTCACTCACTGTAAACGGAACCATTGGATAGATCATACACGACTTAGTAGTAGTCAAGTTATTTGATGTTGAATACTATTGTGACCTTGAAATGTGGGTTAGAGGTCAATGAAGGTCATTGAAAGTGGTAACATTTGAAAGCTTGGGTACGGTTTCCTATTCGACTTCCATATAGCTATGGCCGTATCTGTAGCCGTTTTTGAGATATTCAGTGTCAAAAAATGTGACCTTGAAAACCGGGTTAGGGGTCGTTCAAGGTCATTGAAAATGGCGCCATTATAGACCACATGCGACTTTGTATTGGTCGGCCATAGTAAATATAGCTCTATGTTGTACCATTTTCGAGTTATTTGACGTTGAATAATACCGTGACTTTGAAATCTGGGTTAGAGGTCACTCAAAGTCATTGAAATTGGTGCCATTGAAAATCTTGGGTGCTGTTTCCTATTCGCCTTCTATAGTAACTATGGCGATATCTTGCATCGTTTGCGAGATATATCGACTTATTGGTAGATAATCGGGAAATTTTTATACCCCACCTGCATTTAGCGCCCCCGCAGGGGGTGACCCCGTCGGAATTTCGTAAAGATGTTTGTTGCTGGTAAAACTAGAACGATTGGGCTACCGTATGGCGAATAACTATGACGATATGTTAAGCCGTTTTCATCTGATACCGAAACTTTACGGACAGACAGACGGACATATTTGCTATATCAATATCGCGCGTTACGGTTTCCTATTCGCCTTCTATAGTAACTATGGCCCTATCTGCAGCAGTTTGTGAGATATTTAGCGTCAAAGAGTGGTGTGACCTTGAAAACAGGGTTAGGGTTCGTTCAAGGTCATTGGAAATGGCACCATTTGATAGATCGCATACGAGTTCCTATTCGCCTTCCATAGTAACTATGGCGATATCTTACATCGTTTGCGAGATATAGCGACTTATTGGTAGAAAATCGTGAAATGTTTATGCCCTACCTGTACTTAGCGCCCCGTAGGGGGTGATTCCGTCGTAATTTCGTGAAGGTGTTTGATGCTGGTAAAACTAGAATGATTGGGCTACCGTCTGGTGAAAAAAAACTATGACGATATGTTAAGCCGTTTTCATCTGATACCGGAACGTTACGGACGGACGGACGGACAAACAGACAGACAGACAGACGGACAGATTTGCTATATCAATATCGCGCGTCAGTATGCTAACCCGCGATAAAAATTATCAAAATAATCCCTGCTTCTCGAAACTACAGCTTTCCAAAGTTGGCGCGTTTTTGGGACACAGTGTAGAATAAGAGATGTACGGAAACGTAATTTGTGATCCATGTGGTTGCTTCGAAGTTCGAAGTCAACCGGTATTCAAAATGACCGAGTATGGATGTCGTCTTGTCGTGTGGCGTTATTATGGACGCCCGCTCAGCGTAAGCGGGCGTCCATTTTATATTTTGCCAATGTTATTTTATTTATTTATTTATTTTTTATGGCCGCCTTATTCTCCGGCCCTGGTTAACGGAAGTTCGCGAACGTTTTACACGTGACTAGTAAGATACTGACAGTTTAAGAGTCAAGAATAGCTAATTTCCCTAATTACGTCACCCTTACGTCATCTCTGACTCACCATAGAATAGTTAATTTAGGGCCGCGACGCTTCGGCCCCGCCCGCGCATTAGTCTGTCATGTCTGACTCATGCTCCTATACGTCATCCCTTACGTCATCCCACTATGTAAGCATTAGTCATCCCCTAGACTAATAAGTAAGTAAGATGACGTCATCCTCGTGAGTCATGTGTCATTTGCTGACGTCGTGTCGCTGCGCTAGCGTCAGCATTACGTAAACCTATCATGAGTCAACCATTAGGGTTATGGTTAGTTAAGTATTTTATGTCTGACTCATGTCTGACTCCTTCCGCTGCGTCACCTGACGTCAGCACACATCGCCAGTACCGCTCACGTCATAATCATGTTAATCATCGTCACGCGTGCTTGTCGCATCGTTCGGTCGGCCGTGAAACTGGGCGGGGCCCCTCCTAGCTGTTTCAGCCCGGCCAGTGTACCAACTTTTTATTTCATGACCCGCCCTATCCTTAAAGCGGAAATGACCTAAGCGCACATCACTGCGTCAGGCTTACGTCACCCTAAGTAAGTCACGCCACCTAGCGTAAAGCGAGCCGCCACCTACAATAACCCTAAGTAAGCAAGTGTTTGTAAGGTCGATGTGCGCTACGTAACGGCTACATCTCGTCGTAATGCCATTCCAACCATAGTCCTAGTCATAGCAGTTAGCATAGCGTTGCGTTTGTCGATAATAAACTATTTACAGTCCATTCTAAAACGATATCGCAACCTTACGTAATGCAAATGACTGACAGTCTGTTATTGTATTTGTCACTGGTTCCAAGCTCGGTTGACGTCTTCGTTCAACTGAATTATTGTCTCCAGACGGGCAAAGTTGCCACATTCAAACATTGGCTATAATGGTCAAAACGTTTGGACCAAATAAATTTGAATTCTATGCACTACAGGCTATTGACACTGCGCGCGTCGACGTGGGTCAAGCACACGTCGGCATCAACGAGCGTCGAGCGCGCACATTGTCAAGTGCGCATTGTTTTAAATCGATTCTAATAGAACGACGCCGGTTACTGTGTTGCTGTGCGCGGCAGAGCACTACATGGTTCAACTTTGGGAAGACACAGACGTATGCCTTGATGGTGCAAGCGTTGACAGCTGTTTTCACGGCGCTGTTACTGTAGTTCATTGTTTGCACTGACACGCTGGACTCTTGACTGTAACAGTACACTTTTGTCAACACCAAGCTCGATGATCTGCTGGCTGCAGGTGCTGTCAGCCTGTCACTGCCTGCTAGTGTACTGTGTTTATACTTTACAGTCTGCACGCCGCAAATAAAAGCACAATTGCCTGTTGTAGACTGTTTGCACCCCTGCCATTCCTCAGAGTAAATGGGTTTTCATACAATTATTGATATAGGCGACGCAACGGAGCAATAAGATTACTAGAATTTTTTTTTAGTGTAATCACGCCTTAGCCCTTACGGCTCATGGGCAAGATGCTTGCAAGATGCTTTTGTTGTTCAGTTTCGTTTACTTAAGCAATCTACATCAAACATAATTTCCGTCACGTTGACTATATTAAGTACACGCCTAAATACTAAGCCACGATCGTGTTCTTCCCCACGTCTATAGTGGCGATTCTGGAGCTGGAGGGTGGCACAGCCTCCCAAATATTTCCCAGGCCCCCTAAATTTTGATGGCAGTTGTAACTCGCTAAACGTGGAGGTTTCTATTGAACTTTTAAATAGGCCCCAAATAAGTGTGGGAACGCCCCTTTCTCTTCCCCTTTCCCTACCTCTCGTTCCTCCCCACCGTCTCTCTTCCTCTTCTCCCCTCTTCATCCTAAACTTTCCTTTTCTAGACCTTTCCATACTTTCAGGGGGCCATGCAGGACCGGCCCTAAGTACTTTTGTCTAGAACCGCCCTTTTTACCACACGCGCCTCGCTAGCGTATAAAAAAGGCGGTATTGTTCTCACTGGTGTTTGTTTGCATGACTGCGGGCGTGCGTTTTTGTTTAAGTTTGAAAATTCGTAACGATCGCGCGTAAATCATAATAAAAACTAGACGCTGGCATGTGACGATATCATGCCAACTGGATGGACGCCCGCCGCAGCCAGTTCGACCTTGGAAGAGTGGACGCATACATTTAGCCGAGGGCAGCAATGTAGTTGTTTTAGAAGAAGAAATACGTTATGTCGAACTCGAGGTCTGTCCAATGCAACTTTTTCATTATTTTGATCACGTCATGAAAATCGGATGATTTTTCACTGAGATATGGCGATATATCGATTTTCAAAATGGCGGCCGTCTGCCATCTTGGGATTGTTTTACCATTATACGAGACGGGCGTCCATAATGACTGCTACGACGTATTTTAGCATATACCAACTCAGATCTAGACAAGAACTAATCAGTAGATTAGGATCATTAGGTAGACGAACGTTACGCCCCGTCAACATGGCCTATTATAACATAAAGAACGGTATTATCGATAATATTAGAGATATTAAACGTCGAATAATGGCGTGCCCTAGAAATCTGGGTCAAGGTCGTTGAAAATGGCGCCATTCAATAGACCATAGTCACCATATACGACTTTCTATTAGTCCGTCGTTGTAATGATAGCTTTGCGATGACGGCTGGATGTCTGAGCAAGTCGTGTACAAACTCAGCGCCATGGTGATCAACTGCCTGCACGGTCAAGCGCCTCAGTACCTCGTGGAATTGTGCCAACCAGTCGCAGGTGTCGCATCACAGCAACATCTCCGATCCGCCACCCAACAGCTCCTGGCCGTACCGCGTCACCAGCTCAGCTCCTATGGCCGACGGACTTTCTGTGTGGCTGGTCCGTCGGTCTGGAATTCCCTGCCGGACAGCTTGCGGAATCCGATTATTGGCGGGAACAGTTTCAGACAATCTCTGAAGACGTTTCTGTTCGCAACGTACTGATACATTAGAGGTTTCACGACGATGCGCTATATAAATCGACTTTTTATTACTTACTTACTTACTATATCGTGTAGCCTACCATTTTCCAGTTATTTGACGTTCAATCAATCAGTAAATCAGAAAAGGATTAGAGTGACCAAAGTAACGAATGTTACTGCGAGACCACTATGACGTTGGAAATATCGTGACCTTGAAATCTATGTTAGGGGTCACTCAAGGTCATTGGAAATGGCACCATTCGACAGACCGCATACGAGTTTTTATTCGTCTTCTATTGCAACTATGGCCGTATCTTGTATCGTTTTCGAAATAAAGCGAGATATTGGTCGAAAAATGCCAATTTTTCATATCCCTTGTATTTAACTTGCGCGATATCCCCTAGAACCTTCGAATTTTTACTCAACATTTTAATATAAACTGTCCGAGTCCGAGGATGTAACCACGTTACTGACAGACGACGTCACGACAGACGACAGACAGACGGCTCATGCCAGAACGCGTCGTTAAATGTTGCCTTAATTTCTTCTTATCGGACAACAACTTTCTAAAATGCGTGATTCCTATATAATGGTAGCACAACAGAGAAAAAATATAATTAAAAAAATTGAACAACTTAACTAAAGTAGGATAGCATATTAATTATAGACAATAATAGCATTACTTGTAACTGACAGGGAAAGACACATCAAATTACAGCCATGATGCTGACAAGTGCTTAAACTTCGTGTCGAAACGTTCCGTCCTTTGTTTTAGCATTTTTAATTATGACCTATAGGGGTGTTTGTCCGGGGAAGGGGTTGGTCGGACACCGCCGGAGACAATAGGAGACATGCAGCAGAACAGAATTTAATAGAATTTTATGCACTAGTAAATCTGAAGCCACAGTAACTAGTAATAAAAAACTGCGGTGTATATATATATATATGTTGAAGCTGACTATATACAGACAAACACGAAGCATCGCCCGGCCTCTCTGTGACAGCTGAACTTCTTGTTCAAGAACCAAACAGAGCTCAACAATTTCAATTGTTCGTTTTAACCAGTTTCATAAATAAGCGGTTTATAACGAAATCAAGCGATGACAAATCAGACTTGTTTAACAGACAAGCTTCTGTGCCATATAGTAGAACACGGATACATTTACATCGTATTATTTTAAGTGTGACTTCTTCTGAAGCAATTTTTCCAATTTTACCAAATATGGCATTAGCAGAGCGGCAAAAGGCCTTCTTAGCATTGTTTAACAAGCATTTAAATAAACTAGATTGAACAATAAGTACACCAAGGTATCGCATCTTATCCACCCATGGAATTTTAACTCCGGATAGACCGACAGGTGTAACATCGAATCTTGGGCCAACATGCATATAGAGCAGGATTTTTTTTTGCATTAATCGCCATGTCCAACTCGATCAGTTCACGTACAACAGATTGAAGTAACTTAACTTTACTATCTATTTGAAGTAATAGTTCTCATATAATTAAATAAGTGGACCAAAATTGCAGGGGCGTCAATCCGTCGTCAAGAGTGGGGGGCCCAAACGCGGAAGGGATCTGAAGGACGGGTGTCCCCCAGCGGGGTCCAGGGGCAGAGCCCCTGGTGGGGGTCTGGGGGCGAAGCCCCCAGAAGCTAAAGGATATTACCGAATTAAATTTGAATTCTGAGTGCAACTGCATGTGTATTAAAAAACTGTATACTTTGTCTGTGTGATAAATTTGCTGTCTCACCTGAAAAATATCACTTGAAAGATAAAAGTGTGTTTTCAGTATTTTATCAAAGTTAATTGATGAAAATGTCAATGTCACACAAGAAGTCTAAAAGGCTCACAACACTTAGAATATACTAGTAACAGTTCGTATTATAAACTACAGTTAAACAGTTTCAAGAAAAAATCACTCAAGACTCAAGTTTATACAACAGAAACAGTAAATAATCAACTAAAGACCCGCGTATGCACTACCTAACGATTTTATCAGATTATTGAGGGGGCCCGATAGTGAATGGGCCCCCCTTAGCAAATTATTGGGGGGGCCCCTGTGCCCCCTATGATCGACGCCCCTGCAAAATTGGTATAAGCATTTGCGGATAATGTTGGGTAAAATTGGCACCGTGACGTTGTCTGATGTGACAATGCCAAATGAATACCGTGCGTGTTGTACAACATGTGTCATGTAGCTTATGAATAGCAGCCACACAGTTTTTATAGTATAAGAAAGATTGTTGACATCTTCATTAGGAGTGGTAATACAGCAAATTTGTGCTCGATAGATCTATATAAAGCTTTTGACAAGGTCAACCACCATGGTTTATATCTAAAATTGATGAAAAGCCCATACCAGTCGAACTTCTTCTGGTTTTTGAAAATTGGTTCTCTGGCTGCAGTGCTTGCGTTAAGTGGAATGAGGCATGATCAGCTATACATTTACTGTGAGCTTTGGTGTATAAAGACAATGGTTCAGTCTTATCACCATTCTTCAATATTTATCTGGATGATATCGCTAGAATCAACGACTGTACTAAACGGAAATTTATTATTGTATATGCTGATGACATTATCTTAATTGCTCAATCAGTCTCAGAGCTGGAGATTCTTTTAAGAGCCTGCTAAAAAGAACTACTTGGCCATCAACGCAAAGAAGTCGTGTTGCTTGCAGACAGGACCGCACTGCAATGTGGATTGCGCTAACATTTTAACCCATGATGGTTGTTCATTGCAGTGGGTCGCCGAACTGAGATATTTGGGGATTTTTATTGCTGAGCTCGTACATTCAGGTGTTCGCTCAATTATGCCAAACGCTCTTTCTTTGGTGCGGTTAACGCGTCTTATTGAAAACTGTTAATCTGGCCTCTGAGACTGTGATTTTAGAGTTGGTTAGATCAAAATGCACGCCAATTCTGCTCTATATACGGCTTAGAATCTTATCAGCTGAGTAATGCTGATTTGCGTTCGTTAGACTTTACTTTTAATCGCTTATTTATGAAATTGTTTAAGACAAAGAGCATTGATGTTGTTAAAACGTGCCAATTTTTCACTGGCTTAGAGGTCCCGAGTTGTGTTCTAAAGAGGAAAACAGATAAGTTTATATTAAGATTTAACTGTGTTGATAATACTTTTTGCAATTTTTGTAGCTCAATTTAATGTCAGTGTGGAATTGTTTTCTCTAGTTAAGTTAGTTTAGGTTTTTGCTGTTTTCTACTGCTTACTATTTCTACCAGATGTCTGGTGAATAAAGTTGTTCAATAGGCTTTTGTTTTGTGTTGGTATGGAAGTATATTATGACAAATGTGGAAACATGTAATAATCACAATTAACTACAACTGTATATCCATTGTACTATAACCTACATGTTTTTTGACGTATTTACAAGGGCCTATATGGAACCACGATTACACATAGCGGAAAGTCGTGTAAGGTATTTTTCTGAACGTGAGGTTTTCAGCGGCTATACAAAGGTACTCGGTTGGCATGTATAAACTTAAGCTACCCTATCGTCTGTTACTCTGTTTCCATTATATCGGTGCATGGCCTTCAGGCATGATACCGGCACCTTTAAAGTGATACCGTAACGATGAAGGCCATTATATGGGGTTGCCCGGAAATGGCTCAGACCGTCAGTGGTGTCATTTCAGCAAAACCGTGGGGGCGATCGACCCAACCAGCGACCATTCCGATCCACGTTGAAGCCCCAACCCCCAGGGAGACTGGCGTAGCCTACGAGTTGTCTACATTGGATAGTACGTTCATAATTTCAATACATCTCGCATCATTATAATAAGTCTAAAACACTGTCACCTAAGTGACTGACAATGACAATATGTCCTGTACGTTATTCATCGATATTATATCTTTGTGTTTATTGATCGGGCAAATAAAGATGCTTGCTATATATAGTACCTATTAGGCCTACCTATCATTTTCACTTTCTTGGGTGGGTCGACTGACCCCCCAATTGACGCCACTGCAGATCGTGGCTTAAAATGTAATAGACTCCCTATATACAGGCATGCATGCAAAATAGAGCACTGATCAGCTCTGGCGCCACATGCGTCGTTGGATCCGTGGCGACGCAAAGGGGAACGTTCCCCAGCTGTAAAACCTTGTGTCCGGCTGTGCTCCGCAAAAAAGTTGTGATAACCTTGATTAATTATTTCAAACAATGTCCCGTGGCCCATTAAAAATTATGGGTGCCCACATAGCGTATCCAAAAGAGGGGTTGGAGAGTCCAGACCAGACCCTCAGTTTTTGAATCGGGGGCCAGACGATGAAACATGCAAGCGTATTGGCATGTTAATCAAACGGTAGAATGTAGCCAGTTATAACAGAATGCACGATAATATTAATACCGTTTTATGAGAAACTCTCCAGCTTCAGTTCTGAGGTCTTCGTCCCAGACCCCACTGGGTGACTTCCGTCCCAGATCCCTGCCAAAACTGACCCCCGCAAATTTTAAAACGTGAATACGCCCTAGTAACCCAGTTGTGTTCTGGTAAGAAAAATTCTGGCGCCGCCATTACATTGGATTGATTCAGCAGCTGCAGTGTGACTATCCTGTGCTGATCCACCTGCGCGTCTGCCTGTTATCTGTCATCGGCGCGCTACGTGTCACCGTATTATGCAGCTCGGCCAGTCGGCCTCCTTGCACTCCCGCCCCAGCGAAATTGGCGCGAAATCACATACAGAACGACATTGTGTTAGCCTATACAGTATACACCAGAGAGATCTCTCTGGCCATGGACGCTCTGGCCTATACACGAGTACACGTCGCACAGCCGAGTGTATAGCGTATACGATATTAGCGCCATTTGCATGTCTATACGGAAATTACACCGTATAGGATAGTCCCCGAAACCAGTGGCGGATCCAGGAATTCGTTAAGGGGGGGGGGCAAAACCAAAACGTATATTATCATAATTATTTGTCTCGGGCCGAGACAAATATGATAATATACGTTTTATGATACGGTACTACGCGAACGATCGACTGTTTCCTAAAGTAGGCTATTTGCATATTTTAGGCAAAATTTATAAAGAAGGAAGTCTACTTGGAATTTTAAGGATGTCGCCCATAAAATGTGAAATAAAGCTTTTCATAGTTACACGATAGCTTTTATGCAGTAGCAACTATATAAAGGAAATGCCATACGGCTTGTCCAATATGCATAGGCCTATAGCCAACAAACTAATCGATATGGCAAATATAACTATGGACATAATCAAACTTATTTCTTGACCTAGCTTTTGATATGAAAACGAGTCTTAGGTTGCACCGATTGTGCAACTAATGGTGCTATATGCACGCGTGCAATGAATTTTATAGACAGCTATATTCATCTGAAATGATAGACAAAACAAGCAAACAAAATATGCTGTAGCCTAGACAGTACATAAGAATGATATATGACTTGCAATAATGTTACAAATATTTTCAGTAAACATTGTCACACTGAAGTCACGAACGGTATTTAATGATCATGGACATACAGCGTCTGCAGCATTTTTGCACGGGGCATGCAGCGAGGGGGGGGAAGAAAAATATCAACGAGGCAACAAAACAAAACTTGGATTAATGTATATTTTAACTGATTAATCCAAGTTTTGTTTCGTTGCCTCGTTGATATTTTAACTGATAAACATGATGCCATACTCAACATGGCCAAAAACGTATAAATTGACCGATATTTTTGCAATGTGAGGACTTTTATAGTCATTTATGACCTATTTTTCCCTTGTCATGCGTCACGTTCGTGAGTTGTGTCAAAATGAATAAACATATCATCAACATTTATTCACCATCGGGTAGCCACGCTATTCTAGTTTTTCAGTACCAAACGGCATAGCAATATTCCGACGGGAACCCCCCTAACGGGGGCGTCGAATGCAGGTGCATGGGGTATAGCAGAAATCGCGATTCTGCAGCCTATAATATCTGGCTTGACTGCCTGCGTTAACACTGCAACAGGCTATAGGCATTACTGCATAGGTGTTGTAAATAAGGTCGCCGGTGGACAACGGCCATCGTCTCGCAAGTTATCGCTGATGGTAATAAGCGGCGGTGTTGATTGCGGGAGAAGACGACGAAATATTTGCAAGAAGCCTCAACGTCACGCCAAAGACAACAGAACAGCGCATTAAACTGCACGCAGTGACAAATCTGTAGCCTACGTATACCTTACAATAAAAGACTCTACTCGACGTTTTGTACTGTCTGCAGTCACGTTCGTACATTCTGTCAAAACGAATAAACATATCTTCAATTTTTTTTTCATCGTCGGCTATAGCTACAACATTCTAGTTTTTCCATATACCAAACGGCATTGCAATATGGCAATATTCCAACGGACCCCCCCCGGCCCCCGCCCCGTAACGGGGGCATCGAATGCAGGTGAGGTAGGCAGAAATCGCGATTCTGAGCTTATGGCTTGACTGCGTGGTGTCAACGCTCAACCGGCCAGCTGTTATCAACACGACACCGCATAGCACGGTCCCGTAGGTTGTGACACTTATTGCTGGTATATGCGGCCGAGTTTGTTGATGGCGGGAAACAACGACGAAGAAGCCTCAACGTCACGCCTAAAGACAACACTGCAGCGTTTAATCGTACGCATGCAGTGATAAATCTGTAGTTTAGGCCGCATTCCATTATTCTAGCCAGCAGCAAACCTGGTCGCAAACAGGTCGAAAGCCACCTGCGAACTTGCTTAAAACGGTTTTTTTTTCTATATTCCATTTGTCTATAGCACGCGCACGAACCAGCGAACCTGCTGCAGTTCGCGACCAGGTTTTCGACAAAAAAGTCGAAAGCTGGTCGAAAGCGTGTCGCAAATCCGCACGAACTTGTCGAAAACCTGGCTGCAAACCTGGTCGAAAACCAGGTTTGCAGCCGTTTGCAGCTGGCTAGAGTAATGGAATGCGGCATATATGTAACTAACAATAAAAGACTTTGCTCGACGTTTTGTACCATTGAAGCTAACTACTGACAGACACGAAGCACCGCGAGGCCTCTTTGCGACAGCAGAGCCATATACTTGTATTTATCAACAAATGAAAGTGAAACTGTAACTGACAGTAATGTATTAAATCTGTATAACTTATTTTTACTAATTTCATTTAAAAAATCAATTTACCACATTTAGTATTGCTGTTATAGGCCTGCACTATTTATACTTTAAGTTGCAGATTTCATAGCACGAAAACGTATACAGTGCACATTTGCATCAGGCTACGTATGAAACGGTGTACAACACCCTAATGAGCATCATTATATCATCACAAGAAGCTCAGCTGTCACAGAGACCGCGCGACGCTTCGTGTCATTGAATATTTCGCTATAGTCACTAAAGGTTACTCCGGGTTATTCGACATGACACCCTTAAATAGGGCGTGTGTAAGTCCCTACTATTCAATTCTATGTCAGTATCTCGTAACGTTTCTGAAAAATCAAATAATGGCGTAATCTTGAAATCGGGGATAGTGTTCGTTCAACGTCATTAAAAATGGCGCCGTCCGATACATCATACTTAGCGGTCTATACCGTTTATATACATGTAGTTCTGTGTTGCAACGAAGGCAGGTTATTTTACTGTTGTAAACTGCTCACAGTCTATCTAAAGTTGTATAAGCCAAAGCTCTAAAACAGCAAAAATTAAAATGTTTATTAATTATAAGCGTGAAATGCGCTAGCACATTTAAATCTGTCAACTGCCAGCTTTAAATGTTTAAGCTAGTGCACATGTTTTATGCTATAATTAATAAACATTTTAATTTTTGCTGGTTTAGAGCTTTGGCTTATACAACTTTAGATAGACTGTGAGCAGTTTTTCTATATAATATTTGCTGTTTTATTAAAGTTTGTTGGTAAGAGACGTATGGCAAATTAGTAAAATAGACAATAGCGCGAACAGGTGAGTTCTGCATAGGCTTAAACTAAAGATTTGGAAGTTGAGAGCTCTTATCGACATCAGCGCATATATTATATATGTTTCCGATATTCGTGTAATTTCATCACAACAATGAAGTCACGCAATAAAAAGTTCCGGTTTTGAGTTTTGGTCATGTGTTGTCTACGCATGGCCGTGATGCATCTGCCCACCAAATTTTGCGCAAACAACTCTATCCACCAATTCGCAGTTATTGACATTTTCCGAAATCCAAGACAACGGCCGCCACCATCTTGGATTTTCAAGTCGTGTGCATTTGGAACATTCCGTCATGTTAATAGTGTGGTGCTTGAGCTCTATATAAAATTTGGTTCAAATATTTGCGATAGTCACTGAGATCTATACACACTTGTGCTCATGACGTCTCGCGAATTAACTTCGGTTCCGAATTTTGGTCAGGTGGTCATCTCTGTACCAAATTTGGTTCTAATATCTGTTAAAGTCACTGAGAAGTACACACATATGCTTCAGACGTTCTTTTGATGACGACACGCGAATTAACTTCCGGTTTCAACGTTTGGTCACGTGGTCATCTCCGCATGGCCATGGTGCATTTTCCCATATAATTTGATGCAAGATATCTTTATCCAGTCCAAAGTTATTGACGTTTTTCCGAAATTAAAGATGGGGGCCGCCGCCATCTTGGATTTTCAGTTTGTGTAAATTTGGCCACTCCCGCGTGTTCGTAGTGTGGTATTTGTGTTCTGTACCAAATTTGGTTCAAATATCTCATATTCACTGAGATCGACGCATATATGCTTCAGGCCTTTAGTTGATGACGTCACGCGAATTAACTTCCGGTTTCGACTTTTGGTCACGTGGTCATCTCTGCATGCCCCTGATGCATCTTCCCATGAAATTTGGTGCAGATATCTTTATCCAATCCAGAGTTATTGATTTTTTTTCGGAAATTATAAATGGCGGCCGCCGCCATCTTGGATTTGTTTGGGTGAGCCATGGGACCACCCACGAAGCCTCATTCATGGCGCGTACCTCCTGTAAAAATTTTGTCATGATCGGATGGGTAGTTTTCAAGTTATAGGCCCTAAGGATTTGGATTTTTTCTCATTCAGGCTTGAAAGTCCTATTCTCGGCCCCAAAATTTCAGTTTTTGCAGGATTTTACCCCCGCATTTTAGGGGCACATCGTTCAGACCCCCAAAAGGCACTTTCTTCAGCGGAACGACGCATTTTGAGCCCTCATTGGTCCACATCGGACGCACAGTGCGACACGTGGCCTTGGCAAAGAAACCAAAAAAAGAAAGAAAAAAGACAGTGGCAAACTGGCTATTTGCCCAGACCACCCACGTCGCCGTACCGAAGTCAAAGTTTGTATGCCGGGTGGTCTCCGGTGTGTAGTTCTATATTTCAAGTTTTATTAAAATCGGTTCAGTGGTTTTGGCGCTGTGCATGGGTGGTCGAATATCGCCTTTCCCCATTACTTTGGCCATTGGCTTATACAACAGCTTGTACTACCGTATACAAGCCGTGATGCAGCTGCGTACTGCAAGTTGCAAGTTTCATATAGCCTAGGAGGCAAAGCGCAGGCGTCATGGGGGGGGCGGATGGCCCGGGCCTCCCAATGTTTGCTGTGGGTGGGCCTCATCATTGAAGGGCCCACATAATGTTTTGTTACTAATTATTCTTGTATGGCCCTAAAGTACAGAACTATTACAATTAAATGTTATAAATACAGTATAGAGTTTTTCATGTATTTTTGTTTCGTAAACATCAAATTTTTAGGCATTAAATTACATGAAAGCGTCAGCTTCTTCCCCCAGACCCATACCGAGGCTTTACCCCTTTACCTCACCGGGGACTTCGCCCAAACCCTCTGCATGGCGCCCCCCGCTTCCACCGAACCTATACTTTGGGGCCAACCAATGTTAACGACGGATCGACGCATGCATCGCAAGCGTATAAGTTCACATTCGTGTAACATATTTCTCAATGATCAAATCGCATTTTTAGTTGCACCGCTGGTGCAATACACGGGTGCAACGAAGGCAGGTTATTTTTATTGCTGTATAGGCTATAGGCCTATAGGCCTATATTGCAAGTTGCAGGTTTGATAGAGGCATAAGCGTATAAGTTCACATTTGTATAGGCCCTGTATAGAACGGTATGAACACGTTTATTCGCCAAAAAAGGCAGAATGACAGACAGAAAACAGAGTATATACAACATACTCAGCATGCTACTATATTTCTCATTATATCATCAAAACGCGTGTTTAGTTGCACCGCTTGTGCAACTAATGCTGCAGCTAAATGCCTATATAGGCTATACACGGGTGCAACGAAGGCAGGTTATTTTATCACACAACTTTCACCTTTTGAAAAGGCAGCACAATTATACGAAAAAAGAAAGTGAAAACTTAACTAATCAGCAGCATAAAACATTAAAACGCTACTTAGCGCAATCAACACAATGACGACATTATTATGTTCTCAGAAGCCGAAAATTTTTGCAGAAATTTACATTTTCTATTGTTAACAGAAACAGACGGCAATGGGCAGTTAAACATCTCCATGCAACAGCTGGCGACCTCCTTTATTTTGGATACTAATATGAATGAATGTAATGCTAGTATACGTTTCATCGCAGCGTGCATTCCGTTGCTTTGTTGTACCTCGCTTTCTTCTGTAACAGATCTTGCATGCAGGAAAAGCGCCTATCTGTTCGGGCATTGCGTTCATTTCAGAGTCTCATTCGTCGACTTATATACAGACGTTGACGTAGCCTATACGAATACGGCATGCTCACCATATGGAAAAGTAACTATCAAACTGGCTGTTGCAATGGGACGGCATAGGCCTACTCTTGTATAATTGCGACATCTGCAAAACGTGTTTTAGACCGTGCAGGTCTTTTATGATTATAATAATTGGAGGTCGTTGCATTCGTATAGGAGGGTCCCCACCAAATATCTTCGCCCTCCTCTAAAATCCCACCAAAACCCTATTATAGACATAGCTCTCCGCGGTTCGCAAGTTGAAGCTAAGAATCTGATACTTTACAGATATATAGGCAAGTATACTTGGGCGTATATGTCAAAATTTTTTCGATAGGGGCGTCCAGGGGCGCAGAACCCCGACCCCCAATGTAAATTTGGGACCCCCCTATTATCTGGGAAACTACTAGAGCTACAAAGATGAAATTAAAACACAATTAGACATCGACAAGTACTCGTTATATGGATGTAAAAATGTTTCCGTTGGCGTCCAGGGGGCGCAGGGTCACGAATGTAAATTTGAGACTCCATTATAATATCTTGGAAACTATTTGAAATTTAAATACACCATTAAATATGGTAAACTACTTGCTCTGGGTATAAAAAAAATTTCCGCTAGGGGGCGTCAAGTGTGGAATCTGATGTTAATTTGAGACCCATAATATCTCGGAAACATAGCACAAGAAAGTTGAAATTAAAAACACCATTACATGGTAACGTACCAACTTTATTTGTACAGCATTGCAGTATAGCTTGGAACAAAGTAATTAACGGCGTCATTAAGGATATAGCCTATAGACTGGTGTGTCTGGGTTGCGGATGCAACGGCTACAGTCTGTGCTAAACGCCGCCGCTCGAATAGTGTTCTCGGCGAGGAGATCAGAACACACAACTCCACTTCTCCGCGAACTTCACTGGCTGAAAGTCCCGGACCCGGAGAGGATCCAATACCGGTTGTGCGTTCTGACTCATCGGTGTCTGCATGGTACGGCACCGCCTTACTTCACCGAGACACTTCAGTTGACCACTGAAGTAGATGCTCGGTGTCGACTCAGATCGGAGCACGTCGACACTCATCGTGCCGTCAACTCGTCGATCCACACTCGGCGACCGGGCATTTCCAGTGGCGGCTGCACGTGCCTGGAACATGCCAGCTAGTGTCAGGTTGACGCCGTCATTGGCCGGCTTCCGTCAGCAGCTGAAAACAACACTTTTCCGACTTCCTACAAATAACATCTGTACAGTGCCCCTGCAACAATTACTGTTATAGTGTCATCATGTACATTTATTCATTCATTCCTATTCCCTTACATAGTAACTATAGCATTATCTGTAGCCGTTTGTGAGATATTCAGTGTCAAAGAATGGCGTGACCTTGAAAACCAGGTTAGGGGTCGTTCAAGGTCATTGAAAATGGCGCCGTTTGATAGACCATACGCGACTTTCTATTGGTCGGCCATTGTGAATATAGCTCTATCTTGTACCATTTTCGAGTTTGTTGACGTTCAAAAATATCGTGACCTTGAAATCTGGGTTAGAGGTCACTCCATGTCATTGAAAGTGGTACCATTCGAAAGCTTGGGTACGGTTTCTTATTCGCCTTCTGTAGTAACTGTGGTCGTATCTGTAGCCGTTTGTGAGATATTCAGTGTCAAAGAATGGCGTGACCTTAAAAACCAGGTTAGGGGTCGTTCAAGGTCATTGAAAATAGCGCCGTTTGATAGACCACATGCGATCTTCTACTGGTCGTCCATTGTAAAAATAGCTCCAGCTTATTGTCGAGTTATTTTTGACGTTGAATAATACCGTGACCTTGACATCTGGGTTAAAGGTCACTCGAGGTCATTGAAATTCGTGCCATTCAAAAGCTTGGGTGCGGTTTCTTATTCGCCTTCTATAGTAAATATGGCGATATCTTGTATGATTTTCGAGATATAGCGAATTGGTAGAAAATCGCGAAGTTTTTATACCCCACCTGTATTTAGCGCCGCAGCAGGGGGTAACCCCGTCGGAATTTGGTGAAGATGTTTGATGCTGATAAAAACAGAATGATCGGGCTACCGTACGGTGAAAAAACTATAACGAAGACATTTTCATCTGATACCGGAACGTTTATATGGACGGACGGACAGACAGACAGATGCTATATCAATATCGCGACTCAGTATGCTGACGGGCGATAGAAATCAACTTTACTGTTATACAGCAATGTAGCTTGAAACAATGCGTATTATATACAGTTAACAGCTAATTAACGACGTAATTAAGGATAGTGTATAGACACGCGGTCGTCTTGAATAATTATGGGCCTAACTGTATAATAGGTGAGTTTGTTATCGTAATATAAGATCGACATTAGTTGCACGCCAAGCTGTGCAACTGATGCTGGCGTTATAAATGATACGAAATAATAGCAGCAATGTAAAAACCAACTTTAGTTATACAGTAATGTAGCTTGAAACAATGCGTATTGTAGTTAACAGCTAATTAACGACGTAATTAAGGATAGCCTATAGTAGATAGTATCGACACGCGGTCGTATTGAATCATTTATGCTGTCCGAATATAGGTGACTTGTTATCGTATTATAAGATCGACATTAGTTGCACGCGAAGATGTGCAACTGATGCTGGCGTTATGATACGAGATAATAGTAGTAATGTAAAAGAAGCCATCTATAGTTATACAGCAATGTAGCTTGAAACAATACGTATTATAGTTAACAGCTAATTAACGATGTAATTAAGGATAGTGTATAGACACGCGGTCGTCTGGATCATTTATGGGTTCAACTATATAGGTGACTTTGTTATCGTAATATGAGACTGACCTGAGTTGCACGCCAAGCTGTGCAACTGATGCCGGCTATAGAGACCGACCGAAAGTGATTTTTAAGTTACGGCCGAAACCGAAAGGTGGCCGAAAGTATGCAAACGGCTTTCGGCCGAAACCGAAATAAAGCCGAAAGTTGGATAACTTCTTTCGGCCGAAAGCCGAAACCGAAGCCGAAAGTTCGCATGTTTACTGTTTCAGTCAGAAAATCAAAAAGTCTGGCCTTCAATCGATATAGTTTACTCATATTGAATAAAATAAAACAACTCAATATGCCAAGTTGAACTTTAGAGTTTAAACGCAAATGCAATAAAGCAACACTGAATAATTTCAAGTCGGCATGAATAAACAGTATAAAGAGAAGAAAAGTATATGTAACGCGTTCCATAGCTTCCGTTTCCGTCTGATTAGGTAGTTGATCATCCAGTCCAGTCCACTACATCGCGCAAACGACTCAGTGCTCCACAACGTCAGAAACAGTTAGCTTACAGACTTACGCTAATAGTCAAATCCGAACAATCGAATGTTATAGGCGAGGTAAAGTAGTTTCATGGCATTCTCGCCTAACAGGTTGCTACGACGATCAGCATACAACTGTCCAGCAGAACTGAACAGCTGTTCACTGGCGACGCTGGTCGGTGGTTCAGACAGGTACTTGCGAGCAGCGGGTTCTATAGCAGGAAATGGACTGCAATGCCAGTGTGCAAAGATGTCAGTTGAACGCGGCACCCGAGGCTCCGACAGATTATCCGGTCGGCTTATCACCCTTTCGGTTTATCGCCGAAAGACGCAAGGACTTTCGGCCGCAGCCGAAAGTCGTCTGAACTGGTCAAGATCGAAATCAGAAGTAGAACTCCAATATGGCGGACGTTTGTATTTCGAAACCGGAAGTAGTAATATCTCAGCCGCCATTTGAGATATCTCGACAAAATTTAGTTTGCTAATAGACTGTGACCTTC
>Ga0209149_1000238_pt1 | contig 21558 bp, 14 predicted proteins | sample WorMetTyACAVOLI2_FD_187423 | JGI IMG/M metagenome (GOLD analysis project Ga0209149, IMG submission 187423) | Marine gutless worms symbiont microbial communities from Max Planck institute for Marine Microbiology, Germany - Olavius algarvensis... ... | reverse complement strand
AAACCTGTGCGTTCATGCTCCCGGATAATGTTTTATAAAATGCTATTTGATAGATTCGTGGGTTTCGCTTATTTGTACACTGTCCTCGACATGCCTCGACAAATTCGAATTGTATGTTTACACAAAGATGCTGTGCTGTGTTTTGTCAACAACGGCTTAGCTGACAAAACCAGCACAGAGCCTGGGCTAGGTAAAATGCGGATTGCGGAATGCGGAAAATCGCGAACGTGTAAAATGCGGAATTCGGCTTGCGGAAAAGTACTGCGGAACGTAGGGTAAAATGCGGAACGTGAAAAAATGCAAAGACAAACTGTAGAATTTCTTGTTGTTGTTGTTGTTGTCTTCTGCAAACGACCTTGTCGTGTCAGGTTACAAACACCAGTAATGACTTCCGGAGTAAGTACATAAACTCAGTAGTTAATGTCGTCGCCAGTGGAGCTCAGATACTGTCAAAAAATTGCAATCACTTGTATGACTAAGTAGATCTTGGAACATAGTGGATAACATCAGAGTAAGACAACACCAGTGTATTAGGCAGTTGGGAGAGTAATGGAGAATGATGTTCAGACTTTACAATTTACAGTCTTCCACTGTTCCTCTGCCAGGAGTTGTGTGTAATCTCTGCTGAATTTCTTAACTGATATTTTCTGATATTTTTAACTGCAGAGTCTCTGTGTGTTAAAAGTCCAAAATGTACATTTTTAACTGGAGAGTTGTTATGGCGTAGCAGCCCAAAACTCGGATTAAAATGTGGAATGCGGATTGCGGAATGCGGAAAATGTGCAACGGGTAAAATGCGGATTCATTCCGCATGAATTTTCCGCATTTTACACGTTCGCGATTTTCCGCATTCCGCAATCCGCATTCCGCATTTTACCAGTGCCCGTATTCAGATGACGCTTGAAGGTGCCGAGTGTGTCAGACACAGTGACGCTGGATGGCAAAGTGTTCCAGGTCCGTGGCGCAGTGATGAAGAACGCGCGGTCACCAATCGTCGTACGACACGAAGATGGTGTGACAAGGGCAGATGTCGACGAACATCGCAGCCTCTTTCTTGTATCCATGTCCGCCACACGACGTAGCTTGCTCGCCAAGTTCGCCAAAACAAACTAAAGGTGCAACAAGACGAAGCAACTGAAACTGGAACTGAAAAGTGGCTCCTCATGGCAGGGGCGTGACTCCCTACACCAGTTCGCGGTGGAGTACGTAGAGTGGGTCAAGCTCGAGGGTGTAAAATGCGGGAAAATATTGCAGATATGACGGATTTGAGAGTTTGGTAAAGTGCGGTCGGTCTGAATACCATAGAATAGCACAGGACAACTGCAGGACACAAGGCCTACAGGATACGACAGGACGACTGCAAGAAGACAACGAAAGTGGAAGTATAGGCAACAGTAATAAAGCAAAAGAGTAAGTAAACTGAAGTCTTTTAATGGTTATTGTGCTGACATCAAACACTAACACCTGAGTAACTGGTCGGGCCACAATTGAAGTCAGCTTCGTTTGCACAAAAGAAATTCTTTGTGCGGTCAGTGTATCTTCAGATAAGAAAGCAAATGCAAAGCAGAAACTGAGGCACAGGCCGAAGCCTCTATGCCCATCAAATAACAAAAACGCTATGAAGCTGAGCAGTGGTCAAAAGAACAGCGCGTTAAAGCTACATAATACCAATAGTTAGCTCTAAGTGGTCGCTGCAGCAGCGCGACTAAGCACCAATGAAGCTGTGGTTGTCATTTTGATTGACGCCTGTCACTTGGCGTCGTTTACATGAACGACTAAAGCCTTGCTGCGGGTGTCCTGTCGTGTCCTGCGGTAATTAGTCAGACCCGGTAAAGTGCTGAGGTGCGGATGTTGAAAATCAATCAAGTATTGTTTTCCGCTGTATTTCTCATATTCGATGGGACGGACTGTTATACCATTATGTGATACAGAGTGTGACCTGTTTTTGATGGCTGAGTTTGTTGTACTTTAATGCATCATCACTGTACTTGCGATCTGGTGAAAGATTAAAAGTAACATCTAGTTTTGAATTCGACTGGAAGGTATGACTATGAGTGTGACCTGTGCGATGGCAAAATGTTGGTGAGGGGTCGTTCAGGGGTGTGTGGCAGACGGGTGGACAGACATTTTGCAACAGTCAGTGCTATACATAGCATCATCTATGGATTGCCAGGTTTTAGCTAGCATTACGTAGTACGCTCCACTATTGGGATCACTTTAGCGTTTGTCCGCCAATGTCTGTGACGTGCATGAGGTGCATGTTTTGCAACTCTGATAGTGAAATAAGTAAGTAAGTAAGTCTTAAATTTATATAGCGCATTACGCAACGCCTCTAATGAGCTATAAATATATATAAACCATATGGCCATAGGTATAGGTCCCAAGGCCATAAAATTTGGCCTCGAGGCCAAGTCCTGGCCATGAGGACTACATCACGGGTTTTGATTGATTCATTGTTTATTTAAATAAACAAACTCATTACTAAAACACAAACTCATTACTAAATTGAGTGTACAACTCACATGTACAGGCTGAACCACCAGCGATGACGTAAAGTTTCAGTGAACTGAAATTGGCTTTACTTGCGTTGCCTAAGTAGCTGATGTAAAACGTGGTGCTTCTGTGGGTAAAATGCAGATGTTTACCTGCATCAATATTCGCATTTTACACGTTCCAACATCCACATTATACCCCTGGCCAAAAGGAACTGAAATGCCAAAGGCGTCCAGGAGAAAGGGGGTGTTGGGAGAAGTGTAACCATCTAACTTGAGAGTTTGGTGGAGCATCATCAGCTTCCCTAGTGGGATTATTGCAGAGCTCCAGCCTAAAGTGGCATTCAGTTTTCAGGACCCATGTATTTTCAGCGGCGCTATTGCAGACGTCCTTAACCCTAAACCTAATACTAACCCTAACCTAACCCCTAACCCTAATCCAAAATAATAATTTGACCATAGCACCCCTAAAAGTAAACACTAGCCCAGTTTTCTGACAGTTAAAATTTTGGACATGCTTTTCTTACATCCAGTTTTACATACATGCTTTCTCTAGTCTCCACACATTCGGTCAAACATGTTTACTACATAGCTCTGACATAACTCATTAAATGCTAACTGTGACCATTATTGTCTTTTTCAGAGGTAAGCAAAGATGTCGATTGCTAGAGTGTATGTTGGTCGTGTGTCAAACTACGCTCGTGATCGTGATGTTGAGAGGTTTTTCAAGGGTTTTGGTCGCATCAAAGACATCATGGTCAAGAACGGCTACTGCTTTGTGGTGAGTGTTCAGTCATGTCATTTGTTTCACGTCGCTGGTTGACGTGCTGTTATTTTAATACCGGTATGTCAGATGCATGATTATTAATGGTGATATTCAGATTGAAATTGAAATTCTGAAATTAAAGATAATTTTCAATGATTAATTCTGCATTTTTTTTTGTAAATTTGACAAGTATTGACAGTGTCAGAACCATATGTTTTTAAGGTTACAGCGATAGGCTACCGGGTACTGTTTTGGCATTGGTGTCAGTCATCAATGATACTTGCTCCAGACACTGAGTACAACCCAATACCATTAGTATAAGGCAAATAATGATACCATGTATTGTCAGTTCTGCCGCTGTTTTGTGTTTTTGCATATGTATGTATATGTGGATGAATGTGTAATGTGTATGACGTTTTACACAATGATAGTGATGCAGTTGAGTGTTGTTTACTTCTGTCGGTACCGGTACGTGCTGCAGGACTTTGAAGACCATCGTGATGCCGATGATGCAGTCTATGAACTGAATGGACGTGAGCTGTGTGGTGAAAGGTATATCAGCTGTTAACACAGTAATAAATGGCTCATTTATTAATGGTTACCAGTTTGTAACAATGGTTACCTGATTACCGGTTTCCAGTGTGGGCCGTCACAAATTGTAATTCTTGGTTGAAAATGTTATATATTAACAACAAACCGTGTAAAGGTACCTACTGCTTTGCTATATTATTAATTAATTATTGGTCTGCATTAATTGTAGACCAGCAACTTTTGGTTTTTACTATCTGCAATTGGTGCATACACCAGATAATTTCATTGAAATGAAATCTTAGCTGGCGATTGGTTTAACTGTGTGGTATAGGTTTGAGTTGTGATATCCTAATTTAAAGTCGTGATAGAAATGCAAGTTATTCAACGATGATGTGACGCAGAGTGATTGTGGAGCATGCACGCGGATCGCCACGCGGAGAAGATTTGCGCCGTGATCTCGACCGTGGCTACTCAATACCGGCACGTCGTAGCGGTGGTGGTGGTGGTGGCGGCAGTGGCGGCGCCCGTGGCTCTCGTGATAGGTCAGTCTGTGCACATCAATTTTATCTATATTTGTGATCTCTACTAAATTCTGGCAGTTAATGGTTTTTTTGTGAGAAATTGATATAGTGTACAGATACAATTCAGAGTTTGTTAATATCTGTATTAGGGATGTTAACGGGTACCCGTGTTCCCGGGATCCGAATTTACTACCCGAACCCCGGTAGTTAAGTACTCGAAATAATACCTGAACCTACCCTATCCCTGGTTCGGGCCTGATACAGTTGGCTCGGGCTCGGTACTGAACGGCGTGCAGATCGGTCGCCGATTGAATCGCCGCCACATTGTACGAATGCGCCGCAGCACACACGGCCCATTAAGCTCTGCTGTGAAGCATGGACTGCTTGGGGGAGAGAGATCGCTGACTGACTGGCGGACCTCCGGCGGCGACGCACGGTCTCCTAATGGTGATGTTGATCGAAATAGCATCAGTATTGTGTCATAGCGTATCACAGGAGGCTACTCACGTTAAATCAACAGTACCTTGATAGGAGTGACAATGCAGACAGACGCCGGTATAGTTGTGACGTCATAAAGACACTGCGGGCAACAGAGGCCACCTGCAGCACGACTTCAAAAGCTATTGCCGCGGCGATTATTCGCGGACACGCCAGGGTCGGGCGATTACACGCTACGCATCATTTGCGGCATTTAACAAAGCTTACTCGTCGTACTCGACGGACGTAAATAAACGCGTGCACTGTGTCCGCGCCGGCCAATTTAAAACCGCACCATGACATACAAGGGACGACTGTAAACTGGGTGGGTGGGGAGCCGCGCTTAGCGTGCTGCGTGTGCGATAATTATCAACAAGCTATTAACACACGGGCCGCTCCGCGCTTTCTACTGCAGCCAACAGTTCAGTCTGTATGTGGCCACACGGGCAGTCAGTGCTTTGATGAAGGCGATCGCGGTAACTGGGCTGGTTTCACGGGACCCGGGTCGGGACCCAGGTATCCTTGTACCCGGGTATTAACATTTCTAATCTGTATGTGTATGTACTGTTGTGGTACTGGTACGTCAGTCACGTAAAGTCGTGTTGGAATTTGGTGATGTATGTACAGATTCTAGCTTCCAACTTTCATTCTGCCTACAGAAATAATAGTGTTAACGTATCGAGTCTTCATAGCTACCAATACATTTCTTTCGTAGCATTTTTCACCAATATTTCTGTATGGTATGGACTGCTGGGCGATATCTAAGACGGACGCATGTAAGATTGATGCACTTGACCAGTGGGGTCTGCATATGCTGCTTGGCATCAAATGGTACCAATCTGTACGGAATGATGATGTACGTAGGCTAGCGAAGCAACCCAAACTCACTGCTATAATCCAGTCACGCCTGTTTACCCTGTTTGGGCATATTATGTGCATGAACGACAACGCAGATGCCAAGAGGATCCTGTTAGCCTCCCCTCCGGCAGACTGGAGAAGACAACCAGGTTGCCCCCGCATCACATGGCTCAGCACTGTCCAACAGGATGTGAAACAACAACACCTTATGCTCCCCGAAGCAGCAGATTTGGCTCAGAACCGCCCTCTGTGGAGGATGATGTCAACGTATGGTGCTACGCAATTTTACGATACGATACGATAGTGGGTATTTAATGTGCAGTAAAGAACTGACGGGTAGCCAGCTTAGTCGTCCACACGGAACAAACAAAAAATTAGAATGTGAAACTAAAAATAAAATGATGAGCATAATAGGTCCGGTCCAGTCCCGTTATCGTGAGGCACTCCAATTTTAGAGTTGTATGCCAGAAACGACGACGATTCTTTGCAGCAGGACCAGAAACAGCTCGTGTACTGGTGTTTCGTTTCCTTGAACAACGTAGATTAGTTAATTAATTGTTTCTCAGCAACAGTTTGTTTTCGCATACACTAATACACTTGCGAAATGTTGCAAAGATTCAGTATTTGTGCTGCGGGCGGGAACGAGGCTGTGTCTGTTAACAGTTGTTTTGCACATTGCTGATGCTGTGACATATTTTATACTGAACAGATTTGGTCCGCCGACACACACTGAATACCGCATGATTGTTGAAAACCTTTCATCACGCTGCAGTTGGCAGGTATCATCAGCTGACTAATGACTATGGCTTGTTGATATCACATAACAGATGGGTTCTTGGTTTTGCTGTTAATCATTAACACTCGTCTACTTTTGCTGATTTCTTTGTGTACCGGTATATTACGCTGATGTATATAAAGAGTTCACAGTTGACTTTTGCACCATGGATATGTGTTAGTATTGCTTTAGTGATGGTTGACAGTTGTGTTTTAGCGAGTAACTTCTAGCATTGTTTGCAGTAGATTAGAATGTGTTTTGTAAACACGTCACTTTAAACTTGTCTTAAAGATGGGCAGAACACCAAGCAATGGTGAGTTGGTCAGTCAGTCAATGGAAGGCACAGAGAGGGGCACACTGTCACTCCTGGTTCAGTGGTGAACGGTCAAACTGTGGTCACTCAATGGCGGTTACAATGCACGGCAAACAGGCGTGCTGAAATGTGAAGCGTCAATCATGCAATCACGGCCACACAGTGATGATCTTGAAGGTCAAGATGGCCAATCAGTGAGCAATGCAAACGCTCCGCCCACCTGGCGAGGCTCCGCCCACCAGGCAAGACAGTGGGCGGACTCTTGAGTCAGTTCTTGCAGCACAACTGTTGTCAATCAAACATGGTCAGACGTGCACAGGTAATGTTCATCGTGCGATCGCTGTGTGTTGTGCTGACCCACCCCCTCCCCCCCTCAAATAGAATGAAACATTTTAATAGTAAGTAAAATGTAGTGAATAATGGCCTGTCTCATGTCACTGTAGAGACGACTTACAAAAAATGCAGAAGCATTATTTCACTTTCAGAAACTGTACTTATTAAAATGTGACTTGGGGCCGGTTGCACCAACGTCACTTAACTTTAAGTAGAGATTAACTCCGGCGCTAATCTCTACTTAACGAAAATTTTGTTGCACCAACGACAATTTGCCACTAATGGTTACTTAAATCCTCACTAAAGTTAAGCGGCGATTTTTCGTCACTTAAGTTAAGACGCCGTCTTAAAAATGAAGAATTTATTATAAATACAAAGTTTTACAACTATCTGACAAGAAACACAGTACTCACTGACTAGTAAACTATACAATAATCACTAATTTGTACCATAAAACTAGTTATTTTGTAGTAGGCCTATTCGTAGCATGCATGAAATTGTACTATGCGGCCTATGCCAGCCTAGCTAATTAATATTCATATGTCTGAGCTAGTGCGCTGTTTTTGTCTGCTGCCGGCTCCCAGTAACCAATGAGAAGTGTCGTGTAATATGTTATCTTCCATTAAATAGTCGCTAGGCCTATAGGTCAAGGCCATGCAGGCTATGGGCTGCCGTATACGCTGTGTATTTGTTTACATCTGTCATCCGAGCAGCCAATAGGAATCGTCGTAACATTGGAAGCGTGCTTACAACTCCACTTAACTAATCAAGCATTACTTTGCGTTGGTGCAATGAACGCGAGATACGTGACGATTTAATATCCGCTTAAAGTTAATCGGAGATTAACTAAGTGGCGATATAAGTAGCGTTGGTGCAACCGGCCCTTTAGGAATTGGGGCTTATGATAGATTAATAATCACAGGTACACATCATATTCTGCATTTGTTACTGTTAGTTTTAGCAGTTCGGCCTTATCATAAAGCAGCAGTCATGCCAGTGTGCATAACATTGGTTAGTGGTTACGTCAGCGATGACAGGCACCTGATGGCTAAACGTGAAAGAATTTAAAATGCTTGAATAATGCTCTTATAGAGTTACAACATATGCAACTCCATATGCCATTTTGAGTTTCTAGGACATTTCTTGTTGCTATATTTTAATATCCGCAATATGATACCTTGACATTTGATAGACACCGATATTTTGGACTGCAGTGATATCTTAAGTGATCAGGACTCCATGCTGTTTGCCTGCATGCATCAGTTAATGTTGTGATCGTGTATTTTTTGATTATTAATAATTGTTTGAAGACCAGTAGCTAGGAATTACTACATGTATTGCTGTAGTTTATCAGTAATAATAAATTTTCTACTTTAGTAAACTAAACTGGAAAGGGAGCTTTATGCAGTGGTGGTATTCGTGTGTTTGTTTGTCTGTCTCCGCGGCAGCAGCAGCTGCGGCCGCGGAGCGACTGGTTCGGCCGCAGAGTGTCACAGATGTTTCGTCGCCATGCTCCTCCCCTCCCATGAAATTTATGCTTGCGACCGGAGCTTACTGGTGGCACCCTTGATGCCCATTTATAGTGACACAGCTCAACTTGGCGTCAAGTTGAGTTGAGTTGGCGAAGTGTCTATAGCGACACAACTCAACTCATCTGACTGACCTGCTTCGCGCTGATTGGCTGTATGGTGCAACTGGGTCAATTGCATTGCCGATCGCCGGCGACAGTTGAGTTGCGTCGGTGAGGGTGTCTATAGCGACGCAACTCAACTGAACTCAACGTTGAGTTGAGTTGCATCGCTATAAACGGGTCTTTAGACGCATCACACTTGTTATAGTTGCCTTTGTGTTAAGTTCATAGGCATTTGGGCTTCCAACTAGGCTACAAAATTGTGTTTTTGGTTTAGAAAACTTTGTTGTAGCAAGTGATAATAGAGATGACCATTTAAAACACTAGTTGTAGTATAGAACTTACATATGTTAGTTCATTTGCTGTGCTAAATTTGTACTGCTGAGATTATGAACAGAGTTGCTCTTCCATAGAAGTGGAGCCACTTGTCGTGTGGTATGATCGTGGTTAGCATTACTTGTATTGCCCAATGTGAACGTTTAATTGTATGTAATATAATTGGCAGGATTTGAAAGATTTCATGAGACAGGCCGGTGAGGTCACCTATGCTGATGCGCACAGGGAACGCAAGAATGAAGGGTAATTTGCTGTATTTTTAATGTATTTAGTCATATTAAAAACTCAGCTGTTTGACAGTGCCTACACTGTATGTGAAGACTTTGTCTAGTCTCTGTCACTATGCTTATCATGGCAGTTCCATGTTCTGATGGATTAATCTGTGTCTCAGCATTTTCTGATAGATTCAATATGCCTTCTGATTTCCTAGTACCAGTTGTTCCAGTTGTCAGGTTATATAAACTACCATAACGTGCTTGCAGGTCCAAGGACAGACTGGATCTGTTTTCTCGATGGATGTTCCACCGATAAAACTATGTCTTCAGCATTTTTGCACTTTGACATCAGTGATGCTAGATGCACTCTGATCGGTTTTTGATAGGGATGTTAAATGATAATTGAATAATCGATTATCAAAGCAGGATTTTGCCATTCATGTTTACCAACCAGTAACGTTTTCGTTTCTTCATCATAGATTTTCAAAATGCATACATGTCAATACTGCATTGGCTTGTTTGGCTGCAGCAGAAAGCACAGAGTGGCCTGTTGGTAATCACCGCACATGCTGCACGCTAAGCCTGGCTCCCCACGCACGCACCCAGTTTACAGTTGTCCATTGTATGCCGTGGTTCTGTCGTGAATTGGTCGGTGCGGACACAGTGCACGCGTTTGTTTACGTCCGTCGATGGACGCAACGAGCGCCTTGAAGATTGTTTGTCGATAACAAGTCAACAGCTGTTACATGCCACCCGTCATTATCAGCAAAGAACGTGTGAAGTCGAGTCACAAAGTCAGTTCGTCCATGCAAGGCAGTTGTGGGTAGGCCTACTGAAATATGAAGCAGTTTAACTCGCCCGCACTGTCTATGACATCACAACTATACCGGCATCTGTCTGCGTTGTGTCTTATCAAGGTACTGTCGAGTTGTTCACCCGTGTCGACTGCCTCCTGTGATACGCAATGACACAACATTGATGCTATTTCGATCGACATCACCATTAGGAGACCGTGCGTCGCCACCGCCGGTCCGTCTGTCAGTCAGCGATCTCCCTCCCCAAGCACTCCGAGCTTCACGGCAGAGCTTAATGGGTCACCCATTATGGCGTCATGATAATCGATAACCGAAAAAAATTCGATTTTAAGCAAACGATAATCGATTTTCAGGAGAAAACGATTTTAACATCCCTGGTGTTTGATGTATAATTTTCTCTACTCGTCTTTCGCCGTCAGTTTATACTACCACCACTAATAGTAATAACACTATGCCAGTGTGTATGGTGCTGTCATCACGGCAGAGCTATTGCAACAGTTCACCTGGTTCACTTGATAAATGTAGAATGGCGCCAAGCCAAGCCAAATGATTTTGGCTGTGAGTCAGCCTGTAGGCTGCCAGAGTCTAACTCACTATCACCATTTTTATTATCATTCAGCCTGAAAGTTGATACTCATTTTACCATCCCACAGAGGGTACAAGGTTGAGTTCACCTGGGTGGCTGCTTACATGCTAAGATGGTTTATCTGCATACTATCATATATGCAAACTCTTTGCATACAGGAATCAAATTTTTCCTCAGACAGTCGTAATAACTCTTCTAAAATTTCCTTTCTAACAAACGAGCAGTAGATAGAAAGTCATTCTGCTATGTTTTCGTGATCATCCAAGAATATGAGTTCATTTAAGTAAAAGGACTGCAGTAGTAGATGCTGCCAATGAATGGAAGCAAGTTGTGTTATGCACCGTGGTGAAGTGGTGTATTAGTGTCGTCACTGATGTCGGTGTCTGTGTTCAGAGTGGTGGAGTTTGCGTCGTACAGCGAGATGAGACGAGCAATTGACAAGCTTGACAACACGGAACTGAACGGCAGACGTATTCGTCTTGTTGAGGACAAGACGTCTAAACGTCGACACAGGTTCACAGTGACGTGTTGACGTTATGCTTGTTTTTTTTTGTTTCTGTTCAGCTTTGTAATTTACCGTCTATCCATACATCTCGTCACAAGATCTGCCACTGACCGGATGAGTTTGGGCCCAAAGCACTTACTATTTACCATCTCAAAGAGATTTAATCATGTTGAAGTTGAGTATCTTATCTCTGCAGCTGTGACCTGTCAGTAATGCAGTTGAAGCTGCTGGACAGTAGTAGTGAAAAGTGGTTTTATGACTGTGCGTAAAGGACCAGAGGTATTGGATACTGTACTGTTCAAGGCTGGTGCTGGTACTGGTAGGCTATCTCCCTCTGTGATGCACAGCCATTGAAGCAGCAGACCTATGATTATCTTACCCACCAGAGCATGAGCACTGTCTGACCAGTATCAGATGATGTTGGTTGATGATGAGGAGCATGTGTGCAAGCAGCTTGCCGACAGTTGTTACTGGAGTGAGTTTGTGTTCCAACCATCATGCCACGTGCTGTTCTATTGCATTTCCATTTTTGTATTTTTGTTATCAATTACAAGGTGTCAGTGGTCCTTCGTGGAGGAATGAACTGCATGGGTACAGTCTAGTTAGTAATGTTGGTATATCGTCCAGTGTTGTAACAGTGAATGGCTGCTGAGTTATATGCAGTACAGTACTTGTCTTACGTTTGTTGCAGGTCAAAAAGTCGTTCAGCAAGCCGTTCTCGTAGTCGATCACGCTCACCTCGCCGCAGTGCCAGTCGATCTGCTTCTCCAGCCAAGAATCGCGGTGCTGCATCAGATGCATCGGAGTAGCTCGTCACTGTGTCAGATCCAGTGAAACAGAAACAGTGCGTGTGGTTTGCTGACGTGACGAGATCAGCGCTTTGACAGTAGTTATCTGTGGCATAGTTTGTACTAAAGTGAAGAGTGTACTTTAAGAAAACTGGCATGTCACTGATGTGTAGTTGTCACTGACTGTTGTCCGGTGTTGACGCTATGTATGACAGCTTTTGAACGTTGCTGAATCACATCAATTTAGAGACTGTACATGTACTCTGTTACCTTAGTCTGTACTATAGAGATAAAGATGGAAAATGATAAGTTTAAAAATTATTTGCTTTTGATTGTGTTTGGTTGCAATTGTTTGTGTATAAAGACTCATCTGCAAAGCGACCTACTATCTGTTGAGTGGATGTTACTCTAATCGCTCGCTTAATTTCTTTACACTGTCTCTTGTGATGTTGGCGATCAATGCTGGTTGAATGAATGAACTATGTTTGACGCATGCATGAATGCTTGATTCCAAACCCACACATCATTTTGTTTTACAGATTAAATGGCAATGGTACGATATTACTCTGTGGGGAAAAATCTTAGTACTCACATGATACTTTGGAACGCTTTGCCGATCAGCCTCAGTCAGTCTGACCTCTCCCTTGGACAGTTCCGACGGGCTGTAAAAACGCATTTGTTCGATTGTGTCTGCAGGGCCTAGTGACTTGTTTTTAGGCGCTGACTATAAATGTGCTTACTTACTTACTTTATTAGTAAATGTAGAGCAGAAAATCAGCCACATAATCTGTGGTTTGTGTCATGCAAAAACAGGTCTGTCGAGCCACTGAACAAATTACCGGAAGATTGCACCAATGTCACTTAACTATAAGTAGAGATTAACTTCGGCGCTAATATCTACTTAACGAAAATTTCGTTGCACCAACCACAATTTGCCGCTAATGGTTACTTAAATCCTGACTTAAGTTAAGCAGCCAATATCGGCCACTTAAAAGTTAAGTAGCGATTTTTCTAAATGGATTCTCGGTTATTTTTGGAATTTTTACAACATTCTGACAAGAAACCACGTACCATTCGACCAAGGAAAAATTTGTTCGACCATTTTGATCGAAAAGTTCAAGAGTACCGTAACGAAGCTGTTGGAACAGGTCGGCATACCAGCAGACTGCGCATAGCCTCAAAGCTTCATATTTTTATCGATATTTGTATATTTTACATTTATTGCAACGTCAGCGTGCCGGCGTCTGTTCGTTTTTAACGACGTCCCCAACTACGCGATAGGCCTAGGTCAAGGCCATGCAAACTTATGCTGCCATGCCCGTGCACTGTAGCCTACACATGCGCTAAAAGTAGGGATGGGCGTGGTTAATCGGTTAAACGAAAATTTTTCGGTTAACGCGTTAGTAAATTGATAAATAAATAAATAAATAAACGATGCTTTTGCTACAAACACTAGACAGTAGGATAAATGAGTAAATTGACTGTAATATTCTATTCATTTTCTCATTTATCCTACTGTCTAGTGTTTGTAGCAAAAGCATCGTTTATTTCATTCAACCAAAGCAAGAGAATAGATTAATAAATAAGAACGTCGTGTGTCCAGTGCATGGTCCAGTGTTTGTTTACATCTGAGCAGCCAATAGGAATCGTCGTTACATTGAAGTCTTGCTTAAATCTTCACTTAACTAATCAAAAATTAATTTGCGTTGGTGCAGCGAACGAGAGATAAGTGACGACTTAATCTCCGCAAAAGCATCGTTTATTTCTTTCAACCAAAGCAAGAGAATAGATTAATAAATAAGAATGTCGTGTGTCCAGTGCATGGTCCAGTGTTTGTTTACATCTGAGCAGCCAATAGGAATCGTCGTTACATTGAAGTCTTGCTTAAATCTTCACTTAACTAATCAAAAATTAATTTGCGTTGGTGCATCGAACGAGAGATAAGTGACGACTTAATCTCCGCTTAAAGTTAATCGGAGATTAACTAATTGGCGATTAAAGTAGCGTTGGTGCAACCGGCCCTTAAAGTCCGTTCTCTCTGAACGAGTGTACATCCACTAGTTTTTATCTTACTGTTCACTGCTCGTCATAATTGTTATGATTACAATTAAGCTGGCATACTCAGATTACAGTTGGCTGCAACTCACGGTGGATTCCTTGCAATAATAAATTCCATCCATGCATAATTGCACAAGACGACTTCCAACTCATGGTATCTAATGCTGGAATGGAAGTCTGCCGTACCAATGAAGACATCTAGTCTGAATTACTTGCCATCAGAAACATGAAGCAACTGTATTACAGAAGACAGAATAGTGATTTGAGCATGTTGGAGGATAGCAGGTAGACTGCTGAATACTGAACTAGGCAGTTGCCGTCTACTCTTTGGTCCTGTCACGACAGTATAGACAACGCAGAATATATGTGAAACAGTTCCAAGTAAAATATTTTCCAATTATGAATACGTCATAAAACATGTTACAGGATAACTGCTAACCTGATTTACACACTCAAGCACACAGGCCATATACTGATACACACCCACAATATTAACAATGGTGCACGGAAATACCAGCTGACATCACAATCTACAGCATTCAAGTCATAACTACATTTTGATAACACATCCGTGAATACAACAGACTACTGCAGCTCTATACAATAAATAAATGAAAAATAACAAATACTGGAAAATCATGAGCAGAACTGACTACAAATCAATGAAAACCAATAACAACAGATTTCACAGTAATGAGCTACTGAGCAAATTAACAAAGTAAAACGCGTGCGTTATGGACATAGTGCTGCATTGTTCATAAACAGATTTGTAAACAAGTTCGTGAAACATTGTATTTGTAACATCTAGCAGCACATCACATTTCCTAACCATCCCAGTTGGTCACAGACTCGCCAATCATGTGACTAGATTGTACATGATAAGGCGCAGAGGTTTGGTAAATTCATCTAAACAATACAAAAACGAGGAACAGTGACCAACGAAAGCTTAAACTCTGAAATAAACAACCTTTGTAAACTATCACCGAGCCATGTTGGCAATAAATGTACGTATTCTAATAGGCTTCTTGCTGGATATCCGTCATTATCACTAAAACCACGAGTACTCGTGAAGCACAGTTATTATTCATTCACGAAATGTATATATCCACTGTCGAGATCCACTGAGACATGAAAGATGTAACAAAATTTTAAATTACCTCCAGACACATAACGTATATAATACACAACAATGTCACACATCACCAAAAAATAGAAACCTCTCCAACGACACTCACATCAGGACATTTGCTCCAGTGATATTTTACAGGGCATCAGTAATTTCACTGAGTTTCATGAAAATCAATCGGTGACTACAAGAATGCTAATAAAACTCCTAAAATGCTGCAGTGGTGAGGGGAGCAGAAAACTGATCAAGAATCTGGGATCAGTGGATTCTTCCCACTGGTAGGGCCAATCATAACAAATTTCAACGAAATCTGCCGATTGTTTTTGCAGTAATCCTGCTGACAGACACAACTGCAGCACCAGTTACATACACCTCCCCAACTTTGCTGGTGGGAGTAAATATATTTAACAGTAGCAGTACAGCAGCTGATGTTATTCACACTAAGACGTGCATGCTATTTTACAGTTATAACTGTTCATGTGAAGATGAGACATGACCATATGCAGTTGGCGCAAAACAAACATCACCAATGTAGAATTAATATCCGCATGAAGATACTGTAATACTAAAATACAACAAACAGACTAACACGCGGTAAATAACAAAAATAATGTTTAATACAATATTCATAGAATCTAAAATAGACCTGGATAGACCTCAAAGCTGCCTCTGACTAGTTAATACCCACACACCAGTTGCAGTAAGAACTTGTTCAAATGACAAAATTTATCCCATGACGTCGCAGTTAATGCAGGAACGGTGCTAGTAATTGCTGCGTCTCGTTGAGTTATGAAGATTCCCGTCACACTTTGCCTTCAGTCCATCGCTGCATCTTCTGTCGAGCCAGAGCAAGCCAGATCGGCTCCGTAGGCATGTCGTCACACCGACTGCCACCTAGTACCACTGACGACCGTTTCTTCTTGGCAATCACCTCACCAGCTTTCAGCGACTGAATGCGCTGCACAAGCCCAGATGCCCGGCTGTCCGTCACTTGTGCCCGGTCATTTTGACAAAGAGAAGCTCCACCAGTCAGCTCACTGGTTGACTCTGTTGGAACTTTATCTTTTCTTTTATGAAGTGAACCATCTTGGTGTGCAGACTGGGAGCAGTCAGCAGTGGACGGTGACAGTTGTGATCTCATCACCTTACCTGTATCGGCTGTGGCTGAATTTTTGCGGGGTTTTAGTGCAATGCTGTGCGACTTCTGCAGCTTTATCTCCAGCTTATTGCCACTCTCATCTGTCTTCCACAATGCACTTGACCTAAGTCCGTCCACTGGATACAGGATGTTGGCAGCGTCGAACGATCTGCTGAGTAAGTGTGCTACTGCACTGTTTGCTTGTTGTTCAGTTTTAGCTGGACAGGACTTCTGTCGTGCAAACAACTGGCAGCTCGCACGTAGATTAACTTCTGATGTGGCACTGACTTCAGAAATGCTTTGCGGAACCAAACAGCTGGTGGATGACGGGATTGCTTCAGCCACTGTAGATACATACATCTGTTTCTCACTTGGATGTTCGTACTCAGACATGTTAGTGTCAGTAGTTTCAGAATTCACTGACACCTTTGTGGATTTACATGCCAGCCTCGATTCAGATTTTCTCCGTGGTTGAGTGATGGATTGTGTACGTTTGTCAATTGGTTGTGTGACAGAGAAAGCACTAGTAGACGACTGTGTTACTGCTTTATTATCATCTCTTGACACCACCGAGCTATTTGGAGAACACTTCTCCATTGCTGACGAATGAATGATTTCATCTTCAGAGAGATCATTAACACAAGTAGCATTCACCTGAGTACTGGTGGAACTGTGACTATCAGAGGAACTACCAGCTAGAGCTACTGAACTTCTCTTTGTGCCAGGCTTGAGACGGGCATCTGTGGACTGGAAGATCTGTGATGGTTTCTGAATGGCATTTTCACCCAAAGCTAAAGAAGACATTGATTTCCAAGCTGGACCGGGCTGGGAAAACTCATCCTTGTCTGGTTGTAAATCGACAGAGGTTAACTTCTGAGATGTGAGTAGGTTGGAACGTACAGATTTTGATGGCTTTCCGAGAGACTCTCCATCGTCAGCCTTGCCGCTATGTTCGACACTGGTTGTTATCTGATGTGACTGGGCAATCTCTGGCGCATGTCTGCGGAACTTGTTGAAAGCGTGTGCCAGCTCAGACTCTACTTCCTGTTGGCCAGCTGGTGGCGGCAACTTCATCGATGACTCTCTCTGAATCGCAACTTTACCACTTTTTCCAGAACTGTGATCAGCTAACGCTTCAACAATATCATCCGGTATCGTGATTGTTTGGCGTCGTTTTGATATCTCCTTTTGGCGTTCGGGAACTTTTGGCAGTTTCCGTAGACAAATGGCATCAGATATCTTCTCTTGCGACAATGTGTGAACAGCTGTAAACCACAAATAACTTCAGTTAAGAAACAACCTTCTGTGTGCACACAATAGGCTGTCATTTCTGTTATTGCTGTTTTGACATTTGCATGAAATACATGTCATTGTAACCTCCACTTAAATGGCGGCCTGGCTTGTTTTAACAAAACTGAAGACTCAGCTATGATACAGGCCTGGCGTCTAAAACTAGAAATTAGTGTGATTTCCAGTTTGTATTAGAGGCCTAGTATTATAACCATTACCATTTGTTTTTTTAAATGGCAAACTATTCTGGAATTACTTTGGTGGAAGCAGGATTTTGCCATTCATGTTTCCCAACCAATAATGTCAACTGTCAGCATACTTAAGCTGTCACAGCTTGTACACAAGTACTGTCTCAAAAAAACGTGCCAACTTTGGCATGCTGTAGTTTTGACAAGCATTGACTAATTTTGACAATTTTTGGTAAACAGCATCAGCACACTTTTGAAAATGATATGCTTATTAACTTTCATTGTCTCTTCATTTTTACTTACTTTATTTGCTTTTAAATAACTGCGACGGAAATGATGCATTCTGGCATCACTCTATGCTTGTGAAAAAGTCCAGCTCCTTCAGCAGGAAACACCAGATTTTATCTCTCCAGCTCTGTGTCCGCCAAACAGTCCAGTTGACCCAGAAACCCGACTGACTACAGAATTCTGGCGACTGATGCACGAGTGTGAGAGTGTACATTGTACAAGACATGTCATGTCCGCGACACCAGCACATCAATGACACATGGGCAAGCATATCACAAAATGTCGAAGCTGTTGGTCAATGGAGAAAGTGGTTGTGTGAATGTATGAAGGCAAAAGGACATCACTTTGAACATCTGAACTAAAAGGCATCTTTTCAGAGCCAACACATGACACAACTGGCTCTTCAGCGCCACCAACAGTCTACCGAGGAAAACACATTGTTTCACGTCCTTTCCATTGCAGCTATTTAAAAGCAAATAAAATAAGCAAAAGTGAAGGGATAAAGAAAGTTGAATATGCATGTCATTTTTGAAAGTGTACCGATGCTGTTTACTACAAATTATCAAAATTAGTTCATGTTGGTTGAAACTACAGCTTGCCAAAGTTAGCGCGTTTTTGAGACACAGTCAAGATTTCACCTGAACACTGTGGACTATCAGAGGAACTACCGGCTAGAGCTACTGAACTTCTCTTTGTGCCAGACTTGAGATGGACATCTGTGGACTATCAGAGGAACTACCGGCTAGAGATACTGAACTTCTCTTTGTACCAGACTTGAGATGGACATCTGTGGACTATCAGAGGAACTACCGGCTAGAGATACTGAACTTCTCTTTGTACCAGACTTGAGATGGACATCTGTGGACTATCAGAGGAACTACCGCCTAGAGCTACTGAACTTCTCTTTGTACCAGACTTGAGATGGACATCTGTGGACTATCAGAGGAACTACCACCTAGAGCTACTGAACTTCTCTTTGTGCCAGACTTGAGATGGACATCTGTGGACTGGAAAATCTGCAGTGGTTTCTAAATGGCATTTTCACCCAAACCTAAAGAAGACATTGACTTCCAAGCTGGACCAGGCTGGGAAAGCCCATCCTTGTCTGGTTGTAAATCGACAGAGGTTAACTTCTGAGATGTGAGTAGGTTGGAGCGTGCTCCACATTAATTACTGTTTTAGAAATGCATAAAAATATGGGCTGCTGGGTTTACATGTATGCAATAACAGGTCAATGTATGAAAAAGACACACATTGATTAGAATCATCTGCAACAGGTTGACTTTCATCACTGCGACCAGCATCAGCAACTTTGTCCTTTTTTGCAGCCATTTCTTGCACAACTTCTTTAGCTGATGACTCTACCTCATTAGTCTGAAATATCAAGTTCACATCGACAGTTACTATTAGTCAATCCGTGATGCTATGCAATCTTAAGAGTTGCACACCACAAACGACAAATCCATTTGTTATATACGTTTTCTGCTGTGTTAAATCAGCAAAATGCACAGCTGTTTGTCAGTAAAGCAGCCTCTGCGTGTGAATGATGTCTGTACTTGAGTGTACATGTCACACCAGCAGTGTACAACAGAAACATGACAGGGTATAAACAACTGGTAACAGGCACATCAAACCTTGCCGAGTCATATTGCAGGGTGCTGCCACCTGGTAATTTTAATGGCATATCACATAGCCATTGATCGTCTATTGTGAAAGTACCATGTCACCTAGTAGTAAATTTAATGGCATATCACAGAGCTATTGAGCATGATGATCATCTGCTGTGAAACTTTCATGACGACCGTTTTGCCGTAATGTTGCGAAGTTACAAAAAGTTAACAAATGTCGTTACAAAGAAACAAACAAACATCACAAGCAGAGACGACCGACAATAAAACCTCGTCGGCTGTAGCCATAATTACTGGAGATGTGGAGCTGCGTGTTGAACATATCTCATTTACGCTAACATCAGTTCTAACTCCCAAACATACATATTTTGCACACACCTCATCAGTTTCTTCATGCTGGACAAGGTAAGGTCGGTACACAGTCAATGTCCGGCGGCCTCGTGGCCTCACGGCACGCTTATGCATCGCAGCTTGACTGCTGAGCACGTTGCCCGAGCTACGACTGACTTTATTCAAGTCAACACCTAAACAAACACGTCAAAGTCGGTCACAGTCTTACAGATAAACAACTCCAAGATAAAACAAGTTTTATTCTGCGATCCATGTCATGGACATGGATGCATGGACGCCGCATAGAAATTTCCTTACTTACTTACTTACACAAGGGCATCTGACACCAAAGGACATCTAGCTGGCTCCAAGTTTTTATCAACAAATGCATGCTTAACAACAACAACAACAATAATATTAATATTAAGTCTATTTACGAGCCGACTATTGCAAATCACAGGTGCCGTGGCCCATCAGAAAAGTCTTCAATCATTTGCTTAAAAATAGTAAACAAATATACTGGTAAAGTAGGTAGCAAAGAATTATGGAGAACTAGTCAGCTTAAGACCGCAAGCAGTCATATGATGCCTCCACTGCTGCATGTATGTAATGGACTCACCCACCCTGCAGACAAGTTCACCTTGGCACAGCACAATGGGTTATAGTGAAAACATAATGGCCTGTTAGGTGACAGAGTAATACAATAGCCAAAGGACACGTGGAAAAGACATCAGGAGAAAGAAAGAAATGTGGACAGCAAGCTTCAGGTTCAGCTAGAGGAAGGTGGAGGCTGCAGAACAACGCAGAGCTGCATCGATACAACTGGTCTGTGGCTTAATGCTCCTCAACGCATAAGCTACAGACCAGTTGTAAGTGAAGTGCATGCCTTTCAATTACTGTAAATTAAATGCTGCAACCAAGTCATCCACCAATGACAGCAACATGTTGTATAACATACAGTCAGTATAGGCAGCAGTATCAGTCGCAGCTTCACTAGGAACATCGGCCAAGGCTCGCGAACTTGTGAAGAAAACCTACAAACAGTACGAAGCAACAGATGAACAAATGATGAACACTAGAACATGAGATAAATGCAGTGATTTATGCAGCATAATGTCATATTAATATTAGTGAAATAAGTAAGTAAGTTGGTAACAAAAATAACAGACATAACTGTGCAGGCACATAAGCGATGAGCATTAAGGCAACACTTGAAACAGTTATAAAATAATGATCAATAAAAATAAAAAGTAATTATTTTTGGCACAACAGCATCACATCTACGACATAAAAGAGAGCGTAGCATACCTCCTCGATGTCTTCAAGTATAATAGCATTAGCCTGAAATATAAAGTAAAATATAAGCAACAACAAGAGGTCAAAGTAATTTGACAAAAAGCGCCTCACGGGGGCCCATTCCCCGGTTAGGGGTCACCTCAGGGAATCGAAAGTTGTACCACTGAATTCCTGGGGTAGGGTTTCCTATTAGTGTTCCATAGTAACTATAGGCCTAGGATGCACCGTTTGGCCACAGTGCACGCGCGTGACAACCAACGACGTCACGACACAGC
>Ga0209149_1000237_pt1 | contig 21593 bp, 14 predicted proteins | sample WorMetTyACAVOLI2_FD_187423 | JGI IMG/M metagenome (GOLD analysis project Ga0209149, IMG submission 187423) | Marine gutless worms symbiont microbial communities from Max Planck institute for Marine Microbiology, Germany - Olavius algarvensis... ... | reverse complement strand
TTTAACCTGAAGCACAGCAGATTGCTGCTTTAACCAATTTTTCAAAGAACATTGACCAAATTTAAAATGTTGGACCTACAATTTTGTAATTTATTCTGATCAATTTTAAGTTTATGCGCAGGCTCTTTAGTAATTGAAAAAATGAGCTTAATTCTAAAATGAACTAAAATGAGCTAAAGTTTCGGTATTCTGTCGGGTTTATAAAAAAGACAAAGCGCAGCGTCTCCATAATTTTAGTCATTTTAGGCAATTTAGCTAATTTTAGGCATTCGTGTATATCACTATATCATTTTGTTAAGAGCAGGGGCCAAGGCAAAATCAAGGCCGTTTATTCTAAAGGAGCGAGAATATGATAATCATCGGAGAGTTGATCAACGCCAGCCGCAAGTCTATCGGCGCCGCCATCGAGGCCCAGGATGCGGCCGCGATTCAGAAGGTTGCCCAGGATCAGCATGCGGCCGGCGCCAACTATATTGACGTCAATGCCGGAATTTATGTCAAAAAAGAAACGGAATACCTGGCATGGCTGGTGCAAACCGTCCAGGCGGTCGTCGATGGGCCCTGCGCCATTGACAGCCCCAACCCCAAGGCCATCGAGGCGGCCCTGGCCGTGCATCAGGGAACTCCCATGATCAACTCCATCTCCCTGGAAAAAGAACGCTATGCGAACCTCATGCCGATTATCGCCGGCACGGACATGAAAGTGATCGCCCTGTGCATGAGCGACGAAGGCATGCCCAAGACGGTTGAGGATCGCCTGAAGATCGCCGACAAGCTGGTCAACGGACTGCTCCAAAACAACGTCAAGCTGGAGAACATCTTCGTGGATCCGCTGGTCCAGCCCTTGTCGGTGGACGACACCTTCGGCACTGAGTTTATCAATGCCGTGGAACAGATTATGCAAAAATTTGAAGGCATCCACACGGCCTGCGGCCTGTCGAACATTTCCTACGGGCTGCCGGTGCGCCCGTTTCTCAACCAGACGTTTATGGTGATGGCCATCACCAAAGGCCTGGACGGCGCCATTGTCAACCCGCTGGATAGCAAGATGATGGCCAACATCACCGCTGCTGAAACCCTGGCCGGCAAGGACAGCTTTTGCATGAACTTCCTGCAGGCCTTTCGCGCCGGCAAGTTCGAGTAATAGGAAATCGAGTATTGGAGTGGTGGAGTATTGATGATTGCGGATTGCGGATTGCAGATTGCGGATTAAAATGCTGGAATGATGGAGTAATGGAGTGATGGAGTGATGGAGCCCTGATGATTGCGGAGTGCGGGTTGCAGAATGCGGATTAAAAAGGTGAAGCATTGGAGCCTTAAGGATTGCGGATTAAAAAGCTGGAGCACTGGAGTTGTGGAGCGATGGAGTAGTGGAAGATAAAGAAACTGGAGCACTGGAGTGATGGAGTAGTGGAGTGATGGAAAAATCGAACGCAGCTATGGGGAGGGACTACCGTTAGCCAAGCTGTGCCAGATTAATCGCAACTTAGATAAATCTGACGATATCATGTATCAATCCAAGTTTGACAGCAGCGATCTTATTAATATTCCAGTACTCCAACACTCCAGCACTCCAGTACTCCAGTACTCCAATACTCCAACACTCCAGTACTCCAATACTCTATCAGACTAGGGCGACTGATAAGTTTTCACGAAAAATGCGATTAATAGCTTAGGAAACTCTTCATGACCTACTTTGAATATTTTTCTCCCAACGACCTGCAGCAGATCCATGAGGGCACGCTGCAGGTTTTGGAAACGGTTGGTATCGATTTTTACTACGAGCCGGCCGTCGACCTGCTGGCCAAAGCCGGCTGCAAGACAGACGGCAGAAGAGTATTTTTTCCGCCGAAACTGGTTGAGGAACAAATTGCCAAGGCACCGCCCCAGTTTACCCTCTATGCACGCGATCCCGCCAGGAACGTCACCATCGGCGGCGACAACATCGTTTACATCCCCTGCTACGGCGCCCCGGTAGCGCACAATCTGGACGAAGGCCGGCGGGACTCAACCCTAGATGACTATATCAATTTCGTCAAATTGACCCACGCCAGCTCAAACCAGGATATGACGGGCGGGCTGATGGTCGAACCCAATGATATTCCCATCAGGCGCCGCGGGGCTGAAATGCTGTATGCCGCCATGCGGTATTCGGACAAACCGTTTATGGGGGGCGTCTTCGGGGCGGAGGCTGTCCATGAAACCATCGAGGCCGCTTCGATTATTTTCGGCAGCCCGGCCGAAATGGCACAAAAGCCGCCCTTTATCGGCATCATGGGCTCGCGATCACCGCTTTCCTATGATGATCTAATGCTCAGTGCCATGATGGCCTATGCCGAGGCCGGTTTGCCCCAGCTGACTTCGGCCCTGTGCATTGCCGGTGCGACGGGGCCGGTCACCATGGAAGGCGCATTGGTCGTGCAGCTTGCCGATACCCTGGCCGGCATCACCCTGGTCCAACTGGTACGTGAAGGTACGCCGGTGGTAATCGGCGGCCAGTCCACCAGCGCGGCCATGCGCTACGGCACGCTGAGTATCGGGGCACCGGAAATGGCCATCAATACCGCGGCCACCGCCCAGCTGGCGAGATTTTACAACATCCCGTCCCGCAGCGGCGGCGCGCTGACGGATTCAAAAACCTGCGACAGCCAGGCCGGCTCCGAATCCATGATGGGCCAGCTGATGTCGACCCTGTCGGGCGTCAACTTTGTGCTGCATTCGGCCGGCATGCTTGAAACATACATGGTGGCATCCTATGAAAAATTCATCCTGGACGACGAGATCTGCGGCACCTGCAAGCGCATTAAATCCGGTGAGGATATAACTACCGAGCGGCTGGCCTTGGAACTGATCGGTGAAGTCGGACCCGGTGGTGAATACCTGACCACCGAGCACACCTTTAGCAACTTCCGGCGGGAATTTTACCAGCCTATCATTGCCGAGCGCAGCAATTACGGCACCTGGCAGAAAAACGGGGCCCAGCGGATCGAACAAAAAGCCAATGCAAAGTGGAAGGACATCCTGGCAAACTATACGGAACCTGAACTGTCCGGGGATCTCGAGCGGGATCTGAGGAAGTTTGTGGACCAAATACAATGAAGAAGGGCGAATGTCGAATGACGAATTGTGGAATCGCTCTCCCAGGCGCAGGCGCCACCATCTCTACGAGCCGGAGGCTTCGCTCAATCTTTTTTAAAATAGACAGAATACCTTAATTCGACATTCGACATTCTACATTCGTCATTTAAACGCGAAAGGAGGTCAGCTGAAATGAAAACACAAGCGAGGGTCGTTGTAATCGGGGGCGGTGCCATCGGGGTGGCGGTTTTATACCACCTGGCCAAATACGGCTGGCAGGATGTGGTGCTGGTTGAAAAACACGAACTGACCTCCGGGTCAACCTGGCTGGCAGCCGGCAATTGTTCGTTTTTTCACAGCAATTACTACTGCACGCGCGTCAATATGAAAAGCATCGAGATCTACCGGCAGCTCGAGGCCGAAACCGGGCAGGACCCCGGATGGCATACCTCGGGCTCCATTCGCACGGCTGACAATCCGGACCGTATGGATGAATTGGGCTACATGTACAGCATGAACCGCTGCCTGGGGCTCAATGTGGAATGGGTGACGCCCGCTGAAATCGCGCAGCTGCATCCCATGATGAATGTGGAAGGTCTGCTGGGCGGCCTGTACTGGCCCGATGACGGCGATGTGGATCCCAGCGGCATTACCCAGGCCATGTCCATCGGCGCCAAAAAATTAGGGGCCGACATCTATCAACACACCCAGGTGACGGGGTTGACCCAGAAGACCAACGGTGAATGGATCGTCCATACGCCAAATGGCGACATCACCTGCGAGTGGGTGGTCAATGCCGGCGGCCTGTGGGCGCCCCAGGTCGGCGCCATGGCCGGCCTGGACATTCCGTCCATCGCCGGGGAGCACACCCATATATTGTTTGAAGCCATTGACGCGGTCGAGCAGCGGGATACCATGCTGCCCCTGGTCCGCGATCCCGATCGCTCGATCTATGTGCGCCAGGAAATGGACAGCCTGATCCTTGGCTTGTACGAAAACAAAGTCAAACAATGGTACCCGGAAGGTGTGCCCTGGGAGTATGCCCTGAGTGAACTGCAGCCGGATATCGATCACGTGGCCGACTACATCGAACACGGTATCCACCGCTTTCCGGTGATGGGCGAAAGCGGCTTCAAGCACGTCACGGTGGGTCCCATCACTTACACGCCCAACGGCAACCCCCTGGTCGGGCCGGCCTATCCCCTGAAAGGCTATTTTCTGGCCTGCGGGTACAGTTTCGGTATAACCCAGGCCGGCGGCATCGGCCACTACATCGCCGGCTGGATGATGAACGGCGAGCCGGAAATCGACCTGTGGTCGGTGGACAGCCGCCGCTACGGATCGTATGCCAATTGGTCCTATAACCACGAAAAGATAGAGGACACCTATCCGCGGCTCTACAGCATCATCTACCCCAATGAATGGCGCGATTCGGCCCGCCCCAACCGCACCAGCCCGATTTATGAGTACCAGAAGGAGGCCGGGGCCTCCTTTGGGGAGTATTACGGCTGGGAATGCCCCAACTATTTTACCGCTGAGAGATCCGATCTCAGCGAAACCCCGAGCTGGCGCCGCAACAACGCCTTCAACTATGTGGCCGCCGAGTGCGAGCATGTCATGAACAACGTGGGACTGCTGGACCTGACCCGCTTCGCCAAGACCAGGATCAGCGGGCCCGGGGCCGAGGCCTGGTTGAACAAATTGACCTGTCAGCGGGTGCCGACCAGCGACAACCGTATCGCCCTTTGTCCCATGCTGGACCACAACGGTGCCTTCAAAAGCGACATGACCATCACCCGGCACAAGGCCGGTGATTATTTTTGCGTGACGGCCAGCGTCGGCAAACGGCACGACCAGCACTGGCTGCTGGAGAATCTGCCCGACGACGGCTCGGTCCGGATGGAGGACCTGACCTATCAAATGGGATGTTTTATCCTGGCCGGCCCCAAGGCCCGCGACCTTCTGGCCAAGGTGGCCTACAGTGACGTATCCGACGCGGCCTTGCCCTTTAGTACCAGCCGGGAGTTTTTCATCGGCCGCATCAAATGCCGGGTCAACCGTCTGAACTATGTCGGCGAACTGGGCTATGAAATTTTTCATCCCATCGAAAGCCAGATTCCGCTGTATCAAAAACTGGTGGAGGCCGGCGCGGAATTCGACCTTAAAATGTTCGGCATGTACGCTATGGAGTCCATGCGGCTGGAAAAGGGCTACCTGGCCTGGAAGTCAGAAATGAATGTTCACCACACACCCCTGGAAACCAACATCGATTGGACGGTCAAGTGGGATAAGGACTTTATCGGCAAACCAGGCCTGGAAGCAGTCAAGGCCGACGGCATCCCGTTGAAACTGGCCGGCGTGGTCGTGGAGGCCGAGGATGCCGATCCCTGGGGTTACAATCCCATTTACAAGGACGACGAGCAGGTTGGCATGACCTCCTCGGGCGGCTACGGCCACCGGACAGGCAAGAGCATAGCACTGGGTTATGTCAAACCCGATTTGGCAGTCCCCGGCACCCGCCTCGCAGTGGGAGTGCTGGGCAAAAAGCTGTCGGCCGAGGTTGTGGCCATGCCGTTGTACGATCCTGAAAACAAGCGGATTAAAGGATAATTTATCCGCCCCGAACCATTGGCATCTCCGGGTCAAATGAAGTTCCTTGATAATTGACTGCGACTGCTGATAAGAGGAATCGGCGGATAAATTATAATATGCTTCGCATTGCATTGGATTAGGGATTTGGTGGCATTATTTAGACAATCAATTGATCGACATTGCGGCGCACATTGCTATACCAGATGTTTCATGTGCTCCGCCGGCGAACCGCCGGCGGCTGGCGTCCAGTGTGACCAATAAACAGAAACTTCTGGCCTAAATCTCGATATCAGCCGTTGTTGGGTTTCGCACCACAAAATACCATCGGCAAAACGAAATGTAGGTTGGATTGAGTGCAACGAAATCCAACAAAGCCCGGATTTGGCTCAACCCAACCTACGATTTGCTAAAAGTTTTGAGTTTAAACCTATTGGTTCTTTTGTAGTTTCACACGAGCGGCGGCCTCCGGCTAAAGGACAGCCGGTCTGATCAAATAGAAGAAACTTTTGGGGCTCGATTTGGAAATCGGTCGATGTTGGGTTTCGCATTTCGTAATAACACCGGCAAAATGTAGGTTGGGTTGAGTGCAACGAAACCCAACAAAACTTGGAGCCGGCTCAACCCAACCTACAAAATGCAAAATAACCCATGACGGATCCAACTCTAACTTTAAAATGTAGTTTCATAGGAGCGCTGCCTCTATCCAAAAAAACGGCCAGTCTGATCAAAGATAAGAAACCAGTGAACGTCGAACCCACCGGAGGCGGACTGTAAGCATCGAACGTCCAACATCGAACGTCGAATAATGTATTCTATCTATTTTAAATCGACTGAGCGAAGCGAATTCATCATTATTCATTATTCAATAGTCATTTCATGGTAGTTTCACACGAGAGGAGCCGCTGTCCATGAGCCTCCAGGTGTTGTAGGGTGGGCTGTGCCCACCTTTTACAATTGAATTCAGCGCTATTTGGTGGGCACAGCCCACCCTACGACGCCATCAATCCGCAGCCCTAAACCTTTTGCCCTCAACTCTGAACCCCTGAACCCTGAGCCTTGAACCCTGAACCTTGAACCTCTGAACCCTGAACCTTGAACCTCTGAACCCTGAACCTTTGAACCCTAAACCTTGAACCTCTGAACCTTGAACCCCTGAACCTCGGAACCTCGGCCCCCCCAAACACCTGAACCTTTGAAATCCTTGACATTCCGATCACTATCCGGTATTTAGTTACCCCTAAAATCGGATCATTTACTCACTAGGCAAAGAATCCCGGATAGTCTACTAATTTATCATGATTTTAAAGGGTTAATCACGATCCACCACTAAAGAAGCCAGTCGCCTGTTCCATCTTGACGACAAACCACGCGCCTTATGACAAAAAATATCAACATTCTTTTCTGCACGGATTTCTCCGAACATGCGGACACCGCTTTCGAGCATGCCATGGACCAGGCTAAAAGATACAAGGCCAAACTGCACCTGTTTCACGTCATCATGCCCTCAGATCCATGCGGCCATTCCAATGGCGGGCAAACGCCCGACGCAGCTGATGCAACCGGTGCGGCGGAATCGGAAGATGACCTGGTGCAGCAGGCCATCGGCGCCATGAAATTGAAATATTCCGAATTGCTCAACGATTCGATCCGGGGCTTCGAGTATGTGGTTAAAATGGGGAGTCCGGATGTCGAAGTAGTCCGTTATGCCAAGCAAAACGATGTCGATATGATCATCATGGGCGCCCTCGGAATACCTGAAAAAGACCGGGCCACCCGGATTAGAACAGCCGCCAACGTTTCGAAATTCGCACCGTGCCAGGTCGTTGTCATCCAGAAAAACGTTCATCCGAGTTTTGGAATCTGAAGATTCAGGGATTTTGGATTGCGGATTGCGGATTGCGGATTGGCGGAGTCGCTGTGCTCCAACGATTAAAATGGTGGGAAGCCATTAACTGAATCTTGCGTGAAAACTGGACACGAGCTTATGTTAGTAACTGAAGGAATTCTGACTTTCGTTAGCTTCTGTGTCGGATTTTAAATTATAATTGATAGAGCGTAGCGATTCCATAAATCCGCAATCCGCAATCTGCAATCCGCAATATAATGTTCTCAATAGTTGACTCTTATTAGAACTATACTACGATATCTGAAATTAGACCCTATTATTCATTAGGTAGAATCATTATGAACCAAGCAGACATCACCCAATTCCATGATCTAACATTCAAAAGCGTCCTGGATGCCCTGCCCTGCTACTTGACCATTCAGGATGCTGATTTAAATATTCTGTTCGTCAATCAAACCTTTAAAAATGATTTCGGCGACGGCATCGGCCAGCATTGCTACGAAGTTTTTCAAGGGACAGAGCATAAATGCCGTAAATGCCCGGTGCAAAGAACCTTTTCAGATAAAAAAGTCCACATTGCCGAAGAAACCATTCTACTCAGAGACGGTTCGGTCAACCAGATGATCGTGTACTCGGCGCCCCTGCTAAGCCTTACCGGCAACGTCTCGGCGGTGATCAAATTGCTGACCAACGTGAATATGATTAAAGACGTACAAAAGGAACTCGTCACTCTCGGCCAGTCATTCGCCGTATTGACCCATGATTTGAAAAACATGCTGGAAGGCCTGGAGGGAGGCGCTTATGTGGTCGATGAAGGCATCAAGGACAGTGATTGGCAACTGGCCGGCAAAGGCTGGCACATCGTAAAAAAAAATATCACCGAGATCTCGCGTGTCACCCAGAATATCCTGTACTCCTCCAAAAAAAGAACGCCCCAGTTGCAAAAAATCAAACCCGGCGAAGTCGCTCGCCGCACGGTGGGGCTGTATCAGGAAAAAGCGTCCGCCATGGCCATCCAGCTTATCAGCCTGCTGAATCCGACTTTGCCCGAGACCACCATGGATGCCTCCAGCATTACCAGGATGTTGAGCAATTTAATTTGGAATGCGCTGGAGGCATGCGAGAAGGACCAGGGCAAAGCTTCCAACGCCGTTTTCATCAGGGCCGATTATTACAATAAAACGCATTGGATGTTTGAAGTGGAAGACAACGCCGACGGCATGGATGAGGACACTGAAGAAAATCTTTTCGAAGAATTTTTTTCGACCAAGGGCGATAAGGGAACCGGCCTGGGATTAATGGTCGTTGATCGCATCGTCAGGAATCACAAGGGCAAAATCGAAATACTCACCCGCCCCGGAATCGGCAGTTTGTTTCGCACCATCTTTCCCATCTAATGATTTCTTCGTTGTGCAATGAAAAATCCGGCACCAATCATGATATTAATTATTATCGGGTCTTGTCTGTCCAATAGCCCTGTTGCCGCATCACAGCTGCAAAACAAAAAATTGGCTGCGTCCAATTATACCATATACGGCTTGCCGCTTGACCAGGCCCGGCTGACGGATTTTTTTTCAAAATTAGGCCCGACGATCGTGTTCGAAGATGATACAAATCCAAAAGTCAGGTGTATTTGCTATATCTCGGATAGAGATGAAACCCTAGTCCTGGTCAAGTCGGTAAATTATCGACTCACCCGTTATAAACTGATGTCACGGAAAATGCGGTTTTATAAGTGGCACTTTTGTGAAAAATCGCCGCTGGTATCTGACAATTTATCGATCCAAAACGGCATAAAATTGGGCATGCACAAAGCCCGCATCAAGGCAATTATCGGTAACCCCCGGGAGGAAACGCACAGTCAGCTGCGATACGACTACCGGTGGAAAGAGAATATCGGGAACCATCCGGCGGCCGAAGTCAATCGAAATTCTGAGGTACCCCGAAATGAACCGTTCAGAACCGTAACCGTGAATATCATCGCCGAATTTAGTGATTCGAAATTAGTCGATTTGGATATTATGATCGGCTCCGACACCCCGGGCAATCCGTAGGACTTGCAAGTCGGAGAGGGGGGGGGCGTCCTGAGCGGTGTCGCCGGGCCGGAAAAACAGCCGGGCTAAATCGAAAGGAGTAAAGATCCGGGCCCAGAGGACCCGGCTTTGGTCCACCCCGGAGGAGTGATGAAGGTGGCAACTACTGCCTGCAGGTTTCAGGTGTCAGGTGTCAGGTGTCTGCAACTGAAGTCGACCCGCTGGATGGGAGCCGCTCATGAATTGGACTTTCTTTCACCGCTGTTGACTTTCAGCCTCAACCCAAGCTGGGTTCAAAACTCCGGATTGGTTTTTTACTGACCTTAACTCAAGCGGCTATAATCTCCCGAATCTTATTCGACAATTCATGGGTTATAAACGGTTTTTGAATAAACCCGTTGCAGCCGCGCTGCAGGATTTCGGCTGCCTGGCCATTCAAGCTGTATCCGCTGGAAAGAAGAACTTTGACGTTTGAATTCATCTTTTTGAGCCTTTCATAAACTTCCCCGCCACTCATCTCCGGCATAATCAAATCCAGGATCACGATCGCCACATTATCCTGGTTTAACCGGTAAATATCGATGGCGTCCCGCCCCCCCCTGGGCGGTCAGAACCTTGTAGCCGATCTTTTTAAGCATCGCGGCCGCCACTTCAAGGATCATCTCTTCATCGTCTATCAGCAAAATCGTTTCGGTTCCTGTCACGATTTGCTGCTCGGCCTGGGGCTGGTCGACGATCGGCTTGCCGGAAACCGGCAAATAGATCTTGAAGCTCGCGCCCTTGCCTTTGGTACTTTCGGCGGTGATGATCCCGTCGTGATTTTTAATGATTCCATAGGCCGAAGCCAGGCCGAGCCCTGTCCCTCTCTCTTTTTCCTTGGTAGTAAAAAACGGATCGAATACCCTTTTGGCGGTTTCATCATCCATGCCGATTCCGGTATCCGTTATCGCGACCTGAACATATTTGCCGGGTTGCAGACCGTAGGTGCGGACGAAGCGCTCTTCCAGATCGATTTCCCGAGTCCGGATATACAGTTGCCCGACTCCGGACATGGCCTGCCAGGCATTAACAAAAATGTTCAACAATACCTGGTCGATCTGACTTTGATCGACTTCAACCGGGCAAGTCTTGCTTTGATAATCATTATAAATGGAGATTTCCTTCTTGGTCCTGGCAAACATTTGGGAACTTCTATCTATTATTTGGATCAGATCCGTTGGCCTGGTCTCATATTTACCTCCCCGGGCAAAACCCAAAAGCTGCTTGGTGAGCTTTTCGGCCCGCATCACATAACTCTCCGTCTCTTTGAGATGTTCGTAAAAAGGATGGCCGGGCTCGGAATCGAACAACATCAGCGAGTTTCGACCCTGGATGCCCATAAGAAGGTTGTTAAAATCATGGGCAATTCCGCCCGCCAGGGTGCCTACGGCCTCCATTTTTTGTGCCAATTGAAGTTGTTGCTCCAATTGCCTTTGGAGCGTTATATCCCTTAAAAAATTGAGGGTTGCCGGACCGTTTTCCCAATTGATCCGGACCGAGTGCAGCTCGACCCACATGATTTGTCGGTCCTCGCCAACCAGCCTGAAAGCGGATGATTTCGGCAAATTCTCTTCCGCGACCCGGCCGAAATAGCGCTTATTGACCCTATCCCGGTCATCCGGATGCACGTATTCAGATAACGGCACCCTGGTTAGATCAAGAGCGAGATACAGGCCGACTTGCCTGGCTTGCTGGTTGAAGAATTTGATTCGGCCGTCCTGCAGTATAAAAATGGCGTCATTCGCATTTTCTACCAGAAGCCGGTATTTGGCTTCACTTTCCCGCAATGCATCCTCGGCCCGCTGGCGATCATCTATTTCGCGCGTAAGATTTTTATTGGCTATTTCCAGCTCTGAATTATGATCCTCCAACTGTTTGATCATCGGGTTGCTGATACGCAGAAACAAGCTGACGCCGATCAAGACCACCACAACTCCCAGCAGCACGGCAGTCACACCTGCTTTCACGAATGGCGCCCGAATTTCAGACAGGTCGATTTTGGCCACAATTCCGAGATCTAATTCTGCCACCGGTTCGTGGGCTGCCAGTACCCTCTCCCCCCGGTAATCTATCCCGACGATGGTTCCTGACCGTCCGCGCAAGGCCTGCCGCATGGGTTCAGCCAACATAGAATCGAAACCAATCGGTTTGGAAGGCTCTAGCCCGCCGTGCCGGTGCCGCAACAAAAATTTAATCGTGTCCCCTTTTTTGTAGGCCAGGGTGAACTCGGTTGTGCGGCTGGAATGCTCGAAATTTTTATGAGCCTCGATAATTTGAGCCAGGGTGGCCGCCCGGGCGCCGCCCGGAAAATCTGAACCGAGGTTTACGGCGCCGAACCTGGCGACAGCCTCGATCAGGCGGGCCTGGCTCTGGACGGTTTCAACCAGCCGCTCCCGTTCCTCGCTGACGGCCGCGTTATAAAGTGAGGCAATCGTAATTCCGGCAACGAGCAGGGCGCTCAGTGCCATAATCAAAATCAAGACAAAAATCCTCTTTCGCTCACTCATAACCGGTCTCCCGAATCGGGAAAATTAAATTCGAAGATAAACCCAGCGCGGCAGAGCCGCAACCAAACAGGCATTTAATCCACAGATTTCGCAGATTACACAGATTCTTAAAAAAGTAAAGATCCGGGCCCAGAGGATCCGGCTTTGATTTCACCCCAGAGGGGTGGAGTTTACCTTAGACTCCGAATGGAATAATGGAATGGTGGAATAATGGAATATTGGGAATACAAAGCGGATGACGGTCTTATTTTACAAACTGATCCGTGCCATCCTTATAAAAATAGATCCCAGTCCTCTAGACCCAGCATTCCATCATTCCAATATTCCATCATTCCGCTCCCGCTTGCAGCAGATTCACGGCATAGCCGAGGGGCTCTGACCTGGCCCAGAGGACCAGGTTTTCTGCGACGAAATAAATAAAAACAATTATTTATCTTTAGATTTTCATGATTTGCCTAGCAAAAATTAAAGAATTTACACATTAGTAGTACAGGTAGCTCAGAAGGTGAACCATCCGGTTTAGATTGAGAAATGCAGTCCTAAATAATACCATTATATCGATTAGGAGGCTACTACTATCTCTCTGAAAGTTGCGTGGAAATTCTGTCGACGCTTGAAAAAATACGAAACTCGAATTTCGAAATCCGAAACAAATCTCAAACACAAATGTCCAAATGTTCAAAACGGTCAAGACAAGACAATAAATGCTGTGAGAAAGATTGTTCAACGCGCTTATCGCTATATTTCCCGTTTGATCGGAATTGTTTTTGTCATTGATATTTATGTCATTCGGATTTCTTTCGTGTTTCGTGCTTCGAATTTCGGATTTATATCGTTGTCCCAGTGGTCTTGCTTCCTACAAAGAGGCTTCCTGAGGCCTACCAATCAGCGGAAGGAGTGTTCACTGCCCCTGGCAGAAATCCTCCTCGTGCTTGACACACCGGACAAATTCGGACATAATCACGCCCGGGCCCATCGCAAGAATTCCACTGTGTTGAGCTGTAGTTTTACGTACCATTAAAAATTGGGGCGTGTACAATTGCAAGCCATTAATTCATTCCAGAATTTTGCGGCTCAGTCTAAATTTCCCAGGGAGCCCGGCCGGGCACCGCCCTCTCCCACGATTACTTACCTTGAGATAGCTCTCCATCATCGGCGCACCACCGCCGACTTGCCGGCTGCCGTATCCTTGAAGAAATGCCGGGATGGATATCTCTTTCTTTTTTAATACGACAAAGGAGGTGAAGCCTTGAAACGCAATTTGCATGCAGGAAAAAGACTCAGCGGCGGCTTACGCTTGCAGGTCTTTACGGATGAAGAGCTCAACGAAATCCACCTCGCAACCCTCGAGGTGCTTGAAAAAACGGGCCTGTATATCGGCGACGATGAAGCGCTGGACATATTTGACGGCGGCGGGGCCCTTGTCGATCGAAAAAAAAACATCGTCAAAATTCCGCCCTACATTGTAGAAGACGCCATCCGATCGGCGCCTTCCAAACTGGTGCTGGCCGGGCGCAATCCCGTCAATGATTATGTCATGGAAAGCAACCGGGTTGGATTCACCAATTTCGGTGAAGGCATTTTTGTTGTGGATCCTTATACGGGAGAACTGCGGGAAACCACCAAAGCGGATGTGGCGGATTCGGCCAAGCTGTGCGATTATTTGAGCGAGATAGATGTCTACGAGCGGGCCGTCGGCGCCGGAGATGCACCGCAAAAAACGGTTCAGCTGCACAATGCCGAAGCAATGCTGTCAAATACCGCCAAGCACGTTTTCATGGGACCCGGCGATGGATATCTGTTGAAGAAGATCGTCGAGATGGTCACTGCCATTGTCGGCGGTCAGGAACAGCTGCGGGAGCGACCCCTCATCACTTTTGTTACCTGCCCGGTCAGCCCGCTGCAGTTGATCAGGGAAAGCTGCGAAATTATCATCGAATCGGCCCGGGCCGGCCTGGCGGTCAACGTCCTGTCCATGGCGATGGCAGGCGGTTCCTCACCGGCAACGCTGGCCGGCACCCTGGTGGATCACAATGCCGAGGTTCTCGGGGGCGTTGTGCTCAATCAGTTGACCCGCAAGGGATCGCCGGTCATCTACGGCAGTTCGACCACGGCGATGGACCTGCGCTGGGCCACGGCTTCGGTGGGTTCCCCCGAATGCGCGATGATCAATGCAGGGGTGGCCCAGTTGTCGACCTACTACCTGTTGCCCAGTTGGGTCGCCGGTGGGTAGGGTGACTCCAAATTAAGTGATGCTCAGTCCGGTCACGAAAAAACCCTCACAGGCTTGCTACCGGCGTTGGCAGGTGCCAACCTGATTTACGGCCTGGGGATGATCGAAATGGGCATGACAATTGATTACGGTCAGTTGGTGATGGACAACGAGTTCGCCCGGATGATCAAGTACACGGTGCAGGGAATACCGGTCAATGATGAAACCCTGGCGGTGGATGTGATGCATGATGTCGGTCCGTCCAAGGATTTCCTGGGACACGACCACACGTTCAGGCACATGCAGGAGCAGTCCCAACCGACCCTGATCGATCGCCGCATGCGTGAAGACTGGCAGGCCGACGGCGGCACCGATTTGCATCAACGGGCCACGGCCAGGGCCCGAGAAATCCTGGAAACCCACCAACCGGAACCGCTGCCCGACGAGGTACTGGCGAAGATGCGCTCGATTGTCGAGGAAGCGGAAGCTGATTTAGGAATCGACTCCAGCCAACTGGAAAAGTAACTGATAACGGAAAAGTTAAATGTTGATGTAAATCTTGAAAATTCCAAATAACAAAACACAAATCACAAACAAATTACAATGACCAATTTTCAAAATTCAAAACGGTCTAACAACGAACTTTATATAGTATTTTATTGATCGCTGGATAAACAGCTGCGAGACCTCGCTATTCGACTGATGTTTTGGTCATTGGATATTGAAATTTGCTATTTGTTTGTAATTTGGTGCTTGAATTTTGAGATTTAATAAATTTTCGATTACTTTTCGGTTTGAAGACGTACCTAAATAGTCGAGGAGATAAACATGATGAAGATAAAAACCCGTTACGGTGATGGCACCCCGCTTGAATTAAGCGAGGCCGAGCTCAGAGAAGATCTCGAAAACGGTACGGCCGATGCGGCGGAGTGCGGTGACGTCCCGCCGCTTTCAAAAGAGAAGCTGCAGCATTTATTCGACATATTCAGCGCACCTTACAGCTTTGTCAGTGTCGAACCCGGCAACGAGGTGGTGCTCAGCTATGACGGCGGCACCCTGAAGATCCGACGGGTCGGGGTAAACGTCGACCGTATTCAGGCCCTTCAGATCTATGAAAAACTGCTGGGAGCGGACAGCATGGAACTGTGCCACTTCGACTACAGCTTCAAACCGATCAAATCGATTGTCACCATGGAGCAGCCGATTCTGGAGCAGGCCTTATTGTCCACCCATATCCCGTTGTTTTACGGAGCGATGCCCAATCTTGGCCTGTACAGCCGGCCGGACGGACCTTTTGAAAATCCGGCCGAACTCCTGCCCCAGGGTAAAATTGGTGAAGCCCAGGCCGCCTACGAGGAGGCCGCCGACGAAGCCGTCAAGGATATGTTCTATGCCTGCGATAAAATGATCGACTCCGGGGCGGACGGCATCAATTTGGACACGGTCGGGGGCGCCGGCGATGCGGATTTTTTTGCGGCCCTGGTCGCCGCCCGCAAGCTGAAGGAACGCTACCCCGATATCTGCATTGAGATGGGCATGGCGGGCGAGTTTATCCTGGGAATGCACAGCGAACTGGAATTTGACGGGGTGCGCCTGGCAGGTCTGTATCCGCACGATCAGGTCAAACTGGCCCAGCAGGCCGGGGTGACCATCTTCGGCCCCGTGGTCAACACCAACACCTCGGAATCGAGCCCCTGGAATCTATCCCGCGCCATTACCTTCGTCAAAGCCTGCTGCGAAGAGGCCCAAATTCCCGTGCATGTGAACATGGGCATGGGCGTCGGCGCCGTGACGGTCAATGATCACCCGCCGATCGACATGGTGTCCCGGGCCTCTAAGGCCATGGTCGAAATCTGCCGTCTGGACGGATTGTAGGTTGGCGTGGGGGATCCTTTCGGGATGGCCCTCACGCATGCGCATGCCTCGGGAATGGGCGGAATGCGAGCCGCCGGAGATCTGGTAGCTCGAATGCAAATGGCCCGCGGCATGAAGATCAAGCAAGCCAAAACCTATGTCGCCGAAAAACTGGGCCTGGCGGTTGCCGAACTGACGGATCCGGTGATTATGTCTGAGGTCCGGGATGACCTGCAGATCGGGATTATGAGCCCCCTGCCGGGATGCGCCAAAGGAATTGAAGCCAAGTTCAGAATCGCCGAGTTGCTGGGAATCGACATCGGCTGTGTGAAGCGGTTTAAGGATAGGATTACGATATAGTCAACCGGACATTACCTGGGGACGGGGCTTGGGCATAAACTAGCAGGCATTCGGCAAATGAGAAAGAGGTATAGGGTATAAGGTGTAAGGTGGAAGGTGGAAGGTGGAAGGTGGAAGGTGGAGGGACGAAACGGCATTCGCTATTCGGCAAATGAAAGAAAGGTGTAAGGTATAGGGTGGAAGGCTTTCGGCATTCGGTGTTCGGTTTTCGGCATTCGGTCAAAAGTATTAGGCCCTTAGCAAGATTTTTTTGACAACCTGTTGTAAGTTACTGAAGGTTTCAGGTGTCAGGATCCAGCGCGTCGGTTCCCTGACACCCGAAACCTCACACCTGAAACCTAAATTCTTTGAATTGCGCTGTAGCTGCACCGCAGGGCCCCTTTTCCCGAGCGCGTAGTCTTGGAAAAAGCTCAGTGTCTATTAATTGAAATCCCATCATGCTTGCGCAGGAATTACGCTATAGCTGGATTGAATATTTTAGGAATGTTATCGATTTTAATATAAAAGACAGAGCGACCTGTGGGGTCGTAGCTCGAAGAGCGAAGCCTCAAGCCTGAAGCGAAACCAAAAATCTTCAATATTCATTTCCGGCATCGCCGGGTTGGGTGGAAGGTGGGCGAGGAAAGGGTAGACGGCGGACGGTAGAGGGACGAAACGGCATGCGGTGTTCGGCAAATGAAAGAAAGGTGTAAGGTATAGGGTGTAGGGTGTAGGGTGTAGGGTGCAGGGTGCAGGGACGAAACAGCATTCGGTGTTCGGCATTCGGCGTTCGGTGGAGGATGAAAGGGCAGATGGGAGACGGTCGAAGGCTGAAAGTTGAGGGCAGAGGGTGATTGGCTAACGACACAAGGAGTTTGGTCTTCTCATTTCCTTTTTTCCGACTTCCACATTCCCCATGGCGCCTTCCGTTCCGACCTTCTCACCTTCTCAACTTCTCACCTTCTGCCACCTTTTCATTGCATCTATTACGAATTCTTATTCATTTAAATCCGCATTCCGCAATCCCCAATCCGCAATCGAGACCCTCTGTCACCCGTCCTCTGTCCTCTGACTTCTGACCCCCATCGTCTGTAAATTGCATCTATTTTGGGCATCTATTCATTTAAATCCGCATTCCGCAATCCGAAATCCGCAATCGAAGCCCTCTGCCCTCTGCCCTCTGTCCTCTAACCTCTGTCATTTGACATTCGTCATTTCTTCAGCAGTTCTTTCAGCTTTTTCACCCCATCGCTGGCATCATGGGCATAGGCATCGGCGCCGATGCGATCGGCCCAACGCTGGGTCACGGGTGCGCCGCCGATGATCGTTTTATATTTTTCCCTCAAACCCGCGCTTTTCAATTGTTCTTCCAGTTCTTTCTGGAGCACCATGGTCGTGGTCAAAAGCGTGCTGGTGCCGATGACGTCCGCGCCGAATTTTTCGGCCTCTTCAATGATCTTATCATTCGCCACGTCGCGGCCCAGATCCAGCACATCGAAACCATTGGCTTTAAAAAGAGCCACCACAATGGTTTTCCCGATATCGTGCACATCACCCTGTACCGTTCCCAGAACGACTTTACCCTGGACGATCTCCTCTTCCTGGGGGATGGCGGCATTGATGATTTCCGTGGCTTTCTCCATGGCGGCGGCTGATTTAATCAGCATCGGGATGAAGAGCTTGCCTTTGCTGAACAGATCACCGACTTCATTGATTCCAGGGACAAATCCCTGCTCCAATAAATTCAGCGGTTCTATTCCTTCGCCCAATCCCTGTTTGGCCAGATCGGCTGCTTTTGCGGCATCTCCGTTGATAATCGCCTTGGCTGCATCCTCTAATGTTTTCTCTGACATTTTTTCCATCCTTAAATTTCGCTAGGTTAGCGTCTGAATTTCCGGTCGACCACATCTCCTAACAAAGAGATGAATGAAAATCAACAATATTTGAGGTTCAGAGGTTCAGAGGTTCAAGGTTCAAGGTTCAGGGTTCAGGGTTCAAGGTTCAAGGTTCAGGGTTCAGGGTTCAAGGTTCAAGGTTCAAGGTTCAGGGTTCAAGGTTCAAGGTTCAAGGTTCAGGGTTCAGGGTTCAAGGTTCAAGGTTCAAGGTTGCGGAGTCGCTGCGCTCCGTTTTTTTTAAGGCTTGAATTTCGCACCCAATATCTCTTGCGAAACTACATTGGAATGACGAATGTCGAATGTCGAATGACGAATGATGGATTCGCTTCGCTCTGACTATTTTAGTTAGAATTAAATCGATAGAATACCTTACTTCGAAATTCATGATTCCTTGTTCGATATTCGATATTCGCTTTTTCGAAGTTTCTTTTATTGATCAGACTGGCCGTTCTTTTGGCCAGAGGCAGCGCTCTTGCGAAACTACACAAAAAAGAAGGTTTCAGGTGTCAGCAAATCGCTGATGCGAAGGCGGCCAGCAGCCTTAGGACGGGTCTACGTCACCTCTATTAGTTAATTCGGTTGATTAACCAATCAACTCAATCAACTGTGGGTAAATCGACCTTACGTCAGCACATGATCTTAGGTTCTTTTGTTGATCAGACTGCCAGTTTTTTCAGGCCAGAGGCGATGCTCCTATGAAACTACTTGGAATGACGAACGACGAATGGCGAATGGTGGAATCGCTTCAGGCTTCGCATTCGGCTACGACCCGACACGTCGCTCAGTCTTTTTATAAAATAGACAGAATACATTCCTTCGACATTCGACATTCATTATTCGATATTCGATATTCGCTTTTATAAGCTTCTTTATCGATCAGACAGGACGCCCGCGATCAGAAGCAGCACAGAATCCTGAACATAGCCGCCTCTTTACCCCTGAACCTCGGAACCCCTGAACCTCGGAACCTCTGAACCTCGGAACCTCGGAACCTCATCAAACTTTTTTCTTGAATAACTCCTATTTTTAATTTATAGAGCTTCAGTTTAGTCTTTACCGGGTGTTGTCGGCTAGGTATCCCCAGCCTGTCAACCATAAATAACATCCGTCTCACCAACCATACAGGAGTTGTCGCCATGGCTGATCAACTTCCCGATGTTCTGCCCCACATCAATGTTCTATCCCTGGAACAGATCGAACATATTCACGCACAATCCCTGGAAATTCTGGCGACAGTAGGGCTCCGGGTCGACTCGCCCGATGCCAGGGACATCCTCGCCAAAGCCGGCTGTAAAGCAAGCCCTGACAATGCGGTTCGGATACCGGCCGATCTCGTTTCCGGTGCGCTGAAATCCGCCCCTTCCGCTGTGGACATTTACAACCGGCTTGGACAGCATACCTTTCGCCTGGGAGGCACCCCCAAACCCCGGACCCGCTTCGGTGTCGGGGTAACCAATTTGTACTACCAGGACCCCTTGACGGATTCGGTTGAGCCCTTTACCCGCAAGCATATGGAAATTGGGGCCAGACTCGGCCAGTCGCTGCCCTATTTCGATTTTATCTCCACCATCGGCGTTCTGCAGGACGTTGCACCGGAAACCGGCGATCTGTACGGGACTCTTGAAATGGCTGCCAATACCAGCAAACCGCTGGTACTGTTGGTTTCTGAAGAAAAGCGTTTTCCCGCGGTGCTCGATCTCATGGAACATCTGGCGGGTGAATTATCCGCCCATCCCTTTATCATTCCATACTTAAACCCTTTATCACCGCTGATTTTGAATGAGGGCACCACCGATAAAATGGTGACCGCCATTCACCGTGGCCTGCCGATAATTTTCAGCAACTACGGCATGTCCGGTGCATCGACCCCCATCACAGCGGCCGGAACCATTGCCCTGCAGAATGCCGAACTCCTGGCGGGCCTGGTTTTCAGTCAACTGGTCAAGGAAGGCACCCCGATAATACTGGGCAGTTTCCCGGCAAGGTTCGATATGAAGGACATGGTGAATCGATACACCCCGCAAAGCCTGGTCCTCAATCTGGCCTGCGCCGAACTGATGGCATACTACGGCCTGCCGCACTGCGGAACTTCAGCCAACGGCAACGGCTGGGGGGCCGATTTGTTTGCCAGTGACCTGCATTGGATGAATCACCTGACCAGCTGCCTGGGCAAGGTCGGGCTGGCACCGTTTGTCGGCGGCAACTTTTTTTCGGTGGTCTTTTCACCGGCGACACTTGTTTATGCCAATGAGGTCATTCGCAAAGTGCGTATTTTCGAACAGGGGTTCTCGCTGGCAGATGACGCGGACATCCTGGCGGAAATCAAATCAGCCGGTCCGGGCGGACACTTCTTAACGGCCGAATCGACTGTAAAATACTGCCGCAATATACCCCGTGACAATATTATCTGGCCGCACATCGGCCTGGAAAAATGGCAGAACCAGGGATGCCCCAAAGCCGAAGAATTTCTGCAGAAATTCACCGCACAAATAATGGAAGATATGAGAGCCCCTGAAGATCACGATGAAATCATCGCCAAGGGTGAAGATTATATCGCCAGGCTTGGGTTGGCCCAGGAGAAGTAACTTTCAACTCTATTAAACGAATGCCAGTTGAGAGTTATTTGTTATTGGTTATTCGTAATTGGTTTGCAGGGAATCGGAGCTATCGGAAGTAAAGGTCCGGGCCCAGCTTCCGGCCCGTAGGGCCTACAGCCAGGAGGGAGGACCTGGTTTTCTGCGACGAAATAAACTTATAGGGCCGGCACCGATATCGATCATTGTTGGGTTTCGAAATCTACAAAAACGCCGGTGAAAATGTAGGTTGGGTTGAGTGCAACGAAACCCAACAGGATCTGGAGTAATCTCAACCCAACCTACAATACTTCGAAAAGCAAATTTTGGATTTTGGAATGCGGATTTCGGATTTAAGGTATTCTGCCCATTTTATATTGATTGAGCGAAGCGATTCCACCATTCGTCATTATTCATTATTCATTAGTCATTCCCTGATGTTTCATAAGAGCGTTGCCTCTGGCCGCCGGCGCCCGGTCTGATCATGAAAGAAACTTTTAAAAAGCGAATATCGAATATCGAACAAGGAATCATGAATTTCGAAGTAAGGTATTCTATCGATTTAATTCTAACTAAAATAGTCAGAGCGAAGCGAATCCATCATTCGTCATTCGACATTCGACAT
>Ga0209149_1000236_pt1 | contig 21651 bp, 20 predicted proteins | sample WorMetTyACAVOLI2_FD_187423 | JGI IMG/M metagenome (GOLD analysis project Ga0209149, IMG submission 187423) | Marine gutless worms symbiont microbial communities from Max Planck institute for Marine Microbiology, Germany - Olavius algarvensis... ... | reverse complement strand
CTCACATTGTCGAATCCTGTCCCCTGACAAAACTGAATGGCGGCTTATCTCGGCTACACTCTGCGGATGAGGACGCTGTTTCGTGGCTGACCAGTTATGGTTAATGACACGCATACGAGAAGAAGACTGAACTTACTGACAATTGACAATGATGGAGTCTTTTGAGTTTTGACGATTGTGTGATTGAATAGTATTGAACTGACTGATTAAATTACTTTGTTGATTTTATTTGACGAGTGAAATCAGGTTTTAAAAATTAAAGAAATGAACGAATGCCGTCTTTTCGTCGCTTTTTTGTTAAAATTTTTAACGGCATTAATTTTTTTAATTGCGATTAGTTCTTTAACATGTTAATGCATTTGGTTACGTGTCAATTTTACAGCACTGTTATAGATATTTATGATTTATAGATCACCAGGAGAGTATAATACTGGCAGTGTGCTGGGATCTTCAAGTTATAGTAGAGCTCGTACAGGTATGTTCAGAACATTTCAAACAGTGAACAATTTTTGATGCACGGCAGCTTAGCATAGCTATGCAGAGCTCATAATAGCAATGAGTAATGTGTCTGTCTGTCACATGTTGGTAATGCATCAAAACTAATGTGGTTTTTACCATCGTGTATTCCAGACTCTAGAGACTGTAGTTTTTTAGACCAAATTTCATTTGGTACGTTACAGGGCATCACCCCATGTTAGGGCTTTAAGTGAGACTGGAAGGGGTAAAAACAGATTTTCAACAACCTTTGTTTGAGTCACAGTATCTGCAACATGATTGGAGATACAACTTGGGTTACTATTAGCTCCTAATAGGAAATCACACGCAGATGGTGCCACTTTTAATGACCTTGAATGATAGTAACACAGCACTTTACTGTATATTGCTTTTCTTCTAGATCTTGCTGAGTAAAAGTCGGTGAAGATAAACTCATACTGTCAGTAGGGATGTGCGGAAAACTGAAATTTGGTTTGGATTCGGTTTTTAAAAACTGAACCGTCCAAAAATTTGACATCTGTTCAGACGGTTTTTCCATAGAAACTGCATGCAACCTGCCATTCAAACAAAAAGTGACTAAAAGTAACTTTACTTGCACTAAATGTGCAGATAAAGAACATTTTAAAACACGACTGAAACAGAGTTTAGCAGATAGATTTTAGAATGCAATTATATTATTTACTTGTCGTTGTTTTGAGTGACGTCGTATTTATGTCATCCACTGTAGTAAATAACTATAATATCCGAACCGCACTTTTTTGAACCGAACCAACCAAACTCATTCCGAACTGAAACCGAGTTTTTTTTAAACCGAACCGAAACCGAACCAAAATAAAAAATCTATTCCGTACATCCCTAACTGTCAGCAGTGTAAAGATAACCGCTGGTCCATAGATTGTATTGCTGTACATACCGTGCATAAGTCGACTTTTAATCAGCGATTTTTGGTTTTTTCACTAACAGTGGTGAGACAAATGAACATAGAAACATGCAGTTTTTGCCGTCAGGACGTTACCCTATCAGTGCTAGAAAATTAAAACAAAAATTGCACGAAAACTTTCCACTACTTATCAGCCTCCATGTTTTTCCAAAATGGGCTCTGGCATATAGAACAACTATGAGTTTGTATGCTCTCAGTCGTGACTTCACCGAACTGTGACACATGATACACATCACTGGCAACTGTACTAGGCATTACTGCGTAGACGTGAGGTAGTTGGTACCATTATATATCTGGGGACATTCGTACAAATGATATATTGTTGTGTATGTTGTTACTATGTCATGCTAAACACTTTATTGGATGCAGATGATGGTCATTATTGGCTGTCAGGGGCATGTTGCAGAAAACTGACCATACATATGTAGGTCTTCACTGAATAACCCACACTTCTGGTGTTCCGAGGCGGTAATCTTGCTAACATTATGTTGCAGCCGATGTGACTGCCATAGGCAGAGTTTGGTTTCGTGGTTTGAGGGGGTATGATGAGTGTGGGAGCGGGAGTTCTGAGGGATTTGCCGCCAGCAGTACAGGGGCAGAGCACCTGGTCAGAAGGTCAGGGGGCAAAGTCCCCCTGAAGCTGAATGCACCTAGCAATTACATAAGCCTATTTTCACTGAATTTTAATATATTTTAGCCAGTTTTAAAACATCATGTCACATTTGCATCTCTGTGCGAAGAACTGAAATTCGGCATGGCATAGGCTTGTTAGAGCTGAATTGAACCCACAATAAAAATTGGAACTAGTTATAGAGCTGTTTCCATTTTGGCATCTATGAGCAGTAAGCTTACTTCACTCTGACAGTGGCGAGTGTAACCATACTTTTGCATCCGACAGCCAGTACCAGTATGGTGACTTACTTGTTGACGATGATGATGATGCAGATGCTGGTGGACTGACAAGGAGCGAGACTGATCAGTTCTTGAAACAGGAAATGATGGATGATGACGATGCTTACTCAGTGGCATCAACAGGTTGGCTTCTAGGCTAATAATGTGTTACTGTATAATGCCTGAAAGTCTATACTCCTGTCTCATCAGTATCTGGCAAAGGTAACTGTTGATGGCACATGTACATTATTATACTTACTAACTGCTAATTGTAATTATTAGTTATTATTAATAAATAAATAATTAGTAATTATTGTTAATTGTGCATTTTCGTGTAGCTGTGGTTAATGTAAAGATTATCGCAGAAGTGTGCAAAGATTGCCCAGTTGCCCAGTAAGTAAGTAAGTAAGTAAGTAAGTAAGTAAGTAATAAAAACGATTAACGTGTCCGTAATGACATGTCACTTCTCGGGCACGACTAGAGAACAGTGAAGTCATGGAAAGCTGCGCCTGAAGAGATGAGTCTTGAGGCGACTGCAAAAGATGGCCAGTGACGGTGCTGACGTCACGTGCTGCGGTAGACTGTTCCAGATACGAGCACTATCGTAATAACTTACTAACTCTTTAGTCATTTTACTTGGTCAATAGAGTAATTTATATACAGAACATTTTAAAATTAACTTTGAACTAGCCCTTGAACAACAAAATGTACGTATGTTCCCGGATGTGTCTTCTCTTTTGGGGGCGGTGCCCTCAAGGGATCCCCAAATCCTAAATTTTGGCCATTTGACTGCGAATATCTCGAAAATGGTAAGTCACAGTGTTACATGTCAATTAGAGCTTAAGATCAGCTTGACGAGAGCTTTCTGAAAATGTAAGTTATGGGGTGGTAGCCCCCTGTCGGAGACCATTATAAGCAAAAATACGTTGCATTTTTTGTGCATTTTTGCATCATCTGTAATTGATGTCATATCCAACGATACGTGGCAGAGCGTCATTCGTCTGTAGCACGTCGATGGTCAGTGCCTTAGGAAGCATACCGTCAGAGTGTTGATGGCACCTTAATTGCAGCAGTGATGGACCAGATACTCGTTGACAGCCGCAAGATTTTCATACACCACCTGCATTGGCCACTGCTGTTATTTTAACAGTTTTCAGTAGGCTACATACAGCCATACAATCATCGATGGAGATGTTACCATCCCTTAAAAGGGGGGGGGCAATGGTTTTGCACATAGTTTCAGCTGCCCGCCCCGGTATGGCAGGTTTGTGTCTTGCTGACACACTTGTTAAAGAATAATTTTGAAAATGATAGCAGTACGCTTCTGTTGTTCACTGATGCGTTCTCTTAACATACTATGATAATTAATGTGGATTATTTTCTTGTAGTGGATGAAGTGAACCGAAAGGATGAGGTATCGAAATTCTTAGCAGAAAACAGACATCTTTTAGTAAATCAAATGAAAGACGTGCAGGTTACAACAATGAGGCACATCCTTCCGCAGCTGCTGATGGAAGCCTACTCTGATCATTATGCATCATATATGCGTAAAGGTAAGCGGCTGTTTCTGATAGACTGTCATTTAACTGATATGAGTGGAGTATGTGTAATGTAAAGAAAAAATAAAGCAAGCATTTCTATTTGTACAGCACATCATCGTGAACATGCCTGAACATTTCCGTAAGTCTGCGCTGATCTCCGCTAGCCAGTCTCTTCAGCCAGGCAATCAGTGAACACTGCCAGACCACGGACACGGGCTGGTGTGTCATACGATATGCCTGTTTACTCCCCCGGCTTACTCATTCCAGCCTGCACACTGCACAGAGGGCGGGCTCAGGCTGAGTAGGCCTGGGTGCCTGGTTATGCGCCGAGGTGGTTTACCTGTCCAAAGACTGTCGCCCATCTAGGCACTAACCGGGCCTAGCGTAGAGTAAGTACCGGTACCTTTCGTCAGCTGGAATGTGTTAGCGCTACACTAAACCGGCAATGTGTGTGTAAGCCATGTATGTGCAGTGTCTATGTTACACTTTGTAGCACACTCACAGTATGTATTTTACATTTAGTTAACTTCGTTTTCTTTCTTGATTTGTATTATGTTTTTCATTACTGTCAGTTACTGGACATTTTCAGACACTTAAAAATGTTCTGTCAACTTTTTTTGGTTATTTATCCCCCCCCCCCTTACCTCCACTTGGTCACAACTGAGATGATGTGATGTTGGTCTGGAAGAAGGGAAATATTAATAAAACTGTCTCTGTGTTACAGTATTGTGTACTATTATAATGGCACACAAAGGTACGAGCAGTTCTTACAGGTTATCAACTGTATCGGGTTTTGATCTTGCTTGGTTTAGCTCTCTATCTTCCGAGCACCTCATTATGTTCGGTTTCCATGGTGCTATATTAGATATATCCTTTTCTTTACCTTTTAGTGAGCTGAGCCTGATGAGATTGGCCCTTGACCTGGTTACTAACCATTGTCAGTGCTATGACGCTGTTGGTGGGGTCATGTGACCTGTAAAATCGTCCCTGACATGACCTATTATGTGTCAAGTGGGATGTTAAACCCTACTATACTTACTTACTTTGGTTACTTACGGACATTTATTATGTTGAGCATTGACTTTTCAAATGCTGTGCATGGTCTGTGCAGTTTCGATGCTGTAACTGCTAGTCTGTATAGTTTTTTATTTGTCTGCATTGATTTATGTGGACAGTGAAGGGAATCTGGAAGAAGCCACCTCCCGGTTGGCCGAGTGATATTGCATTTGTTGATCCCAATAATAAAATGAAAACGTCTGATGGCGCTTCAAGGAAACCGAAGAAAGAATTATTGGTACCCATGTTGCAGCATTTGGTTACAAAATTTGAGGTGAGTGTTGTCAGTTATACTTTATAATGTATTGCAGTGTGCATTATTTCCAGTTCAACTGCTGACATGCTGTGTGGAATTGATTAACATTTGTTCTCATTCCTCACGGTTGTAGATATATAATCATGGGATCACACCCTCTAACATCATCAGTAGTCTTTGCTACTTGCCGTATGATAGTATGATGCCGGTATATACTGTTACTTCGTAAGTTTGTCTGGTTAAGGATTTCTTGTCAGCACAGCAATTGATGGCGTGAAATTTTGCAAAAATCCCCATTGAGAATTTGGGAGCGATATCCCTATGGGCCTCTAAATCCAGGGCTGAGGTGGACAGCTATTGGCCTCACAGACCCATTTTACCCATTTGACAACGATTACCTTGAAAATCATTCATCAGAGCATTTCATGTCAATGAGGACTTAAGATCAATTGAGGGGATTGATGGAAGAATGCCGCAGCAGAGGCAGAAAACCTCGGCAGCATTATTGTGCTGTTACGATATCTGGTGAATGGCAAAGTGACCAGAGGTCAGTGGAGCAAATGGGTTTACTGGGTGAGCACTGAGTTATCATCAGACTGTCAGTCTCTCTCTCGTCTGTCGTATTTTATTTAAATTGTTTTTTTCCATCAGTTCTCATCGGATTTCAAAGAAACTTGGTATGAATGATGCGAGGGCAATGGGCTACAAAGCTACCGAGCGGATTTGGAATATTTGCATAAATTATGCTAATTATGGCCCCACAAAGCACAGCAGAGTTTGCTCAGACAATATGCTGCTTATCGTTGTCATATATATGGCAAATAGATGGTGGTGTTAGATATAATTATCAAGTGACCCCCCCCCATATAAGCCTGGCATATGGCATATGCTGTATTTGCAAGGGCAAGGGGCTACAAAGCTACCGAGCGGATTTGGAATATTTGCATAAATTATGCTAATTATGGCCCCACAAAACACAGCAGAGTTTGCTCAGACAATATGCTGCTTATCGTTGTCATATATATGGCAAATAGATGGTGGTGTTAAATATAATTGTAAGTGACCCCCCCCCCATATAAGCCTGGCATATGGTGTATTTGCATCTTGGCTCGTATCTAATGAGGCTGTTAAAAATTGAAAGCGGAATGAGAAACTATTATGTTGTATTAAGTTCATGCAGTTTGAGGCTGGCAGACCATCAGAGTGGGATAATACTGAATACTGACAGTCACTGAAACAGAGCTGGTCTGTTTGTCATCACGTGAGTGCTTCAAAATCTTTCCAAGGTAATGTATGAACTGGCAACTGAAAACACCCAAGGTCTCTGCTGCAGTTGGTTGAAAGATATGGTCATCTTTGACTGCATATTCTGTCTTTTTGCACAAAGCTGCAAGATCGGCATTTTCTTCATCAATGAATGAGCCGTGGTCATCCGCTGAATAAGGAATGCCAGTATCACAATACAATGGCTTGCCATTCTGCTGCAGGGCAAGTGTTGTAATAACTGTATTAACTGACATAAATAGCTAAGTCCACATTTCTCGAAACAGTTAACCTTAGGTTAAAATTAACTTAACCAGAGATTTTATCTTAACTGACAATTTTTGCGTTTCTCGAACGCTTAACCTCCAGTCAAGTTAACCACAATTTGACCGGCAGATTTTCTCCAGTTAACTATCACAGACGTTCACATATAGTTGGTGTTTATTGATTTTTCTGGACGATATTCACGACAGAAGCGATCCTGCTGTTCTTCCTCGAGTTAACCCGTACGAAAATTATGACGAGAAGAAATTCCGAGAGTGATTTCGTCTGTTGAAGCGAGTCGTACTGCATGTGCTCTCTGGCGTTTTGTTTATAACCAGACGACAAAATTGTCAGGCACAGTATTCACCAAACACTGCTTACATGACATCATTGCGTGGAGCTCATTCATGCATCACGTGAAATCAATCAGCTGTGGGCTCCACATCGTAACCATAGACGTTAATAAGTAACGTAATACGACGAATAACACTAGCTGTAAGAAATCTTACTGACAAATTCTATGTTTAGCACATGGTTAGTAAACCTCAGGTTAAAAATATCCAAGAAACGCATTGGACAGTTAACCCCCGGTTAAGTTAACCATAGGTTAACCCTCCGGTTGACTAACTGGAGGGTTAACTAGCCTAACTGGTTAACGGCTAACTGGAGGCTCCGAGAAACGTAACCTAAAGGAATGATAGGCTTGTTGTTTACTATGGCAGATGAGTTAATTGTGAAATCTGGTGTCATTTTTTGCAGAACATGCACAGTAGACACAAGATGGCACTACCAGTGCAAGTGGAAGCAGTGACAGATGAAGAGTGGGGCAATGCAATGGATTGGGATCTGGATACAGAGCTGAGACAGCTTAGTGGACAGCTGCAAATTAAACTTTTGTTTCTGCGAAAGAACAACTTGATTGATGAGCGGACATTTTTCAGGCTTCGGCACCTGCTGGGTATGCGTAATTACGTATACTTGTTGACGTCTGTCGTGTGGCAACATTATGTGCATATTTGAACTGCTGATTCAATAGTGAATGTTACGCATACATTTCCGACTTAACTAGTTACAGTCAGTGATGGTTGAATGTGTATTTGATTCAGACATAATTTGTACAGAATGAGTTACTTAAACATTTGTGCAGTCTATCTGTGATTGCTAATAGCAGTAGTTACAGGAGACATTTGTAGTAAATGACTGTTGTACTCAGTCAAGACAAAATAAAACAGTTATGCAATTTGTAATCATGTTCTAAACTTCTTTGCTGTAAAAAAATGATGCACGTAACAGCCAGAAAATGGTAGTTAAGCAGCTGGCAGGAAGCTGCGATTGATGCAGCTATTGACCCAGTGGTTGCAGAGGCGGAGCTTCATGTTGTGGCTGACTTAGTGAAGTGTGATTAATAGTCAACAGTCCTGACCAATGAGAATTGACAATGTATAAGAATTTATGATAAGCTTACAGTAGCTGAATTTGATGCAGAAATTACATGGTTGAAAAACACTCAAGTCAGATGATAGACTAACGTATGCCCCATACGTCCTCGACTCACTGTAACTACTCTATCACATTTTAGGCATCAGAAGAAGTAACTATACTGTCTCCATACTGCAACTGCGCATGTCGGTTGAAGGGAAAATGTTGCAGTGGAATCACCACTTGGTGAAAGGGTATGAACAAAGCTGTCTCTTCTCCCCTCTCAAGGGATCGAGTCTATGCATATTGCTGTTTGTTTGTTTGCTGTAGGTGCATGGTTAAGTACTAAAAGAAGTTACACAGAAGCTGAGAGTTCTGACGTACACAATCTGAATCAGCTGTTGAATGCAGTCAAGTTGCGTGGCTGTGTCACTGATGACCTGCGTGCACAGATTGATGCCGTTACAGGTGACTTCCTGTTACGTGTTGTTCTGTGTTATTCGTGTTTTGTTGGTCACGTTATCGCTGAAGCATCAGTATATATATCATGTACACTGTACATACATCAAGTGCTGCACAGAGACATTAAGTTATCTTACTGTTTATCATGCATACCATCTACTTCAGCTCTATCATTTGAGTAGTAGTGAGGTGGTCGTGCAGCTCAGCTGCCTGCATCTGTTTTAGAAAGTTCAGCAAGATACTTGCTAACACAGATGTCAATGCTGTAGTCTGTTGTGCAGTAGTAATGTCAGTGTCACACTACAATAATCATTTTTTGACTCTTCATAGCTTGAATGTCCGTGCAGCAGTACACGTACAAAGGTGTAAACATTGTTTCTTGTAAATACTGTGTCGTTGTCGAACAGCTGAAATTCGCCACTTAGTTTTATTTGCCAAACAAATTGATGAAGCCATTGAGATAATATATGGTAATGGTAATTTTGCCATATATTTTGTTAGATGCAGCTGAGGGAAGATTGACGTCGACTGTAACTACAGCTGATGTAAGTTTCACACTGTCGATAAAACACGGTTATGCATGGTTGATATTTATTTTCTCACACTGCTGTAATTTTCTAAGAATGTTGTTGGCGTCTTACAATGAAGTTATCTGAGTTCTAGAATGTGAAGTAATGTGGAATTTATGAGTTTATCCTCAGCTGAACACTGCAGTAAGTTTCTAACTACTGTGACAATTATTCACTGTGCTCTATCTAATAGTCTAGAATAACTTGTCAAATTAGTATCATAGAGATCTGCCTGACATTTAAATGAAGGTTACAGTTACAAATTTTCGTCGTCTGTTCATTGCTGCAAAATCTGAAGTCGTTCTACAAACATTCAGTAATATGGATGTATATTACTGTCTGTGCTACATAGTGTAATGCACAAACATGCTGATGTCGGCTATTTATATGTAAAAATGCCTTAGTGCTGTTACAACAGTTATAATATACATATACTACTGCTGTTTTACAGTCTTCAGTTGCAGCACTGTCTGTTGATGCATGTGTTTTTTTGTGACAGATAATTCAGTGCGGTATCTCAAGTAGACATGATCTGCTGGCTGTTGATGCTGACGGCCGAGATCCGTTAACTCAGTTGAACATCAGCAGCCGAAGCAGTCAGAATGCACTGTTGATGCCAACTGAAGACACTGTTAAGCAGCTCAGCGGTGCTCCAGGATGCAATGCCATGATGCAGCAGTTGGATTTATCATCAGCAGGCATGCTAAGCCAACAGGAGGTTACACTTCAGACTGCACAGCCTCATGAGAATGTGGTTAGCCAGCTGAACATTCGTCAGCGAGTTAGTGGAACGAGCGATGAGGTAAATCGTTTGATGCAGGTGGAAAATGTGGAAGTTCGTCCAGAGTGCACCACTGAGCAATCTGCTTTCGATGCTGAAGATAAGCCCTTTGTTGATAAGTTGGCTAAAGATGGAAACCTTACCCTGACTGAATCCTGTGGTAGCACCGGGAACCTGTCACAATTGCATTATTTTGATGATTTAAATGAGTTAGATGATGATTTAAATGAGTTAGATGAGATCCTTAGAAATCTGGAGAGTACTGGATCTTCGCAGTCTATTCCGGTGTCGTCATATGAAGCTAGTATAGCAGACTCGGTTTTCCAGAATGAAGAGCAGAAGCTGCTGATGCAAGATCCACTGATGTCATCTGTTGTTCCTCCTGCAGCTGCATCACCTTACGTTACCTCCGCTGAGGCAATTGATACATCGTGTTTATATTCGCCGTCACCTCATCTTATCAGTATGCAGTCGCCAGCAGCCTTGCAGAGCCCAGTGTCGCCGACTGGTGTCGCTGGAGCTCTGCTGCAGCAGCTGATGATTGATGGTGTGAAGATGGCTATCAGTGGCAGTGTTGGGCCTCCTGTACAGCTGGTTCACCATGTACCAACACAGGTATGTCATTCACTCTTGTTGGTGCTTTCTCAATGTTGTACCCACTTTGTCTACTTAAACTGCATGTGCTGTTTTGTGACAGTTATATCTATGGTTTGCGTGGTTTGGTTTGGTGGTTTGGCTTTGTGGTAACATGATGGCCTTGATCAATGTAGTTGCGCTACATCAGATACAGTTAGTACCAGAATGGGTGACCATCTGTGGGCAGGTAAACCATCTCAGTATGTAACCAGCCAACTAGGTCGAGTCAGCCTTCTGCTGTCCGTCGGATGGTAAAATGAGTATCAGCTTTCAGGCTGAGTAATAAAAATAAATGGTAGGTGTAGACTCTGACAGCATGTACAGGTGGACTCACAGCCTAAGTTGTCTGGCTTGGTCTGAGGGCGGCTGCTTGGCGCCATTATACACAGTGTCCAGAAAAAAAAGATTGACAGTATTTTGGCTGTAACTGTGATAAATTTAGACAACTTTTCATAATTTTTGGCACAAATCATCCTGACAATCTGTGTGACTGAAAAGATGTAAAATGTCCTATCAATACTTGCACGACACTATGTAATGATGATGTCATTGAAAACTGCTGAAGAGAAACGCCAGAATTTATTCTGCCTCTACTGTGGCCTCCAAATTTGCCAGATTTATTAAATCCAGTCGACTAAAGTGTGTGGGGAATACTGCAAGATAAGGTGTACACGCACGCCGTCATTGCAGCTTATGTGCATCAGTGACGTCGTCGTCTCTCAGGGTGCGTCAAGGCCGGTGGTGGTCATTTTGAGCACTGTTTTGATTGACACATTGTGTTTTCAGCAATAACTACGACCTTTCTTGGTGTCGTTGATCAGTCGAACACTTGCACGTAAATGGTTCAGTCACAGTTGTCAGTTATGACTTTGCGCTTTGCAATACATGGCCATTGTTTAGTTTGCAAGGTAAAGCAGCGACACTGATTAGGTGGGCCGGTCTTTTGTTGTGTTAGTAGTTTTGCATTCGTCATGATATTCCTTGCAAAAAATTATAACTATATATTTGAATTTATCAAAGTTATGTCCAAAGTACTGTCGGTCCTTTTTTCCCGGACACAGCTTGTGAAAACGACATTTTTAAATGATGTCACAGTTACGTCATCATTACGTAGGGTCGTGCAAGTATTGATGGGACATTTTACAATTTTTCAGTCACACGGACTATCAGGGTGATTTGTGCCAAAACTTGTGAAAAGTTGTCTAAATTTGTCAAAGTTACGGCCAAAATACTATCGGTCCTTTTTTCTGGACACAGTGTATATTCATCAAATGAACCAGATGAGCTCTCGCAATGGCTCTGTCATGATGACAGCACCATAAACATTGTCTTGGAATTATTATTATTATTATTTATTATTATTAGTGTTGTTCATAGATTTATGTTCTGCATTTTTTAAAAGCACTTTGTATATTTTATCATAGTGTTTGTTGAAATGCTTCTCTCTTGTGTACATTTTTTGTCGAATTTCTGTGCATTATAAGTTATACTGTGTATTTGTTAAAAATTACAGTTGTATTCATGAATGTTCTGATTGCATTCAACTAGCAATAAACCCGTGTGTTGCAGGTGGCTTCTCCAGGTGTGAAGAACTATCCAGGTAAGGTGAAACGGTTGACATAATGGTTACTGTTGAGCACTGTATTAAATTACTAGCTAAAGTGTAGTTTGGCAAATTGTGATGCGAAACCCGCAGATCGTTGAACTGATGTAATAAGTTTTGTTTGTCGTATCACGAACCCACGACATATTCTGTTAATTGGTCAGAGTTGTGTCGCGTGTTGTTAAATAAAATTTATTTCTCACGAAGACTGCACATGTCACAGTTCATTGACCTTCATCCAACTTATCTCTGTGACTCATCTAATATAGAACTCGCCTGTTGGTCAGTCTGTCCACATATTTGACTAAATAGATGCCGTGCAAAATTGTGCCTTTAACCATTTTGCTAATCGTGTGACGATATGTTACAAATTTATAATGATTACTTACTTAGATAGTGTGTAATATGATCACTACTAACAGCGGCATCGTCTGCAATGGCGAGTGTGTATTTTCATTTACATTCTGCCAATGAATTATTACAGTGAAATTTGCTGGTACATCGTAGTTTGCAGTACAACCAAATGTTGTCTCATGTCGAGTGAGGTAGTTACATTTTTTGTAGACTCAGGAAAAATATTCAGCTTGGCTTTGCCTCTTTTTGCCTTCATGTACAATGACTTAGCTAGCCTGTTTGATGCAGATGACATTTGTATAGTGCAGTCTTGTTCAGGATGACAATTGCAGTCAGTTGACTTGTGTGTTTGGACTTGTTACTGTGCAGGTGTGTCACATGGAAAGCGGATGAAATCTGTTATACCGAGTGTAGTTGAGGATCAGGAGTCAGATGATGACGATGAGTACAACAGTAAGCAGATTTGTGTTAATTAGTTTATTTTTTGTCATAAATACCAGCTTAGTAATGGTCTGATGTGAAAGCACTCGTTGTATTTTGACAAAAATTTGATCATGTTTTGCAGCAATGTGTAGGTAGTGCCATGCAGATGATGTGGTGATGCTGTATAAACATAGATTAGCTGTTGTTTTGTTTCGCTGTTTTTCTTGGATGTAATTTAAAACTGTTCTCTTTTATACAGCAAAGTTTATCAACAGTTATTGAGAGAAAATGACGACTGTGTTTTGGTAGCTCCATCGGCAAAGAGGCAAAGAACGTGGCAGCACTAGATCGTCTGAAGCTGACACTGTCATTGGATGGCACCAGCGCAGAGTGATTATGCATCACAGTGAACCATACCCATCATTGCTTATTACTGTATGCTTATATAGTTTAGTGCTACATTATTCCGGCAGCAGACAAAACTGACATTTTTTGTGCAATTTTTATTGTTGACATCAAAAAATTGCAAATGTTTATGTGTCATAATAGCATTTTTCAGCCATAAAAAGCAACATCGTTTACAGTTTTTTTAACATTTTGAATGAAAATGCAAACACACTAAACATGCAAACATGCTAGAACTACGTATTATACTATCGATACCTTGGTATATACTCTCACTCACTGGAATGCTGGACCGGCCACGGGTCGTAGCACCCTCCAAGACTTGCGGTCATGTGCGATCCTCCAGGCGTCGTTGGCGTTGAGCCCAATGTCGTCCTCGGTCTGCTGCACCCATGTTCGGCAGGGTCCACTCTAGCACTTCCACTGCAGCCTGATGTCCAGTTTACCGCCTGCATGCGTGTCCACAGATACTTTGTTGTAAATCATACATTTCAACGTTATGTAACAATTGAGAACATCTGGCTTTACATATCGTCACACGATTAGCAAAATGGTTAAAGGCACAATTTTGCACGGCATCTATTTAGTCAAATATGTGGACAGACTGACCAACTGGCGTAGTGCGGAGTGGGCTGGTGTCGCTTCCAGTAGTCGCCGCACGTGACCAAAAATGGAGTCGCCTCCGACAAATCCGGATTGCTAAGCCTTCTTCGCCAGGCGTTCGTGACAAAATGGAACCAACGGATTCCTAAGATCCGTCATTGGCAATTTATGTGGAACACTTCTAATCGCCATTCGTCAGCCTTCAGGAGAGTCTATGTCTCAGAGCCATATAACAGTATGGAGATGACAAGGGCATTGTAAAGCCGTATCTTCATCTGTAAACTCAATCCTGTCTGCTTCCAGACATTGGCCAGTCTGCCGAAAATATTTGAAGCTAGACCGATGCGCCTGAGTATCTTTGGGGTGGAACGCTCAGACGAGTGGATATCACTGCCAAGATATGTGAAGTGGTCTGTGGACTCTACGATGTGACCTTGTAATTGCACTGGAGCTGGTGTTACCCCATGGACTAAGTTCTGGATCTTGGTATATACACTGTGTCTCAAAAATACTGTGCATTTTTGGTTCTGTCAGAACTTCGTCAAATTTCCACCAACGTTAATAAGTTTTGGTAGGTATATGGCAAAGTGGCTTAAATTCTATGCTGTATAAATATTTTCCACGTAACCTGACCCACGTCACCGCCTTACCTTGCGAAAGCCAGATGTTCTCAATTGTTACATAACGTTGAAATGTATGATTTACAACAAAGTATCTGAGGACTGAATTAGCACACAGTAAACTGAATATGGTTTATTTAACAGAGTTATTAGTTGTTATGACAGATCGGCCCAAAATTGCCAGAATTCATGCTCGAAATGTGCCCCATAAATGGACACAAGCACCTAGACGACGCTGTGTTTCTCGCATCTGTCTCGCTCCAGGAAAGCGAGAAAGCCGAGGTGCTGTCCTGTTGAAACATTAAAAAATTGTCTCCAGACAACATGTGCAGCTCTGGCAGTGGCCTCTGAGCAAGAAAGTTGTCCAGTGTTAGGTAAAAATTTAGAACATCCGCATTTAACATGAGTCAGGTTAGGTGGAAAATGTATATATAGCATACAATTTCAGCCGTTTTGCCGTCTACCTACCAAAACTTATTATAATTCATGGAAATATAACAAAGTTCTGACAGAAACAAAAATGCACAGTTTTTTTGAGACACGGTGTAGATTGATGATCAGCTTACCTGGTCATAATATGTAGATAATATTTGTAATGAATTAATGAAATATGTTGGGATATTTTACAAAATTTGTTTTGCCATTGTCTTTGTTGAAAATACATACTTTTGTGCACCCTATATTATGTACAGCATTGAGATGTATGATGATGTACATTAAAATATGTTGATAATGCTAAATAATAAGTTATTTCCTATTCTACAGAATAAACCTTATAATTTTTCTGTTATAGATTTGTATTTTGAGTTCAGATGATCATGTTATTATCACATTGATACTACAGTGTGTCTTTAAAAAACAGGACTGCTACAATTTATATGACATAAATTCACGACATTCACTAATTATTTTCGGCACACAGAGACCTTGTTCAATTTTGCATTGAATACAATAAAAGTTTTTAAATTGGCTTTGAACCAGCCGTGTGGTTTCCATAACAGCAGTGACTTGACACACCTGAACAGCAGATTTCTGGGCCGACTTCGAACAACGTATGATCGGCAGGACAATAAACGAGTGGAAAACGACTGTGGGCCTGTGTCAATGCCGAAAGACAGCATTCGAACACGTGTTGTACCGTTTGATACCGCAAAACATTTCATTATTCCGATAGAAACGTTGTTTGTTTAAAAGATTTACCATTTCTGTTGATAGGGCAGCATAAACTGTGGAATGACCCCCCAGTTAAGAACTGCTACGGTACTTTGCTTTAGCTGGTACTTTGCTCCAAACACAACTGTTGTCTATCGTTGTAGTTATTTCACGTTATTTCTGAAATTTTATTTAAATTAAAAAACTTTTGATCAAGTTATGTTTTTTGAGACATTGACCATAAGTTGCTACTGTTGCTATGAAAACCATGCAGCTGGTTCTAAGCCAGTTTAAAAATTTTTAACTTATTGAATCAGCAATTGAATATGGTCTGTCTGTGGCAAAAATAATTAGTAAATTTTGTGAATTAATGAAGTTATGTCATATTAATTGTAGTGGTCCGGGTTTTTTGAGACAGTATAGTATGTAATAACATACTATACTGTCTCAAAAAACATTGTTTTATTGTCAGCAACTCTATTTTTGGGCTGCGGTCACTGCAAAAGGTACAGGGCCACAGGGCCAGATTCGATGTGGATGTGACTCCACGCACAGGTGGCCCTGTGGGACGTATGTTCTCAATTTGATGGCCCTGTGTGACATACAGCGTGCAGTGAAGGAAATCGTGAAAAGGCCGTCTGAGCAGTTTAGCAAAAGACCCTGATCTAATACACATGTTTATTATTACTAAATTATTAATAATATTTATTTATATTTAATGATTGTTTCAATTTTGCAAAACGTCATTCGCAAAATACTCAGACGTAGGCCTTGTCAAAATTTCCTTCCCGGTGTGCTGTGTGTTACACAGGGCCACCGGATTATGTCCCACAGGGCCGCCTGTGGGTGGAGTCAAGTAGCACTGACTCCGGCCCTGTGGACCTGTACCTTTTGCAGTGACCCTTGGGCTGTAAAGGATTTGTTGCATTTCCTGTAGCTCACAACTAAAATCATTGTCTCTCAGTCTGTACTTTTTAGCTTGGCTGCTGACTTGCAGCCATCAGAGCTTATAGCATAGGTGACTGATGACTCTCTGTGTCAAATCGCTACTCGTCCTCCTGCAGTTTTTGTCTAATTCTCACAAGAATATGCAAAAATGTGGAACATATTTTCTAAATTTTAATTTTAAATTTTTTTGGACAAAATGTTGAAGTTTTAAATTTGGAATTAGTCTCTGCAGCAGCAGTTGCGGAGTTGTCTAGGCAAACGGGCCTCACTAGTTTAAATTAGTATTGGCATACATTGTATAACTAAGTACTGGTAATCGAAATTGTGAAACCATGTCTGAGTTGCATAAAGTCCATTGCACACTGTGCGATGTCATTTACGATGGGCTTAATGACACAGCTCGTACTTTGCTTCAGAACTCATCACTCAATGTTTGTGCTGCCAGTTATTAATAGACCTGAACAGTTGCCATCTGAGAATAAAACCTTGGCAGCTGCCAATATTCAGTATATTACTAAATTGATGACATTATTTGGCGTTATTTTGTAATGTTTATTGTCCCGTTATAATAATAATAATAATGCATAACATTGTTTATGGTGCTGTCATCATGGCAGAGCCATTGCGAGAGTTGACCCGGTTCGTTTGATGAATGTCGAACGGCAATGAATTATGCCAGAGTTTACACCCACCATCGCCATTTATTAGCAGCATTGCTGGCGCAGCTTATAGGATGGATGTCTGTCGTCAAACTTTTTCAAATCGCTACTCCTCCTACAGTTTTTGTCCGATTCTTGCGAAATTTGGCACACATGATCTATGTGCCAAAACTGTGGAACAGATTTTCGCACTTTTGAGTTAAAAATATTTGGCGAATTTGTAAAATTTTACGGCAGCAGCGGAGCTCTCTACGTGTAGGCCGTTTTATTGTTGTGATTAATCGGAATTGTGAAACCATGTGAATCTGTTTTTGCACACTATTGAGTTTGAGTCTGTTGCCCGATGTCAGTGTATTATGGTCCTAATGATACAGCTCTTAGTGTGCTTCAGAACTTCGGATAGGGCCTATGGTTTTTCCGTGATTTTTGCTTTGAAAGCTATTATTCAGAGACTAGTTTATGTAGAGCTTGCATGTACGTGTGTGAACATATTGTGATATGCAGCTTGCTTGTTGTAATCGTGTGCTTTAGCATAGAAATTATGTATTACAGATGCAGTTATTACTGTGTGCACTGACAGTCATATATTGTTACACACAAACTAGTTTATTAGTGTTTAAAATACACGTAGTCTACGTCTAACATTCTGCACTACAGAAACACAATAAAGACGATGCTATCATGACAATGGACATGTTTACACCGGTACAACAACAACAGCTAGCAGTGAACTTCAATGTCCTAATATTTACCCTTTCGTAGCTCTCTCATGTGCCTACAGAAACACGAACCGAAATAACGTACACGTAATACAAAACAACGAAATTTAACGACATTGTTGTTCTGTGCCAGATTAGTAAGCTTAACACGTTTACATGCAGCAGTTTACATGCACTCAACTAGAAAAACTACACGACCTAAGGGGTCCAGAATGATTCCTCCGCCAGGGGCGTGTTCAACAGCTCACCGGTCGAATAGGCCGGACCTTTAGGACGGCTTAATGTTAGACAGGTCAGCTGTTGGACAATTTTCATCCTTATCCAGTAGATACTTATACAGTACGTAGTGTATCGCCTGCCGGCAATCGCAGCCATTTTGTTCAACTGGATAAGGATGAAAGTTGTCCAACAGCTGACCTGCTAACATTAGGCCGTCCCATTGGCCCGGCCTATTCGACCGGTGAGCTGTTGAACAGGCCCCAGGCCTCTAAATCTAACATTGGTCTGTGACCTTGATCTTTGACCTCCTGACCCCGAAGGTGATCGTTTCATGCCCTTGCCCCGCGGGCTACTTGTGCCAATTTGCATCAAACTTGGTTTATTTGTTTTAAAATATCGTGTTGACAAGTTTAGTAACATGAACCGATGAATAGACTGATAGAAAACACTATACCTCAGGCCAGTCTAAACGGAGGCACAAAAAAAACAAATAACTAGAAACTGTTAAGTTAACACAAAACACTGACAAGCCGCAATGAATTTTTTCGCGAGTATAGAACTGCACAGTAATTGAGACGACAGGAACACAGACGATTTCCCGCGTCTATTGAAACAGTTACTGCGAATACAATAACACTGGCTGGCTGCAACGATTTCGTTTGTAGTTTTGGGCTCTTACAGTACGTCAATGCATCCTTATCGGGCTGCAAGCGACTCGGTGCGTGGGCCTACTTATTAATGTCAAAGTTAATATGTTACAAAAAGTGCCAAAAGCTATTACAAATATCTAATTATTAAAGCATAGGGGCTGATGCCCCCTGGCACCTCCTTGGCTATACGGCCCTGTATTATACAGGGTGCGCCAAAAAGTAGCCCTAAGGAATTTTGCTAATTTTCCAAAAAGTATACATACAGCTATCACAAAATTCTGCATGCTAATTTGCCCGGTTATATCTACGTAACCGGGCTAGAGAGTTTTAGTATCCATAAAACTGACCAAATTATGCTTCTTTGAATATGACAACCCCTTTAATTTAACGTTACAAAAATTGCCTTATCTAATAACAGTGAAAAGTGTCAGAACTGTTAAGTGCCATAAGAACTAAGAAGTATAGCAATTATGAATACTTTTTAGAGTTCAGAGTGTCCGCCTGCCTTCATGCACTCTCTCGACCTCGTTCAAAACTCGGCATTGAACCCTGCAGCAAATTGGCTCGTATCAATTAATAAATTATTTAATTATTATTTTCAAATAATATCAGCATGAAAATTGTGCCAAAGTGACTGTGGCGTCGCTATCGCGGAAAGCTAACACAAGTTTCTGTTAAAAACTAAACTGAAACGAATTTTCTGGTAAATACAGACAAATCGCTCAAAAATCTTCACGTCGCGGCACTCATTTTACGTAGCTTTCCATTGTTATCCATAGCCTAATAAAACTTGGCAAATACATGTCAATATAGGCTACTGTGTCTAAAAAACCGGACCCCACGATTAATATGACAACTTCACCAATTCACAACATTACTAATTATTTTTAGACACCTTTTCAATGCTCAACTGAACACTGTAAAAAGTTTTAAAATTGGCTTAGAATCATCTGAGCGGTTTCCATAACAACAATAGCGTCTTGACACATGTGAAACAGCGGAGGTCTGTGTCTCAGAAACCGGACCCCTACGACATTCTGACATAACTTGATCAAAATTTAAATAAAATTTCAGAGATAATCTGTGTTCAATATTCTCAATTAGACCTCAGCATTAGAAGATAGTTGTGTTCCAGTGTACCAGCTGAAGCAGTTACCATAGCAATCCTTAACTATGCGTTATTCAGACTCATTCCACACTTTGTGCTGCCTTGTGAACAGAAAAGATGAATCACAACGGTGAATCTTATAAACAATGTTCCCTTTTGGAACAACGTACGGTATCAAAAGTTACAACAATTGCTCGAAGTGTTGTCTTTCGGCCTACACACCCCCACATTCGTTTTTGCCACTCGTTTGTTGCCCCTGTCGACGATACGCCCAGACCTCAGCTGTTTCAGGTGTGTCGCGTCGCTACTGTTGTTATGGAAACCACGCAGCTATTTCTACGCCAATTTAATGACTCTTAATTATAGGGATCGGCGGTTTTGAGACACAGTGTAGTGTTCAACATTCACACAAAATATAATTTTTTTAAACCTTTGATGCGTTATTAGCAAGAGAGTGGGGCTATACTTTTTTGGCGCGCCCTGTATGTCGAATGTAAGCAAGTACAAGTGGAAACTGTGTTTACCCATCACAAATGTACTGACAACAACTAACGATTCGAATTCGATTAGGTCTGCAATAACGACTCAAACGTCACACTACGCAGTTAAATTATAATAAAATAGTAAAATGTCACAGTCATTTAACACTTTCACGCATTCTCATTTTACACTATATATGGGGTAAAAATTGCACAATTTTATTTTCGGAATAACTTTATTAAACCACGTTTTATTTTGATAATTTTCGGCACGTTGACACCTGAATAAATTTGCAACTAAAGTGCCACCCTACGTTGTGTTTTTACCTTATTTCTAAAACGCAATATGTGGTCAATGTGTTCATAAACGCAGTACGGTATCCCTTGCTGTTTCTGATAAACACGTTCCTGCGTCACACCTCATATCCAGTAATCTACGGGACTGAGGTCGGGACTGTTGGGAGCCCAGAGGTATGTATGATGAAGTTTGTGCCACAGTAGCTAAACGGTCATCGATGCGCCGGCGCAATGTCCAGCAAGACACCATCAGTGGAGCAGAGCCTCGAGACAACGATCGAAACCATAACGCAAGAATGTGTTTATCAGAAACCAACGAGGGAGTGACGTCGACCAGTTGAAACAGCGTCTGACATAATCACTAACCAGCAAAGTTCGTGATGAAGCGACTGAGATCGTTTTAATGCGTGTCTCAAAATTCAAAGCAAATGCTTTGGGCATCAGCCGTTCTGTAATAAATATTGTCAACTTGCCGTGACTTTTAAACTTATATTACCGTAGTTATGAGCAGATTCACGTAGCATTTCACTAGGCAGAGTGAGTGGGGTTCTTTTACATAAATTCACAGAGGCCACACAAGGTAGCACGTTTTCTGCTGCATTGTTGCAAATTTGTCAAGGTTATCTGCTTGCGAAAAATAATCGCAATAGAACTCGCTTTGACAAAGTTATTGAAAATATAAAAATGGTGCATTTTTGGCCCACACTGTAGTGCTATGTCACACAATACTTGCGAATGCAGGTATAAAAAATAATACGTATTGCGACAGGCCCGTAGCTAGGGGGGGGGGTCTTGGGGGTTCTTAAGACCCCCCCCCTAATTTCCAAATGTAATTTTTT
>Ga0209149_1000233_pt1 | contig 21811 bp, 15 predicted proteins | sample WorMetTyACAVOLI2_FD_187423 | JGI IMG/M metagenome (GOLD analysis project Ga0209149, IMG submission 187423) | Marine gutless worms symbiont microbial communities from Max Planck institute for Marine Microbiology, Germany - Olavius algarvensis... ... | reverse complement strand
CGGTGTGGGCTTCTATTGACAGTTGAAGTGCCTGCGAAGCAGGTGTGTTCTCCGGTAGGCGACAGATGTGTCCAAATAATGAATGACGTCTGTCAGCAATAAGAGACGGCATATCTGGTAGTTTCGCGACCCGCGATAAAAATGAAATAAAAATAAACATTATGAGCATACGACCAGTCCAGTCTGTTTATTTGTAAAGGCAGTCCGGGGATGCCGGCAGTCAATTACGCTGGGAAGAATTCGTGGAAAAGGTAGATTTTGAGTCTGGAGTGTGTGCGATAGCTGTGCGTGTACAATCGACAAAAGAACCCTGCTAACTGGCCGTTCTCGCGCCATATCCACAATAATACCTAGCTTGTCCACACCGGGATGAGCGCCAACAAATTATGTAAAAGATGCTGAATGGCGTCGCACAATGATAGGCCACATTGGTCGCCATGTCATTAAACCCGCAAAGCGCGGCCTTTACGCGATGGCGATGTCCTTCTGTTCGTTTGTTTGTCTGTCACCAACGGGTACTGATGGCGACGAGGGCTTATCACATCGGCAATTCGAGTCGTACTGACTTGTTGGTCGGCGAAACCAACGTTAGACAGCCAAAAACACTCACTCGACGTACAGTGAAGCAGAACGTGTTCACATACCGTAGTTTACTTCATATCGGGACGTCGGCTGGCTCAAGTCCACGTGCAAACAGAAAGTTTCAAATGAACACGTGGTGGCCGACAGCTACCGGCGCTGCCGACTATAGCTTATACCAATTGTCAATTAAGCAGCTGACGAGACCCGCCAGTGGCCATGGAGCAAAGACATACTGCGGCTGATATACGCAGAGCGTTAGCAGGTGCACGATCGAAGTCCGCAACTCTACGTCGACCCACTGCCACATGTTACCAACCAGCATCGACTTTTTCATAGGCATATATCTACAGGGTGCCTCAAAATAGGCAACTAACGCTTTATGCTTAATTATTTTGAAATGCAGTGATTGTTATTATTAATTACTGCTATATTATTATAACTATCACCTGTGTTTGTGAGGCGCACTGTTGCAATGCTAGAAATGCACCGTTTATAAACATTGGATTCGACAATTACAGGTAGTCTATAACGTATACTAGTTAAATTTTTGTTCTCCCGTAGGCCTAATTGACTTTTTGCACCACCATGAAGACATACGCACGTGCACGTGACCCTATTTTTGCGCAACTACAGGCCTAACGAAGTTATTGTACGATGATAAATTGTTATTGTCGTCGACGTTAATATCAGTCATAAAAACTGTGACGGCACTTAGTCATCAACAATAAATGACAATTTACACGTGACGACGATATGATGTGCACATAGGTTAATTTTTATGGCGCGTCACAACGTTGACGCGCGATAGCAATTCTGTCCGTCTGTCTGTCTGTCTGTCTGTCTGTCCGTCAAGTTCCGATGTTCCATCGAAACGGCTTAACATATTGTCATATCACTCGATAGCCCAATCACTCTGCAAGGTATAAAATTTTGCGATTTTCGACCAGTAACTCGCAAACGAGACAAGATAGCGCCATAGTTACTACGGAAGGCGAATAGGAAACTACATCCAAGCTTTCAAATGGTACCATTTTCAATGACCTTGAGTGATGTCTAACCCACATTTCAATGTCACGATAATATTAACGTCAAATAACTCGACTAATAGCAAGTTGCATATGATCTATACAACAGTTCCGTTTCCAATGATCTTCAATGACCCTTAACCTAAATTTCAAGGTTATGGAGTTTTTACAGATGCCCTCGACGTATTGTGCGCACAGCTGATGCGCGATCTGTTAGCGATAGCTAAATTTCTTGTTTAATTTTGGTTGGGGCCTGTTTCGATATCGAAGTGCAGAGCGAACTGGCTCGTTGACAGTGAACAATTGGACGGCAAGAAAACAGCCGGGCCTATGCACATCAATAACAAAATAGAACAATATCGTTGTAGTGTTCTGTTCTCCATTGCAGTCACGTTTTGAGTGCATGTATAGTAGAGTGCATTCATCCAATTCTCCTGTATACATAATGCACCGGATCTGATAATGCAGTCAGCATAATTCACAGAGTCCAGGCAGATTATGTGAGATGCTGAGCTATACGTTGGTTCTAATCAGAGCTTCTGCATGTCACATCATCTTCCGTTCTGTGAAGAAAGAGCCTGTGTGGGTGACACGATGGTTTAATATATGAACTCTATATGAACTTTATTGTCTGTCCAATGCTGTACATGGACAGAATATAAATTTACCTATGTGTGTGTGTGTGTGTGTGTGTCCGTCACACTTTCTGTCAACTCGCCTACAGGTCAGACCCCTCAACGGATTTTTACAGTTGATAGCTTAAAAGACGCGGATTTGTCCAAGGATGTGCCTTTTGGGGGTCTCGATGATGAATAATCACTTTTAGGGGTCTAAAGTCCCCAAACCCCCATTTTGGGGCCTAAATAAGCCAAATATGCGAAAAATTTTAATAGCTATATCTTCAGATCTGTGTAACACATTGACATGAAATTTGACAGGCAGCTGCGGCCAGCAACAGAGACTTCGTGGGTGGTCTCGTATGGTGGTAAAACAATTACAATATGGCGGACGGCCGCCATTTTGAAAATCGATATATCGCCATATCTCAGTGAACAAGAAACTCAGCTGTCGCAGAGAGACCGCTCGACGCTTCGTGTCATTAAATATTTTCCCAAGTGACTCAAGGTCACTCAAGGTCATTCGAAATGACACTGTTGAGTAGGGCGTGTGCTGGTCCCTATTAGTATTTCATTGAATCTATGTCTGCATGTCGTACCGTTTTTGGGATATTCAGCGTCAAAAAACGGCGTGACCTTGAAACTGGGGTAAGGGTCGTTCAAGGTCACTGAAAATGGCGCCGTTCGATAGATCATACGACTTTTTATTGGTCGGCCATTGTAAGGATAGTTGTATGTTGTATCATTTTCAAGTTATTTGGCGTTGAATCATCGTGACCTTGAAAAGGTCACTGAAGGTCATTAAAACTGGTACCACTCGAAAGCTTGGGTGCGGTTTCTTATTCGCCTTCCATAGTAACTATGGCCGTATCTTTAACCGTTTATGAGATATTCAACGTCAAAGTATAGCGTGACCTTGAAAACTGAGTTAGGGGTTGTTCAAGGTCATTAAAACTGGCGCCGTTCGATAGATCACGTAAGACTTTCTATTGGTCCGTCACTGTAAACATAGCTTTATCTTGTACCGTTTTTGAGTTATTTGACGTTGAATAATATCGTGACCTTGAAATTTTGGTTAGAGGTCACTCAAGGTCATTGAAACTGGTATCATTCGAAAGTTTGGGTGCGGTTTCCTATTCGCCTTCTATAGTAACTATGGCTCTATCTTGCATCAGTTCCGAGATAAAGCCCGATATTTGTCAAAAATTGTGATTTTCTTCATACCCCCTTGCATTCGACGCCTCCGTTAGGGAGGTCCCCGTCGGAAATTGAAATCCCGTTTGGTGTAGGAAAACTAGAATGGTGGGACTACCCGATGGTGAAAAAAACTTTGAGGATATGTATAACTGTTTAGACTCAATACCGGCGTGTGACAGACGACGGCATAGTCCGCACTATGCATACGCGTCGCGCGGTAAAAATCATGCGATTTTGATGAAATTTTGTACACAGCAGCCGATTTTGAACTGGATGAACGTCACGTGATCAAATATGAAAAAGTTGCATTGGACAGACTCCGAGTTCGACAGAACGTATTTCTTGTTTATTTAATATTATTAATTTTATTGTCTATTGCTGTTTCTGTTGCTGCTATGATCTTCAGTTTGCTGTATCATGAATCCGTTTATTTCAGCGCCCATATGTGCTTCTTGTATTTAGCATAGCGCTTCCATGGCAACATAGCTGTAAGCTTCAAAGGTCATCTCTTTGCGTTAATGCCGTAAATACCCACAAGAGCCTTTTTGTTAGACGGGGCTACAGATACTGTTGGGTCTAAAGCCAAAAGAACCAATAGTGCTTGTAATTGATGTAGCTTCTATTTTTGTCTCTATTTAGCGTCACTTTCAGATGTCGATAATGTCTGAACTCACTTCTTTGCATGATTGGGAAAAGTTATAGTTCGCTGTCAGACCCTGGCAAGACCCTGGTTCTGATCTAAATTCAGTCTTTGCTGAGTGCGTCTGTCGCCAGTAGCAGCAGCAGGGAGGCAGAGCCGACAACCTGTTAACCCTTTAGAGTGCAGAGGTAATTATAGTGTCACATCGAATAATATGAAGTTGGTACACTGGCCGTTGATGGGTCGGTTGTTACATTTGGTACAGCGCGGAGGGGACAGGGCTGGTCCCTCCTTACTGTACCAAATGTAACAGCCCACCCATCAACGGCCAGTGTACCAATACCGTATGGCTGTATAGTGGCCCTTTGCTCTGCGATTTATTGTGCCCGTAAAGGGTTTACTGGCAAGCAGCGCCCACATCCGCCGATGTCATTAAGAGAAAGACGAGCGAAGCAGGCACGGTCAGCGCCAAGGTTGTTAGTTTCGCCCAAGCAAAGCAGCTGAAAGAACGTTGAAAGCGTCGCGTGGACAACGAGGCACTGCCGACAATCTCGTGACTGCATTACGTCACCGGGCACACGCCTGGATTCAAGACAAGGCTCAATAAACGCCAGTTTAGGGCCTCGACGCACGAAAGTCTTTAAAATCTCAGCTTTTTTTACATGTCGCAGCATTCGTTCCTCAAAGTCCCCTCAAGACAACGTCATGGACTAATTTTGTCGTTTTCAATTATTGACTGCAGCCCGTATTTTGCTCTCATAATTCAGCAATTTTATTCAGAAAGCCAGAAGAGACTAATGTGGTGCCACTGTGATGGCTGCCCGTTATCCGCTGTTTTGTACTGCTGCTGGATTCGATACGGTTCATTAGTGACCTTGTGGTAACGTGTGTTGAATTTAAAATGTCCCTGCAGGTCACTCAAGGTTCGTGGCAATGTGTGGCAATGGCCACACATCTCTTCGTTAGTAGTCTGCAGTAATCACGTCTCTATCTCACACCGCCTCCAGTTCCCATATCATTAGGCTCAATTTGAACCAGTGCAGGTGTGCAGCATGCAGACCATTGCGACCACTTACTTTGCATGACACTACCGACATCATCCACCGAGATATCGCCATTTGCCTGTGAAACAGCAGCTCACGTGACCAGGAATGACGTTTAACAGGCCTGCCGGTAGAATACGACAGTAGTAATAGCTCACGTATAACGTCCGATCATTGTGGATAACTTCGTACCTACACTGTGTTCCAAAAACATGTGACTACATCTTTCACGATAAGTTGAATTAGAATTGTCCGTTTGCAACAATTTTTGGCACACTTATTACCAGGAGTATAGGCCATACATATGTTTTTATTTTCCCACCGAACCTATTTCGTGCACTTACTTTGCCTTGGGAAATTGTTGAGACCTAAATATTACTAAATATTAGTAAAAATTAAACACAATCATGCAAATTTCACAGGAAAATAAGATTCTGATTAAAAATCTCTATCTGTCAAAGCGGTATGGAGCACGAAGGCCGTTGAATGAATTTTTTGACAAGGGTTGGAAACTTGACAGCATCGACAGTCTGCTGAACAGAATCCGCAAGACGGGTACAATTGTCCGGCAACCTGGCAGTGGTAGACCGCATTCGTCGCATAGCAGTGGAGGCTTCGTGTTCAGTCAGGAGGACAAGCTAAAAATAAGGCAACCGATCAGCTCGTTAGATTTCGCATGACACTTCCATTCTCCGTTCAAGTGTGCACAGGAAAATTCACCGTGATCTCCAGCTCAAATGCTTCAAACGACGTCATGCTCAGCTGTTGTCTGAAAAATTACGTCTTCCATCTCACCCGCTCGTAAACAATCTTATCGTCTGCGATAAATCTTGTTACTGTTCTATCATAAACCGTAAATTGAACAATAAGTAAGTAAAATAATATGTGACAGTTTTGCAATTAATATCCTAGTATTGCAGCATTGAGAAAATCTGCAATTTAAGGCTAAATTCGTGATATTTAGGTCTTGACAGTTTCCGAATGTAAAGTAGCTGCACTAAATAGATAGGGCGGGAAACTAAAAGTACACACATGTTGATGGCCTATACTCTTGGTAATAAGTATGCCAAAAATCTTTGTAAACGGTCAGTTCTAGTTCAACTTATCATCGAAACGTGGTCACATGTTTTTTTGGAACAGTGTATAGGCCTATATGCTGTATTTTTTAAAGATATTGACCATGAAATGTTTCTTGTGACTGCAGTGACCTTCAAAGGTCACTCAAGGTCACTCAAGGCCATTGGCAATGTCACCATTCGATAGATGCATACATGTTCCTATTGGCGTTCCACAGTAACTATGGCCCAATCTCGTACCGTTTCCGAGATTAAGCGAAATATTGGTCGAAACTCGCGAATTTGTACATAAAACGCTCCTTAGCAGGCACCCGCTCAGTCCCATCATGCATTGCTGTGCCAAATGTAAAAACCAATTATGAAAGGCACGAACGTACCAGGCAATTACACCTTTATTTGTAGTTGAAATAGTGACGAAATGTTTCTGGTGATTAAGGAGTAAACTATCATACATCATCATCATCATCGTCGTCGTCGTCGTCGTCGTCTACACGGAACTTTAAAAACACAGTAGGGCCTACGCAAGCTGGACGTCAAGAAAAAAACTATAATTTTCACTGCATTGAAAGAATTGATAACGTCGACACCAACGGCGGCTCAGCGTCGTTTAATGAAAGATTTCACCCGACGAAGCAACGACGATTTGGTTCCATTCCATTACTATACTGTCGGATTTTTAGACGACGTTTACGCGTTGACCAGCGTATCTGCTTTGCGGACGATTTGACGGCACAACTCAGTCCGCAGACGCTCAATCATGCGGATTCTCAGCGTTATCTATATGGCGGAGTTCATGCCTATTCAGAGTCCGAGTTACGGAGCCTTCTTATCACGACGTCGTCTGTGTATAAACTGTGATCTGAGGCGAAACGAAAGAAATACCGCACACATTCGATGAGGCCGATCCGGAAAACTAGTTTAGAAGATGTGACAAATAAATCAGTCCAAATAATCTCGCTGCTGTGTACACCGTGTGCCATAAAAACGTGCCAATTTTATTTTTACTCTGACTTTAGCAAATATAGACCAATTTAAATAATTCTTTTGTTGATATAATTATTTAGAAATGAACGGGGGAGATGAAATTAAAGCTACGATCTCGCCTCGAATTTATTGCGGCACTACCTTGAGTTGCAACTGTACAACTTTTCATTCATTAGCCAGATCTGTACAGGTACAACGTCAGAAGTGAATGCTGTTTAAGATGATAATCTAGCAGGCGTTTTTGTTTGACAAATTTATTTTCTTTGCTTACTTATTTGTTTCTGAATGTTGCAATGCGATACTCTGTCACAGGGCCGGCTTGGAATAACATTGAGCAACACGCGCATGTGTGCGTTCTGAGGCGATATTTCGAAAGCACGCTGTAGGGGCCTAAATAATAATCTGCGTAGACATACAAATAAAGACTTAAAACATCACCGGTAGATATTTACTGCAACTGTTGCGCAGCTGCCTCACGTGTTAATGCGTGTAACTCGAGTATAAATAAAGAAAACAAAACGATAAATCAAGTAATTACATACGTACTTATGATTCGTTGTTGTTTCATCGACTCTTAAGAATTTCAAACTTCACATAACATAACTAATGAAGATAATCTGTCGCTTTATTAGATGATATCGCAATTTTCACCGACACATGGGAAGATCATCTAAAACACGTCAGAAAGTTTTGGATAGGCCACGGGCCGCAGGCCTGACGCTCAATGTGGCTAAATGCCAGTTTTGTCAACAAATTCAATGAACATCTTGGGTTATACGTTGGTAGAAGGGAAGCTTACTCCATTGCAGGACAAAATAGAGGCAATTTTGAAGCTTGACCCAGCCACAACAAAAAAGGCGTGAAGGCTAGGCTTGGCAGGCTGTTATCGCAGCATGCAGCCTAATTTGCCGAAACTACCTACTGCCTCATGGAACCCCTTCGAAAAAAATCAGCCGGAGAAAGTGCGATGGGAAGAAAAACATAGCCAGGCGTTACAAACGATCAAAAACAATCTCACGAGTAAACCAATGTTAACAGGTCCGAAATTTGACCGAGAATTTTTGATTTTCACGGACGCTACGCAAAGAACTGCCGCGGATTTTTTATCCCAGAGAGATGACGACGGGAGTGAAAAGGTAATTGCTTACGCCTCCCGAAAACTGTTGGACCGAGAGCAAAAATACAGCTCGATTGAACGAGAATGTCTTTCTATTATTTTTGCTCTCACCAAATGGGAGCAATGGCTATGGGGCCATAAGGTTAAGGTCATCACTGACCACGCACCACTGCAATATTTAGCAAGGAATCTCGCCAATAAAAACGCCCGTTTGACCCGATGGAGTATTTTTCTACAGTCATGGGATATATCCACGATCTATCGTAAAAGACGAGACCATATCAACGCCGACGGTCTGAGTCGTCTAGAAACTGACTGAGTACTAAATGAAAACTTGTTGTGTTTTTATAGCAATTCGTTGTAGCAGTAGTTATATTGAAATATTACACTGTGTCGATTATAAACATATACCGTGACATATGGCTATAAGTTTCGTAGAATTTAATAGCATGTCGACAGTCGACTGCGATACTGTGTATGTGCTTTTGTGTTTGTTTAGATGTTGAGTCCGTGACGCAAGACGCGGGCATGTCGTTGTGACATCTGAGGTGGTCGACTGTCGAGATGAACTGTGAACTCGCTGATAGTCGACTACGACTGAACATTATTTGCATGTTTTACTATTGTGTAGGCCCCGTCTTCGTCCAGACATCGACTGTAGCATTGTAATTTATACTATGTTGTCTATTATAGGCCTAAGGACATTTTGAGATAGTATTGTACCGATGAATGGCGGTATCATGTAATGACAATTTGAACGTTAATTTTAGCGCGGAACTTTACATGCACACCCTGTCACCCCCAAAAAAGCTGCTGACCGGTGCTATCGTCTGCATCGGTGGGGGAAGTTGGAGCCACGGCGGCGCTAGACGATTGACAGTGGGTCTGCGAGGCGACGTTAGCGACGCCTGATTGGCGGTGCGGCGCGACGAACATACGCGGACATGTGGAATGCGAGTTGTTGGATGAGAGAGGGGGAGAGGGATGTGTGTGTGTGTGAGAGAGAGAGTTTTGGGAAAGCTGATCTACAGTTGTAAATAAATATACATAAAGACATACGCCGTGTTACTGGAGGCTATCTATTACGTAACGACATCTGAACACACTATACCAAACACGTCATTCCGCTCGGTGACGCACGGCCTACATGGACTCTGGTGTGGCTGGTTCGCGACATGCACGGCATTGAATCAGCACTCCCCCCCATCTTCGCCCCAACTTGGAGAAACGCCCAGGCCGCAACGTGCCGCTTTAAAGGGGAGGCCGCGAAGGGTAGTGAGGGGTAGAGACTTGGGAGTGACGGATCGGACAGGGGCCGGAGGCCCCCTTTACATTTGGTACAGGGCCCCCCAAGACCTTAATCCGGCCCTGACCGTATTGCTGTATAATGGTCTGTTGCCCTGCGGTTTTAATGTGCCCATAAAAGGTTAATTTCTACAGCGGATAATCGTCAGGTTTTTGGCTGCGCAGAGAACTCATCGTCGGTGTCTAGCGGCTCAGCGCTGGGACTGTACTCCACTTCGACGACGTTCGAGGCTGACTGCTGGTTCAGTTCTATTTCATGCATGTAGCGCGCTAAGTTGTCGAACTCGTTAGATGATGATACGAGCACGCTTGGCGTTCGCAGCGCCATCTGCCGAATAATAAAACAACAAACTTTTGTAACACTCGATCAAATTAACAAGAAACGTGTATAAACGTTTAGTTTTTACATCGCGTCTGTCCATCTGTCTGTCACACGTCGGTATTCTATCGAAACGACTAAACATCATCAAACTTTTTCACCATCGGGTTGCCACACAATTCCAGTTTTTTCACACCAAACGGTACGGCAATAATTCCGACGGGGAGTCTTGGACCCACTAACGGGGGCGTCGAATGAAGGAAATATTTTTTTTAAATCGCAATTTTCAGCCAATATCTCGCTTTATCTCGGAAATGATGCGAGATAAAGCTATAGCAGACTGATAGTAAATCGTATGTGGTCTATAGAATTGCGCCATTTTCATGACCCTTGAACGACCTCTAACCAAGATTTCGAGATCACGACATTATTTGACGCTGAATATCTCAGAAACGGTACGAGATACAGGCAATAGATACAATGGAATACTAATAGGGACATACACGTGCCCTATTAAAGGGTGTCATTCGAATGACCTTGAGTGATCTTGACTTGAGTGACATGGCGAAATATTTAAGGACAGGAACTATAGCGCGGTCTCTCTGCGACAGCTGAACATCTTGTCCCTGGTAGCATAGCATAGCTATCCAGAGTGCATACCAGCTATGAGCGTATATATTTCTATATGAATTAAATAACAAGAACTTAGCTATCGCAAACAGATCGCGCGTCAGCTGCGCACACAATACGTTGAAGGCACTCAATATTACACCGTGACCTTGAAATCTAGGTTAAGGGTCACTCAAGATCACTGGAAACGGAACAACTGGACAGATTATACACGACTTACTATTAGTCGAGTTATTTGACGTTAAATATTATTGTGACCTTGAAATGTGGGTTACAAGTCACTCAAGGTCATTGAAAGTGGTACCATTTGAAAGCTTGGGTACGATTTCCTATTCGCCTTCCATAGTAACTATGGCCGTATCTGTAGCCATTTTGGAGGTATTCATTGTCAAAGAATGGCCTGACCTTGAAATCTGGGTTTGGAGTCCTTCAAGATCATTAAAAAATGACGCCGTTCGATAGACCATATGCGACTTTCTATTGGTCGGCCATTGTAAATATAGCTCTATCTTGTATAATTGTCGAGTTTTTTGACGTTATATAATATCATGACCTTAAAATCTGGGTTAGAGGTCACTCAATGTCATTGAAACTGGTGCCATTCGAAAGCTTGCGTGGGGTTTCCTATTCGCCTTCTATAGTAACTGTGGCCGTATCTGTAGCCGTTTGTGAGATATTCAGTGTCGAAAAATGGCGTGACCTTGAAAACGAGTTTAGGGGTCGTTGAATGTCATTGAAAATGGCGCCGTTCGATAGACCATATGCGACTTTCTATTGGTCGGCCATTGTAAATATAGCTCTATCTTGTACCATTTTCGAGTTATTTGACGTTGAATAATATCGTGATCTTGAAATCTGGATTAGAGCTCACTCAAGGTCATTGAAATTGGTGACATTCGAAAGCTTGGGTGCGGTTTCCTATTCGCCTTCTATAGTAACTATGGCCGTATCTGTAGCCGTTTGTGAGCTATTTAGCGTCAAAGAATGGTGTGACCTTTAAAACAAAGTTAGGGATCGTTCAAGGTCATTGGAAATGGCACCATTCGATAGACCGCATACGAGTTCCTATTCGCCTTCCAGAGTAACTATGGCGATATCTTGTATCTTTTTGCGAGATATAGCGACTTATTGGTAGAAAATGGCGAAATTTTTCTACACCACCTGTATTTAGCGCCCCCGCAGGGGGTGACCCCGTCGGAATTTCGTGAAGATGTTTGATACTGGTAAAACCAGAATGATTGGGCTGCCGTGTGGTAAAAAACTATTAAGCCGTTTTCATCTGATACCGGAACGTTACGAACGGACGGACGGACGGACAGATTTGCTATATCAATATCGCGCGTCAGTATGCTGAAGCGCGATAAAACTCAAGTTACAAAGTTGGAATATTGAGTGCAGTTAGAAGGAAGCAAGAAGACAGATAACCTGTCACCGACCGCCGCCTCAGCCTTCTTGAGATCCTCGAGCGCTCGAGACGTAGCCACAGTCACTGAGACAAGCACCGACGAGCCGTCACGACTGAACGGCAGCTTCTGACCGAGCACTAGGACGCTGTACGGATCTGGCTTCGGTCCACGGTCGTCGAGGTAGTCTTTGAGCGCCGCGACGTAGGCGCTGTGGTCAAACAGACGCGTCACGTCTGGCGACGCCTCGGTCCGACGTAGCTTGATTGGTGCCTGAGCGACGTCGTAGACTGCCGACTGCCTGTAGTAGAACACTGCGCATCTACCGGACACACACACATCAAGATCACCAGCGTTTTCAGCCAGTTTAACGTCATCATCATCATTCCCGCTTTGTCCTGATGCTCATCTGTTCTAGCAATGGCGCTTAATAGAAAAGTCTGGCGCGAGTAAGCCCCCACCACAAGCATAAATCACGAGGGGTTAACATTTCACTGGGAAACATCTGTTTTTTTCACGGGAAAGGAAACATCTGTGACACCCTAGGTGTCCGCTTTCAGGCGACAAAGTCGACAGACAAACACAGACAAACAGACAGACGGACATCACTGTTGCGTGAAGCACCCGCTGCTGTGGCGGGACTAAACAGCAGCATTATGTCTTCCCGGTTGCTGTATCGATATTTACGATACTAAAACCTGAGCACATTGCAGGGTGCAGCCACCTGACGAAAACGACTGAGGCATAAATACATCCGCGCAGATTGTACGAGTTTTATTATATTTTTGGCAAAGTGTGAATTGCCACTCTATTCTGAAAGTTTCGTGGTGGTAGTTGTAATGGTTTTGCCGTTATCCTGGTAGCAAACTTACAAACAAACGAAGTCATAAATAAACTAGAAGATGAAGCCACTGGATATGAAATCTCACCACCCGCGACAGAATAGCTCACAACCTTAACGAGTGACCTTGAACCAGGGCTTTTTTAAGGATCAGTTTAGAACTGCACAGAGTTTGAATTCCATGGAGAGCACGGAGCGCGAGCCTATAATGGGGGTCTGGGGGTGGTGGTCTGGGGCGGAGCTCCAGCGGGGGTCCAGAGGGCACGAGGGCGAAGCCTTTTTGATTTTGCGTGTCCAAAGGAAGCTGCAAGTTTGCCCCATTATTGATATTTGCACAAGTCAGTAATTCACACAGTGAAGGCATGAGTCATTGTTTAACGACGTATCTCCAACGAATTTACATATTGCCACGTTGCCCATATCCACTTAAATTCAGATAAGTTCAACCTGGGGACACGTTTAGTTTTGTCGTCTTGTCAGACTCAGCCGCTGAATCAGAATCCTGGTTGTTTCTGCCAGTTATCGTCGCCTTCACAAAAACTCCTTTAAAGTACGACTGTTCCTTTCCCCTTGTCCTTTCCCGTACTCGTCTAGATTTCTGATTCGTGTGTTTAGCTGCATGTATTGTCAGATGAAGTAAACAAACCACAAACGGAGAATCTTTGATGTGTTTAAGTGGATATAGGATGATGGTTTAAGTCATTTTAGAACTGCGCGGTGGCTGTGTGGGTAGCGTCTCGGCCCGAAGCTTGCAGACTGAGCCAACTGCAAGGTTGTTGGTTCGAGTCCGCTCCACTGACGTCTATCGCGTAAAATCCTTGGGCAAGATATTTACACCCACTCGCCTAGGTTAAACGGTTCAACTGGTCAAGTGCTCTAGATTAAGCTCATCTAGAAATGATCGAGCTTTTATGAGCACTATAATCTCCTTGACCTTTGACCTTTTTTTGCACAAACTTCCTTTCAGAACTGCACAAACCATGTAGAACTGCATTTTTTGGGGCAGAACTGAACACTAAAAAAGCCCTGCCCTGAACCCTCCGAAAAATGACCTTGACGTTGACCTGTAACCTTGACACGTCCGACATTTTCTCCAATCTACGTAACTACCAAGCAGAAAGCAGATATCTGCAATAGTTTTCAAGTTATCGTTCGAACAGACAGACAAACACACAGACACTCCTCTACCGAATGCATGCACGTGTTCATAGTAATTGCAGGACTATGACGATCTAGTCAAACCTGAACAATAAGAGAGGCTTCATTCAGACCGACACACTCAGCTGAAAATTATACTACCTCATTCCTACGTCGCCGGTAATATATAACAACGAAAACCTGGCAAAATCAACAGCTCACAGCGAGGTAAAAATGCTATCATTAAGACACATAAAACACACAAGAACGCTGCACTCCATCAGCAGGCTTCACACAAACGTTTTTAAAGACTAGCTTGCTCTGTCGGAATTTCAACTACGCCGCGGTGACTGCTGACGCGATACTGCATTACTGTAGCGTGCATCGATTATAACTGACAGTGTACAGCAGATGGTTAACTACACTTTGCTGTACTTACTGACAAAGGCGATATACGTAGATGTTCTTGTCGACGCAACGAATAACAAGACCGCGTTGTAATCCACGAGTCAACATCTTTGACGCTGTTCTTTGCACATCGACGTTCTGGAAGTTCTCGCAAGGTGGCAGTATAATCATTTCTGCCTCCCGAGGACCAAACAACTGCACATAGACATTAATACCTCAGTTTAACCGTGCAGTTGCGGCTGCACGTCAGTAAAAAGTAAGTTAAATGGTGGAATATATCGTGATTGGTATCCCGATGTCTAAACACCTGCTCGTAGAACGCCTAGAATTTTCAGTGGAAATCTGGTGTTGATAGGTTTAAACCAGCTTTGAAGACTTTCCTCTTCGCCACTTACTGCGGTGATGCGCTATATAAATTGATGATTGACTTTGACATTGACATTGAATGGAGACAGACAAATGTGAATGGCCAAGAGTTGGGGCGTGTTTCTAGGTAGTCTGGGAGTAGTGCGGTACGGAGCAAAGGTTTCTTGCATTGTGGTTACTCTTCTCATGACCTCTTGTGTGCCACTTGACATTGTAATTGCTCATCTTTCATCTAACCAAGATTCATCAAACCCCGCCACTCTCCCTCGGTACTCCACTGCATCTAAGGTTAGGTGTCTGAAAAATTACTAATTAATTTTTTTTTATTTTAGCAAAATTCTACCATTTTTTAAATAAAATCACAGTGTGATCGTACCAATCACCTTTAGATACAGTAATCTTTACCTCATTAGCAGCCGTCAATGTAGTATCATTGCTGAGAACATCTGTCGAAACGGCTAAACATATCGTAAAACTCTTTTTAGCGTCAGGCAGGCACACCATTTTGGTTTTCCCGTACCAAAGGTTATGGCAATATACCGACGGGGACTCCCATAACGGCAGCGTCGAATGCAAAGGATGAAAATATCGCGATTTTCGACCAATATCTCGCTATATCTCAAAAATGATACAAGATACGACCAGAGTTACCATGGAAAGCGAATAGGAAACCTTACCCAAACTTTCGAATGATACCATTTTCAATGACCTTGAGTGACCCCTAACCCAGATTTCAAGGTCACGATATTATTTAACGTCAAATAACTCGAAAATGGTACAAGACATAGTTTCAATGACAGACCAATAGCAGGGTTGTTAGGCCTTGGCCTCGAGGCCAAATTTTCTGGCCTTGGCCTTGGCCTTGAGACTTCTGGCCTTGGCCTTGTGTTTCTGGCCTTGGCCTCGTTCAAAGCCAAGGCCAAAATCAAAGTGACCAATATTCTTCCAAACACAGTGTATCACGGTATAATTACACTTACAGTACACTAGTATACCAGCGTCATTGGTACCGCCATATTGCGTCGCCAAGTACTGTTTGGTACTACTCGGTCTTGGCCTTGAGACTTCTGACCTTGGCCTTGGCCTTGAGGCTTTTGGCCTTGGCCTTGAGACTCCTGGCCTTGTTAACATCCCTGACCAATAGTCATGGTCTCTTGAACGGCGCTATTTTCAATGACCTTAAACGACCCCTACCCATGATTTCAAGCTCACGCCATTATTTGATTCTAAATATCGCAGAAACGGTACAAGATACAGATATAGTTTCAATGGAATTCTAATAGGGACTTACACACGCCCTACTCAAGGGTATCATTTCGAATGACCTTGAGTGATCTAGAGTGACTTAGTGAAATATTCAATGACATGAAGCGTCGCGCGGTCTCGCTGCGACAGCTGAGCTTCTTGTTAAACCGTATCTACAGAACACAGCTGACGGTAGTTCAAGGATCTCTAACAAAAAGATGCTTTAATGGCACTTGTTGTTCAAGCCGTCATGCACTGCCGACGCCGCGACCACATCACACCAATTCTGCAGTCACAGCAACTCGACGGTGTCTGACACGTGACGTCAGCGAGTCATCTTCAATATCTCTGTCGGTCTGTCCTTGAGTGGAATTGTGTCCATGGCGCTGCTTCTGTATATACAGGATCTCTGTGTCACAGCTGAAAATGTTCCGACAGGTTCAGCGCAACTGCTATATCCACTGCATGTATCCAGCTGTCACGGGTGCACATGTCAATTGGATAGCGAAGTTTCGCGTTCCACGGGCCCACTGTATACAGGACCGGTCTGAGACTTGCATCAATTTGTCGCTGGGAACATTCAACAGGAAACCGAAAAAACTGTGTAAGAGACGAAAAACATCCGCCGCCGCTGTGGTGTCAATTTGTTGCCAGCTACAACTGCCTCGACTTTACTTACTCATACCAAATTAATACCTCTGTATAGTAATAACTTTTTCTGCTTGAATACAGAAACACAAATAACAGAAACTAATGTAAAATTTTAAAAAGCTAGAAGCCACCTGCGACGGGATCATACCAGCCGCATCTCGTATCTCACCCATCTTCGAACTCGACCTGCATTTTGGTTCCATCTACACACCTGAAAGGTTTAATACCGGTACCTGCATCTCCAACGGTTGCAATGCTATCGTAATGACGAAATTTTGCTGACTCAGCGGAACTAACGTACAAACACCTGTCAAAATACTCACATGGTGGTCCACACTACACGACACGTCTTCAGAACCACCTTTTGTTTTGTTGACACAGACGTACAGATACGTTGAAGACAATACCAGCTGTTGCTATCGCCGCTGATAACGTGACACAAATGCATGCATTAGCCACGTCATTCAGGGATTTGTCGGGGGGGGGGGTGTCTAACAGTTAAATCAACAGCCAATTTTCACGAGCAACAACAAGCGTTTGTAGTCAACGGACGTCAAGTGCTGATTGCTGACATACCACTTCTCCAAATTCATTCGGCAGGAGCTCGTCGAGCCGCTCGGTGACATGGGACTGGTCGTAACACAGTCGGCAGCCGGCCCGACTGCTGACTGTTCGCTTTAGCACCTCACGACCGCAGTAGCGAACTATGACAACAAACTCCTCTTCATCGGCACACGCGGCTGGCACACCTTGACAACGTTGTCATGGACACGACACACGCTACAAATACTCCAGTAAGCGAGCAACTGCAATGTTTCTAAATTAGCTATATAGATACCCACTAATATGTTCTTGACTAGCTGATCCTAGCATAGCTACAGGTTTTTGATCTATCATAAGCAAAATCAAGAAATAACTGCCGCATCTATCTTCAGCGCATTTTTATATCATTAAACCTTTAGACTCAATGCAATTATAGTGCTACATCGAATAATACGAAGTTGGTACACTGGCCGTTGATTGATGGGCTGTTACATTTAGTACAGCGAGAAATGGCCTGGGCGGGCTGCGGCCCCGCCCAGTCCCTCCTCGCTGTACCAAATGTAACAGCCCACCCATCAACGGCCAGTGTACCAATCACTGTATTGCTATATGATGGTCCGTAGCTCTGCGGTTTTAATGTGGCGATTAAAGGGTTAGAGGTTACGCTCGGCCCGATTCAGTCATCAGTTGGTTTAGTCTCCATACAGCAGCGAAAGGAAAGACGTACTTTTGAAATGATAACCAAAATGACTAGAATCGTCGAGTCCTGCTGTGTCTGAATAACACCAGTCGCGAAGCCACAGGTCCCTGCATTTTGCTTTAGCAGAACACACAAACCGAAAGTCGAAAACACCTGCCAAAATACTTACAGTTGGGGGCGAAGATGGGGGTGCTGATTCATGCCGTTGCATGTCACGAACCAGCCACACCAGAGTCCATCTAGGCCGTGCGTCACCGAGCGGAATGACGTGTTTGGTATAGTGTGTTCAGAGGAATCAGATCTCGTTACGTGACAAACAGTTAGCCTCCATCAACACGGTATATATCTTTCTGTACATATTTTTACAACTGTACATCAACTTTCCCAAAACTCTTACACACACATCCCTCTGTCTCTACCTCTCTCTCTCTCCCCCTCCAACAACTAAACAACATTCAACATGTCCGGGCATGTTCGTCGCGCCGCGCTGCCAATCAGGCGTCGCTCACTATACGTCGCCTCGCAAATCGCAAACCCACTGTCAATCATCTTTCTAGGCCACGGCGACCTAGCGCCGCCGTGGCTCCAACTCTTACAACCACTTGTATAGTGGTCCAAACTACAAGACGTCTCCAGAACCACTTTCTGGTTTGTTGGCACAGACGCACAGACAAACTGAGACAGACAGACACGTTGAAAACAATACCAGTTTTGCTATCGCGACTGGTAAGAACATAAAAACAGATAAAGCTACCAAAAACTTACTACATTACTATACAGTTGGAATACTTATCTGCGTGGTAGTGCTACAGTTATGTCCTTCAGTTATTCAAAATACACAGATCTACATCACAAATATGGTTTAACATCTGTTACAATAACGTCAAACACAGGCCGAGGCGTACATTGGCTTTGTGAAGCAGTAGTGCTCTGTTCCGGGTCTCGTTTAGTGGCTACTTCGAAACCCAATTGATCAGCGTGTTGCGTCGTACACGCGTAGCCAGCAGCGTCGGCGACATCCGCGGGGGTGACGTCAACTGCGCCTCCTGCCGCCGCCGTATCCACGTCCAACTTCATCCGCTTTACGTCGACCTCGCCGTCATCACTACTTGTCGTAGCGACACCTATCGTCTGCTCGGTGCACCAGCTAGCCGCTTCCCCCACTGCAACGACATGACAACATTAACTACATTTAACAATGTGGAAATAAAGTTGATTTGATTAACCCCGACGAATGTAATCATGCGCTGTCATTATCAGCATTTAAGTCGACATCACCTACAACGTCTTCAGAAGTTGACATCGCTGAGAACTAATGGCAGCGCCTGTCTTGTAAAATATACAGCGTCTGCTATCGTCTCAAGCAGCTACACGGTAGGCCAAAACATCTCAAACAGCACGTGTCCAGTGTTTGAACCAACCTGTATTTTATATTCTAACGAAAATTACAAATACAGCAACGATTTCAAGTTAACAAACACTTCTATATGCACAAAAGACAATAGCAGTTGACCAATGTTTCCAGAGTCAACAGAGATAAAAACAGACAAATATAAGTAGAAATTTGACACATATTTCAGGGTTTTCTTATATTTAAACAACAAAAATACCCAGTAAAAGCTACTTACCGAAGATATTTGAAGCCGCCAAATCGCCAATCTGTATACAATATCAACAATGATAGCAACAACAATGATTAACGTAGGATGTAAGTGAAAAACCTACTCGACCGAAGGGGTCGGAATGATGCCTCCGCCAGGCCTCCAAATCTAACTTCAGCATCGTCTGATCTTGACCTTTGACCTCCTGACACAAAAAGTTGATCGTTTCATCCCCTTGCCCCGTGGACCACTTGCGTAAATTTGCAGCAAAATATATCAAAATCAGTTAATTTTAATTCAAAACATCGTGTTCACAAGATTGGTAACGGACGGACGGACAGACAGACGAACGAAGAGACCAGTAAGAAACATTATGCTTCTGGCCAGACCAAACTGGCGAAGGCATAAAAAGTATAATAACATTACAACATAGTAACATACAATAATAGTAATTTGTAACAAGAGGTCGTAGCAATATTACTCGATGCGAGAAACAAATCGCAGAAATGTGTTAGCAACTTGGAACGGTCGAACTCTGTTGATCACACCTGACGGTCACCGTTGACAACATACCAAAGTCATAGTAGTATGTGGAAATGCGCCAGAATTCCAAAAGTAGGGGCCCAGATCCCAGGTTGGGGTAACACTAAGGGACTGAAAATGGTACCATTGAATTCATTGGGTATACGGTTCCTTATTAGTGTTCAATTGTAATTTTAGGCCTACGACGCACCGTTTAGCAACAATTCGCGAACATTACCAACCAACGACCAACCAACCAACGGCGTCACGACACGGTCTATTGCAATATGTGCTTCTCACTACGGTGAATGAGGCGCATAGGCAACATGCAACTGAAAAGTAATAATATTACTCACACTCATAGAATTACATACAACAAGCTGCAAGCAGTTTACTTGGAAGACAAAGTTAATTCATTGTGTCAAACGCAAAAAGTCGGTTTGCTATTCAATTATTCATACAAGCAGACTGCAGCAGCTAAGTAAGTAAGTAAGTCGGCAGATTTATAAGCAGCGGCAAAGTCTCGAAACGACTCAGTGTCGCTGGACGGATGAGAATAGATGCGTCTTCAGTGCCCGCTTAATTTGAAGGTGTTCTGCGACAGATCCGGCGAACATAGTGCTGGTGGCAGACTGTTCCAGACGGTAGGACCGTTGACGGCGAAACTCCGCTGCCCAGTGGCTGTCTGAGCGCGTGGAACCAGTAGAGCTCCAGTAGCGGCAGATCGCAGACGCTGGCGGCCTTCGACGAATGCAGCAGCTGCGTAAATCATAGGCCTAACTATAAGAAAACTATATAAACTGCCCCATTGGACAGCATAGTTTTTGTCTTCATAAACCGTTTATCTTACTTGATAATCGTCTTCAAGCTGGTACAACATCTCAGCAACTGCCGCTGGTTCCGTTGAACGACCTGTATGTCAATAGGCAAATATAGAATTCATTGATAAAGACACCGCGCGATCTTTCAAGCAATGTGCCATGTATACAAGAGTACTGCGTTACAATACTGGCGTACTAATACACTGCCTCGTTCCGGGAAGCCTAACCCATGCAGCTCATCCCATCCACAGCGGCCCATATGGTAGTTAGCTATAATGTATATGTACGTGCATACAGGCTTTCGGGCGGGGAGTATTGTGTCGTTGAATAGGTCGCGTGCTACGGTTTTGAATTTGTCATATAATTGAAAGGGGCAGACTAAAATGTGGATGAAATCACAGCATTAAATTACACAGTTAACGTGTCGGTATAGCCTAGGCCTAACAATGATTAGCCAATTACGACCTATATACATGTAGTTTTAGTTACGGGGCTCATTTGTTCGACTTGCAAAATAATTAATAATATTAATAATTACATTATCCAACACTTCAACACCAACACAGACCTACTGAACATCACATTGTGAAGTACATAAGTAAGTAAACGATTTATACAGCGCCGTTGTCTATTAAAGAACCAGGGCGCGTTAGATGGTGTAAAGATGTAGTGATGCCCACCAACATTTTCATTATATTAATTTAGTTAGCACAGGCTGGCTAGATAGAATATATAATTATTTTGACATCTCCTTTAATTGCTGGCACTAATAGGAGGCCTATTAGCTGCGTGCTAGCTTTGCGTTAAAGAACAGTCGCTGTCATCAATTATCCATTATTGATTTACTGAAGACGAACGACTGGTGTCTGTGTATATTTACATACTTATGGTCATAGTAACGGCATTCGTCAGCTGTGAGGCGACTGACCAATCAGAGCGAATGTAAAGGTGTTAGATGCCCACCAATATTTTCGTTATCTAATTTAATTGACGCAGGCTGGCTATAATTACAATGTGTTAATATACATATCTCCTTTA
>Ga0209149_1000230_pt1 | contig 22217 bp, 16 predicted proteins | sample WorMetTyACAVOLI2_FD_187423 | JGI IMG/M metagenome (GOLD analysis project Ga0209149, IMG submission 187423) | Marine gutless worms symbiont microbial communities from Max Planck institute for Marine Microbiology, Germany - Olavius algarvensis... ... | reverse complement strand
GTAAGTAAGTAAGAACATTTGTATACGGCGCAAAGAAATCATAAATGTCACAAATGCGCCGCGGCCTCGCTCAACTAGAAAAAAAATGAGTTTTAAGATGTTTGCCAAAAGTGTGAATTGTCAGTGGTGTGTTGCGAATCGCGGTGGGAAGGCTGTTCCATAGACGTGGGCCGGCAACAAGTATCTATGACTTTTGTTAACGCGGTATCGACAACGATCGGCTAGGTAACAGTCAATAGGAAAAAAAGTCACGACAGTTTGTTCTAGGCTACGCTGCTTTCATTCAACAAGTAAACGAGGCGAACTCTCGTTGTTGCATTTGCCTTGTCTGGCATTGATATTAAGGAAACGATAAGCAAACATTTAACCCTTTAAGGCTGCATTCCGTTATTTTAGCCAGCTGCAAACCTGGCTGCATACCTGGTTTTCGACCAGGTTTGCAGCCAGGTTTTCGACAAGTTCGTGCGGGTTTGCGACACGCTTTCGACCAGCTATCGACTTTTTTGTCGAAAACCTGGTCGCGAACCGCAGCAGGTTCTCTGATTCGTGCGCGTGCTAGACGAATAGAATGTAGAAAAACCCATTCTAAGCAAGTTCGCAGCTGGCTTTCGACATGCTTTCGACCTGCTTTCGACTAGGTTTTCGACCAGATTTGCAGCTGGCTAGAATAATGAAACGCGGTCTTTATAGTGCAAAGGCAATTACAGTGCCACATCGAATAATATGAAGTTGGTACACTGGCCGTTGATGGATGGTACAGCGAGGAGAGAACTTCAACTGGGCGAGACCGCAGTCCGCCCAGGTCTTTTCTCGCCGTACCAAATGTAACAGCCGACCCATCAACGGCTAGTGTGTGTACCAATCACCGTATTGCTGTATACTGGTCCTTCGCTCTGCGATTTTAATGTGTCCATTAATCATTAATGCACTCAAAAACTGACGGGTGGCCAAGGTCGTCTAGACTACCGTATGTGATCATTTCATCAAAACAAAAATTATATTATTCATCTTTATTCACCATAGCGGCAGTACGATACAATATAAAATAACTTAGCTAATAAACTTAACTACGTGAAGCAAAAATAGATAATGTCACGAAGATGTTTCAAAACGCTGTTTCAAAAATGTGCAATTTAACGAAAAATAACTAAAAGCCGACAAGCATATGAAATCTGCGTTTGGTACCGTTAATCCATGATAGAAAGGATTTGTGAAACAGGTGAGTTTGAGCCGTGATTGGAAAAGAAATATTAAATATAATGAGTGGCGAGTTAAGACGATATATCCGTGCAACTTTTAGATTTAGGAGGATTTGCATTTTATGCAAAAATACTCGTTAAATAAGATAGCTATAAGAAATAATGCGTTCTACTAGCTCTGTTCCCGTCTCTGGATTTAAAGAAACATCATCACGCCCCTGATATAAATTTTACGTTTTATTAGTGCTATTATGATACGTGACTGGAGTGGCATGTTTCTATGTTTATGTTTGCTCAGACGCATCAGTCTCAGTGTCTGGTGCAGGACGAGCGCTTTCGCGCCGTCGACTGCGAAATATTCGCGCACAATAAGCCGCCGACGATGGCGCTGTCGACGCTTGTTGTCATCGAGATGCTCAACGCGCTCAACAGGTGAGGGAGGCGTTGGGGCGCCGTCGCCGCGTCTCGTCGAAGCCCGCCGCCACTGCTGCTCCAGTGCAGGATCGTGTAAAATGCGAACGTGCACAAATTGATAGTTAACCCTTTAATCGCCACATTAAAACCGCACAGCAACGGACCATCATGTAGCAATACAGTGATTGGTACGCTGACCGTTGATCGGTGGGCTGTTACATGTGGTACAGCGAAGAGGGGACTGGGCGGGCCGCAGCCCGCCCAGGCCTTTCCTCGCTGTACTAAATGTAACAGCCCACCCATCAACGGCCAGCGTACCAACTTCGTATTATTTGATGTAGCACTATAATTGCCTTTGGAATCTAAAGGGTTAAACACCCGCCCGCGTACTTCTCTAGTATTTGTTTTGATGGTTTTTGTACTCACGGCCGTTAATTTCCGGGTACAAACGGCCCCCCTACAGCGGTGGATTATTCACTTCATGGACTTTTTGTACTGAAGACCAATCATACCGCAATCATTGTTCGATGTATCTTTTGTTCTCTGAAATATCATTTGATACCACAAGTCTTGATACCGATTTGATCATTGAAATTTTGAAAGTCTCGCCTCGCATTGCATTTGGGTCGGGGCCATGATATTCTTTGACTAGCCGTAATGAAACGACTTAGAACTCAACTGCAGAGTGTGTAACCACAATAAGATGACACAGAAGCTGAAATAATTATTCAAAACTAAAAGTGTGGTAGACATTGCTGGCTACCCGTTAGTGTTTGAGCTCGTAATGAGACAGCATATCTTGTCGTGTCGTATTCTATGATGTCACTGGCCCCTTTGTAGTCCTGCCTTTCAGCACGAAGATGTCGGTTGTCTATAGTTGGCCTGTGCACTTCGCATTTTATACGAATCCGGCATGACGGCAGCGGTGGTCGACGGTATGGTAGCTGCTGTCATGGCAGCCTTGTCGTGGTCGTTGACGTAGGACTGTCGCTAGAAACACTGACCAACAATAAAACAGTCAAAATGTACACCGATGGCACGGTCAACAGCTTACACTGGCAGTGGCGTGGCGTGGCGCTTGTATATGACTGTCCACCTGGTGTAGGCTACCAATGAGCTCAGCCGGCAGCTGCTCTAGTTTGCTGCCGACCGTGAAATATCGCAGGCTTGATAACACAAATACAACGTATGAAGCACACAGTAGATTCCCCGGCGACAAATTATGTGCGGTTCTGTACGTTTTGAAGGGCTTGCTGAACATGCATAAAACAACGTTATCGATTGAAAAAGCAAGGCACATGCCAAAAGCAATTTTTAGATAAAATGCGATTAGAAAACACTAAGTTATATTTACTGTATTTTCATTTGTTTATTTCTCTATCACTCTTTTGGTGAATAAAGATGTTCACTCTGCGGATGATTAGGGCGTGTTGGAATTCAGAAGCAGGTGCGCTTACTTACTTAGCCAGCATCAGACAACATCATTTTGTATTACAGACAAGTCATCATACAACTTATTGTTAAAAAGAGCTTTGTATTATGAACGAAAGTACTATGAGCCAACTTCTAAGTAACTTATTCTGGTGAAATATCGTACATAACGCACTCTAATAGGCCTATGTGATTCCTGTGACGTCTGTAGAGCTTAATGCTGTTTTAAGAAAGTAGTTAAGAGATCGCCTATTATTATAATTGTGATGCAATTAAAAACATTATCTCGTCATTTTAGGCTAGGTGAAGTTAAAACAAAAAAAAATGCACAACAAGAACAGAACGATAAGCGATAAGGCCGATCTGAACCGTCGTATAGGCCTATGGCTATGTAATGTAGGTGACAAATTTATCGCGATAGATAGCCATATAGGTGAGCTGTTGACTGATGCTGTCGACTTTTTTACGTTTATTTTTATTTCAGTTTAAAACCTCGCATCACCAGGTGGTCACGATTATACAAGTTGTCACGGCATGCTGTTGCTATTGGCTTCGATATACGCTGCCAAACCTCAACTCCTCCCTGGCAACAAATTAATCATACCAAAGCTCGTCAAAAACACATTAAAACTCGCATCGTTTGAAATCCAGCTATTTTTTCAAAAAAAAAATATTTTTATCACTTTTTCGCTTTCGTCCTTGTAAAATACAACTTGCGTCACTTGATGGTTTTCGAAGCTACAGCCTACACGTGTATGCCACGGATTGAATATGCTAATTTTTGCCATGCGAAGCACAGTGGAAATTTTTTCTTCCACCGTGATGCGAAGTATGGACTATGACTTTTCAAATTGTTACAAGTTTCGAATTATAACCTAGATTCCTAGATTTGATTCAATTTATTAAAAGCAATAGGACCCGAATGGCCCTTGCGATGGCCATTGCGTCACAGCATAAAATGTACTGATTTATACTAATATACTAATTTATACTAATATACTAATATACTGATTTATACTACTACTAAATTTTAGAAGTGAAAGAACTAGAGAGCTTAAGAGAAGTTAAGACTGCGCGCGGTCATATGATTCCTATGCATTCGCTGCGCGGCAGCACCGGTCAACTGGTGCCACTTTTTGAATGCTCACATCTTTAAACTAACCAAATCAATTTGCGCGACTTATATTAACTAGAATCATTAGAAAATTTGTTTTCTGATTTACTTCCTGACTTTATTTATTTTGTCTGTCAGCTTTTGTCGCGTTCAGCTATGCTAGAGGGCAACTTATCTATAGGCAGCGTGTCCGTCCGTCCATCTGTCCGTATGTCGCACACTGGTATTGACTCAAAACTATTTACCATAGGATCATGCGGTTTTCACCACTCGGGTAGCCCAGGAACTCTAGTTTTTTGACACCAACTTTTATACCGAAGTCTCAACGGAACCCACTCCCTTGCGCGAGCTTTAAACGAGACTTGGATGGGTAAGAACGGCGAAAGAAAGCATATTTTCAACCAATAAATCGTTATTTCTCGGAAAAGATAGAAGACATATATATATATAGTTACAATGGAAGACTAATAGGAAGTCCCATATAGACCCATACTATCAGTGGCAAAAAATAGCTCAGGATTTGTACAGTTCAGCGGTGTAGCGCCTACATATCGTGCATAAATTCGCAGGGTGAGTGACCATAACCTGGATTTTAAGGTCACGATATTCTTCAACGTCAAACATCTCGATAATGGTACAAGATAGAGCTATACTTGCGAATTGCAGACTGACAGGATCTATGGATTGGTGCCATTTTCACATGGTTACTACCGACTACTAACAGGATGACCACTTGTCTGGAAAACCTGGAAATGTCAGGGAATTTGACAGCTGCCAGGGAAATGCCAGGGATTTTACTAAAAACCAAGGAAATGTCAGAGAAAAAATCTTTCAGGGAAAAGTTGCCTAAAACTTCATTGTAAACTCTATATTTGTGTCCATACAGATATTTAGTAGGAATCTATTCTGTGTTAAATATTAAATATATGCTTTTGGATCATGCACTGTTGCATTCCTACCCCCACCACTGACAGTAAAACTAGTACAGGCATGATATTAGTAACACTTAACATGCCAAGTCAAGTCAAGTCAAGTCAAGTAGCCTTTAATGCAGTATGTCAGGAGGAGTGCCGCGGAGGAGTGCCACGAACCGTCAGGGAATTTCACATTGTCTGGAGAGTGGTTACCCTGTTACAATGTGATATGTGGCTTATTGAATTGTGCCATTGTCAATGACCTTGATCGATCTTTAAGGTCATTTGGACTAGTTTTGTCTGAAAATAAGTGTAGCCTGCTTTTCCATCTGTGATAGAAAACGCAGGCGATGGCTAACGAAGGATGACATTGCCGATGACCTAGAGTGACCTTTGAAAATTGTTTCAGGTACTATAAACGATTTCATTGTCTGTATCTCAAAAATCGTGAATCTCTCAAATTTACTTTTAGTTACTTAAGTAACTGTATGGATTTCGCGTGTGAGTAATTAGTCTTTGAAATCTGCATCTTGCAATAAGCCCAGCTGGAACGCTCAACAAGGCACACGTACGCAACACATAGTGGTAACGATGATCGCCGTTGAATGGTCAGAGGTTGCTATAGTTTGGCTACAATTATTGGATTGACTCAACTTTTATACAATTATTTGAAATTACAATGCTGCGACCGAGCGTACTGCATGAATATTTGTCCGGTGTTCGTGTGATGAACTGGATGTACTAAGGTCGATATACTAACCGAGATTAATAACGATCCGACTTAAGACTAATAACCGTCACTGATCTAACATTAACACTAACACAGTTGGTTTATTTACTGCATGCTTTACCGTATTGGCGATGGTTTATGTCGTTCTATATTGTCTAGAGTTAATGTAGCGAGACTGCGTTTTACTACAACACCATCAGCTTGGTGGCTTTGTGCGTGTGGTGCGACGTGTGACTTTTTGAATTATAGTCCAATATTGGCATAACACAATGTTATTCACACATTCTTGGTGACTTTCTGTATTGTTTGCTGTAATAGCTCCTGTATGTTTGTAGGCCTATGCATGTGTGACATAAACATTACGCTTTGCAAATACAACGAATAATATGATACAGACTGTAGCGTCATCTGCCGAACAACGTCGAACAACTGGCATGTTGTACCGCGTTTGTATCTGGCGTTGCCCGTTTCTCTGTGGTATTTGCTGTTGAAATGGATATTTCTGCAGCAGTGCAGCTAACAGCAAAGTAAAACAAGTTGACGAATGGTCTGTTTTGTCTAAAAACGTTTATTTGAAAACATAGTGATTCCTGCCACGTTATGCACGTGGCGTCTGCCAAAAACTGGCCACGGCGAGGCACACGGTGGGCCTAAACCACGTAGGCCCCTATCTTAGATCTAAGCCTTGTCCGCCCATTGGATGCGTAATGACCTTGACCTTGACAATGACCTTGACCTAGAAATTCTCTCGGGTATGACATTTCGGTCATGCGTCCGACAACATCAATCGGCGTAGGTAAACAGTATTGCCTGGAAATAGAATGTTTTGATGAATTTTATGGCTAGTTCTACTGTTTTTGTCGAGATGTTCACAGTTTAGCAAAGTTGGAGTGATGCTGGGAGGGTGTAAGGGGTGTGGCGCAATCCCTGAGGAGCATCTCTATAGAGTTGTACGAGTTGTTTAATAGGTATAGCAGAAGCGTGATAGGCCGTTTGTTGTAAGGAATTGCATTGTATTCGTTTAACGACGTTGGTACTGTTGACACAGTATTTCAGAAAACCAATCGCTCATTATGATGCCGCCCTGGTTCAATCAATGGCTGGTCGCTGCCATCATGCTGTCTATGTCTCTTCATTTCATGATCCTTGAAGTCGACTTCCTGTCGGTAAGACCTGCAAGTTGTCTCCATTTTTTTTCTGCAAAACTCCGACGACATATGTACAGGGCAACGGCTAAAAGTATCCCAAGAGGAAAACTGTAATTTTTCAGTAAAGGCTTAATATTTATTACGAAATTTTCTACCATTACTCCCAAGGGTTGTCTGCACTATAATGACGCAACCTCGAAAACGATACAGGATACACGAAAACGATGTACGTACATAATTACTATGGAATTCTAATAGGAAGTCATATTTGACTTGACTTAATCTATCACACTCTATCACTGCCGATGGATGACCTTGCGTGATTTTTAAAAATCATTTCAGCTAGGCTACTGTTCACGGCGATAATATTAAAATGGCTGAACGGACTGAGCTGGTTTTAGAATATGTTAGAAAATGGTTAAGCTTTCCCCCCTCAAAAAACGATACTTCTTTCCTTAACTTTACCGCAAAAAGTAGGAAGAAAAGGCCGCTCCGAATATATAAATGACATTTTCTTCCTACTGCAAAGTCTGGACTTTGTTAATTAGGAACTTTGTAACGATGCTTGTTAACTTTTTGTATTTTAACAACCATACGGAAAAAAACGGTTACAGTTATCGTAATAAAACTTTCAGACTAGAGAGACAACTGCTTTGGAATCATGCCATTACATTCACCAGGTGGCAGCACCCTGCAATTGGGGGTGATTGGCGTCACTTGTTTATTATAATATTCCAGTACAAACTATAAACGAAAACTAGTTCGGCATGTCGCAAGGTACTACGGTGACATTTTTAAGAGCGCATAAAAATTCGCAAATAACCTACGTCCAATTTCCTCAGGATTTTGTGTACCAAAATTATTGAAAACTTTGTTTTTGAAGGAGTTATTAAAAATTAAGTGGCCTTTTTTAGACACACAGTGCAGTTCATACTTGGAGAGATAATGACCGCTGGCGGTCATATGATGCCTTCTATGCTGACGAGTCTGTGTTGTCATTGGAGAACGGGACATACAACGCGAATGAACTAGTCTGTGAGGTATAAAATGGAATAATAATAATAGTTGGTACGTTTTTAAAGAGCTACTATACAAATTAATGGTCCTCAGATGCGCTATAATGTGGATCTGACATAGACAAACTTCTGTAGGTGTATTATAGAAGTGCACTCGGTATAGCGCATTTACCTCCGACAACGGTGTTTCGACGCTCCAAAACCACGCGTCGCTGCTTCGACGGTGGCCCAATATCAGTACGTGGGATTTTTCCGATGTAATGAAATTCAGCGTTGCAGTGCATACGCTATGGGAGAAAGCAATCTGGTTCCGGCATCCGGACTATGATCCGGATCGGGCTCAAAGTTGATCGTCCATGTCCCGACACCTGTCGGCACGCACAATGTCATCGAAATCCATGCACGCGTTTTTGAGTAATCTTGCTAACAGACAGACAGACAAACATCGCGGGCAATCGCATTTACCTCCTCCGTTGTCGGAGGTAAATAATTTAATACGCAATTGCATGGATGGACAGTTTTCAGTCGCATTACCCTTCCTGCACTCGTGGCCTCTGCCGCGGTTAGGCCATCGCTTATCTGAAATTCGAAATCGGTTATCTGAAATCGGCTTACTTTGAGTAATTCACCGAGATTTACAACGTGAAAAGAAGCTGCCCATTGTCGCCTGTAAGTGATAGGTCCGACGGGTCCATTTATATCATTCGTTATCGCCGGTTTTTCTCCGTCGACATACAGCTGACGAAAATTCGGGCCGCAGCCGAGCCGTGGATGGTTACGCCGGGGCAATACATCAATCGGTCGCCGGCTGGGTTGACAGCAGACCACCCGGCAGGTGGGACATGCGGTAGTTGGGTTCGTATGACAGGACCCCTGTATAAGAGGACATACTACTACAGAAGCCGACTGGAATTCGCGCTCATCTATCTCGGAAGCCGTCGAGTACAGTGTTCCGGGATCCGGACATTTCCCCCTCCACATATTTCCCCCTGATATATTCCTATGGACATTCCCAATTCTGGACAATTTCTTGTCCGTTTTACATGGTGTGAAATGTTGCGCCCTTCAACCACCACCATCTGCCCATCCACAATATAAAGCGATCTACCGTTAACGTGTACAAAATTGATAGGGGTAGATCGGTTAGGGTCACGAGTACGGGTTAGTGCCAGCTATCAAAAAAAATCCCGCCTCGTGGGTCGGTTAGGGTCAGGAATACGGGTTAGTGCGGTGCCGGTTTTTAAATTGTCGCTTTAACAGCCGGAGAAAATGTCCCAGGCTGGGAGGGAAATCATCCGGGAGGGGTACTGTCCTGGAGCGAGTTTAGATCGATCCTGATTTTCGGAAACGATCCTTAACTAACGACTTGTTCCGGCGACAGCGCTGTCGTTTTCTTGCGATCAAAAAACTTCGATCCTAATAGCTTTAGTCACGTGACACAAGAGTTTGTTTGTAAACAAATTGTGATTTCTTTTGGTGTTTTGTTTGTATTAAAGTGTTCTTTGTTGTTGCGTCGTTGACATTCGCTCGCTGACAGTATATAAATATAATTCGTGTCACTTAATTGCCATCAGAAATATCACTCAAAATTGCTGCCAGAACAAGTTAGCCATTTTATTTTTTACGAGAGCGCTGTCGGAACAGAAGGGTTACAGAACGATCGAGAACGCTCTTGGAGATGACGAGAGCCTTCGAGAGCGTTCCTGCAAGAGCGCTCATTAACTAGACTCGCCCCTGGATGAATATGTCCGAGGGGGATTGTCTTATACTCAGTGTCCTTATCCATCCAGTCGCCTCAGTAAGTGACTGGATGTGATCCGTATTATTTACATTCTTCACTCACCCGCCTCACTGTTTTCGCCTCGCGTTACTTCGTCACGTGAGTCTGGGAGACCCGGCTACAAGCCTTCAGTTGATCGGAAATTGCCAAAAATGTTATGAATGCTTCAAGCTTGAATGACCTTGCACGTTCTGCATCTGACTTTTTTTTAAAAAACACCCTCTGAACCACGGACGAGTTTAGTTCAAAAGCGCTCTTGGATCAATCGTGATTTTTGGGAACGATATTTAACTAAACGATTTGTTACCGCGAGAGCGCTCTCATTTTTTTGGGATCAAAAAATTTAAATTCCAGCTGCTTTAGTCACGTGACTCATGTGTTTTTTTATAAACAAATTGAATTGTGATTTCGTTTGATGTTTTGTTTGTTACTTTTAAAGTGTTCTTTGTGCCATTCTTTCTTAATTTGTTGTTGACATTTGTTCGCTGACAGTATAGAAATAAAATTCGTGTCACTGTGATCAAAAATGTCACTCTAAATTGCTGCCAGAACATTGTGCTGTATACCTGGAGAATTTTCTAACGAATCAGTTGGTGACTTCGTTCAAGGTAGCCATTTTTTTTTTACAAAAGCGCTCTCTTGGAGTAAAAAAATTAGAGAACGATTGGGACCGCTCTCGGAGTTGACGAGAGCGGTCGAGAGCGACTTGGGCGTCATGCCACAAGCGTTGTCAGCGCAACGGGCGGTGATTCCGACGGTCGCAACAGTTTGCAACACCTGCTGTGTGACGACGGTCGCGCTTTGTTGACATCAGCTGTGGTCTGACACATATTTGAACATAATTTTTATTTATTTATTTGAAAGCAGCATATCTTCCAGATGGGGCATCTGGGGCGGATCTAAACGCGACAACAGAATCAGCGATTCCAACTTTCTAATAATGTAACTATGGGTCTGTCTTGCTTAGTTTTCTAGATATGACCAGAGGACGGACAACGGAACGACGTCGGACGACAGACCGACGTTGGCAGGCATCGCATATCTGGCTCTTAAGGCTAGACAGCAATAAGTAGTAGTAGTAGTAGTAGTAGTAGTAGTAGTAGTAGTAGTAGTAGTAGTAGTAGCAGCAGTAGCAGCAGTAGCAGTAGGTAGTAGTAAGTGGTAGTAGTAGTTGTAGTAATAGTAGTAGCAATAGCAGTAGTAGATATAACTCTATTCACGCTGTTATGTCCTCGTATGCAGGCTGTTTTCCAGATTACTCCTCTCACCGTCGAAGAGTGGGGAGCAGTATTAAAGCTGTCGTTTCCTGTCATATTGATCGACGAAGTGCTGAAGTTCGTGGCGCGCTGGTTTACTGACGGTAAGTGTTGCTGCAACTGTTGCGTTGTTACACCGTCCCGCTGAACTTTCGTTGTCGATCGCGTGAGTTTGTCTGTAGCAACAATACAGCTGTCGTCGTGAAACTTTCATGCCATAGTTCCAGAATGCGTGAATTTCGGTCTTAAAATTCGATAAAATCCATTTCGTGGATTCTAACAACTTTTTTTTAAATTCGTAAAAATCTCGTAAATATTCGTCGAGGGACTTGTCCACATATGACATCATCTATAGCAAGAAGAGAAATCGATTGACTGAGATTTGATTTATGTACATTCACACCTGCGACTTCTCGATAGTAATTCTGCCGTCGTCTATATACACAGAAGCCACAGTGGACTGAGGACAATGGGCTGTGAATGACTCAGAGTCGGAGGATGACAATTAAAATACGTCGTCAGCAAACGTTGAGTAACTTGGGTTCACTGCGTCCTGCTTCGTTTGACGGCAGCGGCTCGAGTAGTGGAGGAGCGAAGTTAGCGTACATTCGAGTCGGCCGAAGCAAACACGATAAGCTCAGAGAGGTACGACGGGCATCGACAGTGGAAAGTCTGATGCATGATAGTAGCAATTTTGAAGGTGACACGGTACTTGACCGGCAGCCAGTGTAGCTTCTGGGGCGCTGTAGTGATGTGTGACCTCCGATCAAGCCCGAGCGCGAGACGGGCGACCGCGTTCTGTACATGTTGAAGAGGTGCTAACGTCGACGCGGGAAGGCCGGCAAGAACGGCGTTACAATAGTCCAGACGACTGAGCACGAGCGATGTCACCAGTTGCGTCAAGACTTCTTTGCTGACAAGGTGAGGAATCTGGCGTAGTCTACGTATGTGGTAAAAACATGCGCTCGCGGTTTTGCTGACGTGATGTTTCATGGACATCTCGCTGTCGAAAAATACGCCGAGGTCGCGAACGACTTCGGAGCAATCGACTACTGAGTCACAGACCTGGAGTGATCGGGAGCTGGATGGTATTTTTAGCAGATTGGTGCGTGAGCCGAACCAGATAAACTCGGTCTTTGATGGGTTGAGTTGTAACCGTAATGAAGCGTATGGTAGTCGATACAAGACGACAGTCGAGCTACTAGTAGTGGAGTTTCATAAATGTGACAGTAACTGCAGGACTGAGTATCATCAGCGAACATGTGGTATTGGACTGAGTGTGAAAGAAAGGCAGTGGTGGTACACTCCGTGTACGAGATAAATTCGGTCTGGGCCAAGACTAGAGCCTTGAGGCACGCCGGAGATGAGAGGTACAGGAAGGGTATGACCGGAATGAGTGGTGAACACTTGTGTACGGCCAGTGAAGTATGAACGGAACCAATCTAGTGGTTCCCTGTAACGGAAAATTTTGACTGAAGGATCGACAGTAGAGTTGGGTGGTTAACGGTGTCAAAAGCAGAGCTTAGGTCAAGTAGAGCCAGAGCGACGACGTGGCCTTCATCGATTGCACGACTGATGTCGTTGTGTACGACTAGCACTGCTGACTCGGTAGAGTGAAACCGACGATAAGCTGACTGTCTGGCCGGGAACAGCTCGTTCTGATCTGCATGGAGGGTAAACTGCTTCGTAGCAATACGTTCAATAATTTTAGACAAAAAGGTGAGGTTGGAAATGGGGTGGAATGAGTTAAGATCATCTGGGTTTAGCGACGGTTTCTTCAGACGGGCCGTCACACGAGCTTGAAATAACTCAAAAACGGTACAAGATAGAGCTATATTTGTAGTGGCGGACCAATAGAAAGTAGTATATGATCTATCGAACAGCGCCATTTTCAATGACCTTGAACAATTCCTAACCCAGTTTTCAAGGTCATGCTATTCTTTGACGCTGAATATCTCAGAAACGGTACGAGATGCAAATTTCAATGGAATACTAATGGGGACTTACATACGCCCTACTCAACAATGTCATTTTGAATGATCTTGAGTGAACTTAAGTGACTTAGCAAAATATTCGATTGACACGAAGCATCGCGCGGCCTCTTTGCGACAGCAGAGCTACTTGTTTTTGTAATTTCTAAGTTTTTGCTTGTACAATATTACTGAAATTTATCCATATGTTTTATATTTTGTTTACCAGCTACATAAAAGACATCCTACATTGTTTAATCTATTTTTGCGCAGTTGCCAGAGGTACATTGTAAGCAAATAAAGATGAAAAATTGTGGAATTGCTGTTGCAGTGGCCATAGCGAGTGATCCCATGGCAGATAAGTCGACGTGATGAAGACTACATGTACATGTACTCGTCGTTCCTCCGCAGTTTTTTTTACAACAGAAGCAATCTTCGTCAAAATACTGTTCCCAGGTCGCTGTCCGGTTCAACGAAACATTACATCTGCATCGGGATACGATATGTTTGTTTGACATGTGTTTTCTTGCTTCTTTGCGTCTATGCAAACAAAATTCTCTGAGAGTAGTTATAGAAAACGTTTTGATGCTCGACTTTTGCGTGCAACAATTGCAACGCCGCCCACAGTATTAAGTCGTTTTATATTTTAAAACATTGTTTCTCTGATCAAAATACGAGAGATAAGGCTATAATACGCAACGCTGATACTTGATGACGATGACGATGATGATGATGATGGTGGTGGTGGTGGTGGTGGTGGTGGCGTCGGCGATGATGATGACAAGGTCACATACGCAATTTTATTTGAATCAGGGATAACCACCCGGACAATAACCCCGAGACAGGAACACCCGGTGACGCCACCACCACGACCTAACCCAAAGTAATCATAACCCTGACCCTAACCGTAAACATAACCCTAAAGCTTACTTTAAATTTAATTTTAATCCTAACGTAATCTGGGGGAATTTCTGGGATTTTTGTCCGGAACGTTTTGTCCGGACACCATTGTATTTATTGGCGTTATGCTAGTTCGCAGAGTATTTTTTTTATTCGATAAAACGATGTACTTCTTGTCAGTGGCGGGCGCCGTGGTTCAACATAAAATGAGCGTTAATGGCATGTCTCACCAACATACCATTCGTACGGAATCTTTTGTCCGTTCATTGGTCGCGGTAGCATTCGAGACGCCGATCCATGGAAGACGGTCACTCACTCATCCACGTTTCATCTCGCTAGCTCGGCTATCTTCAGCACTCAGCTGAAGCGGCAACTGAAAATACGCAAAACGTTCGCTAAACAGTTCGTTGCGCATCGCGCTTGGAAAATTTTTTTTACGAAATAGAATAATCAGCTGGAAAACGACAGGCAAGAGGTTGTAATTTGCGATATTTGTCGATGTCTGGTGGCGCGTAAAGAGCTATAGTATACTGCCGTAGTCGATCAGTTGTGCTTGTTGTCAGTAACTACGGAGATACCCCATAGAGATACCCCCCCCCCGCAGGAAATCCCCTGGCTATCTCCGGTTAGGGTTAGAATTTAGGGTTAGGGCCAGGGTTAGAGTTAGGTATAGGTTTAGCGTTAGGTTTAGGGTTAAAGTTAGGTTAGTGTTTTCAGGGAGTTTTCCGGGGGGGGGCGGATATGTCCAAGGTGTTATCTACGGCAATCGTAACTCCAGTGAGGCAACGTAAAAAATGTCCCGACAGTTCCGATGGTACTCATGCATTTGGCCGCGGTAACTTCCGAGTCGAACCTACTCACATCACAAAGTCACGCAGTTTACAACAGCATACGTATCACAACAGTAGCCCGCTCTCAAAATGAAGCGGAATGCACTATTTTGCATGTAATTTTCGATAAAAAATTGTGGGAGTTTTACCTAGTGCCCCGTTGCGGGAGGCGGCGACCTGAATCCGTAGCACCCCCAGCACGGCCGTGCTTGGGGGCTCTGTCCCCTGTGTGCGACGACATATTTGACATTTGCTTTGTTTCATTTAAATAGTTTATCTAATTTCTGTGTGCATGTATTACCCGCCATATGTTAGTATGAAAGGGTATAGTTGAACTTGCTGTGTTTTTTCTCCGTCCGGTTACAGATATCTCGGCGACAGTGGCACTGATCGGCGTAAAATTTTGCACGATGGTACATATTGGTCTCAGACAGGTCTTCTCCCCTTTTGAGGGCGGTACCCCCAGGGAAGCCCCCGAATCCGAAATTTTGGGTCTAAATTTTGGCCGTTTGATCCCGAATATCTCGAAAACGGTAAGTCGCAGTGTTACATGTCAGTTAAAGCTTGACATCAGCTCGACGAGGGCTTTCTAAAATGTAAGTCATGGGCAGTATACCCTTCGGGGAGAGACCCCCCGCGTATGGCGGGTTGTCTTGCTGACGCACTTTTTAATTTTTGGTGGAGTGTCGTGTGGCTGGTCGGACGTACTTTGCTTTCGTAGAAAGGAGCCAATAGACTGTCAATAGATTCATTGCAGTCAGTAGCTGGCGCATTTATACGTCTGTTGCCTTCGTTTGTAGCGAGCGTTATGTAGTAAAAGCTTCTCTATTGATATCACATTTCTATCTGTCCGTCTGCCTGACTGTCTGTCGCGTGAGCTGTGAGTAAACGGAGGACGCTTTGAAGACTATTTACACCACGTGATAGACCAGGGAACCGGCTCGGTTTTGAAAAAAGCTGCGAAAATATTCGCGTCATATGTAGAATGGGGGTATGAAAAAGTCGCGATTTTCGACCAATATCTCGCTTTCTCGGAAACGATACAAGTTGTGGCTGCAGTTACAATAGAAGACGATCTATCGATGGTGCCATTTCCAATGACTGACTAAGTTCTCAACGTCACGACATTATTTAACTTTAAATAACTCGAAAATGATACAAGGTAGAGCTATACTGACAGGAATTCTATCGTATTCTGCCGCAATGCGTTTCGCTAACACACTTGTTAACATAATGCGGCGCCGATGATATATAAATAGTAACACCGTTAATTTTAGTGATACGGCGAAACGGTAGGCTATTGTAGACACGAATAGATTAGCGGAAATAATTCAAATAGCCTACCGGAAAAAGTGAAAGGCTTATGGGTTTTCTGGCTAACGATGATGATGGGTATTGTGTGTGTACAACTTTATTCGCCAAAATGGCAGCAATATAAAAACAACAAACAACTTAACTAAACATAATAAGATAGAAATAAACAGTCCAATCATGTTCTGTATACTGCAGTGACTGGTTCATTTATTCATATCATCCTCCAGTTCAATCCAGTCAGATCCAATTTATGTTCGAACACCATGGAGATCCGGTGCAGTACAACACAAAAACTAGAGCAAATTTATACAGTGAGACTATAGGATGAACATAAAAGTGCTAGCAGGTCTCAAAAGCATGGCAGTAGACCAGCACTGAAATGAGCCCGAGGAGAAGAACACTACACTGTGTCTCACAAAAGTAAGCCACCTGATGTTTGATAATAACTTTGGCAAATTGACAAATACATGTAAGGACCGATTTTCAAAAGTCTTTCACCAATTGAGAAAATTCTGTATGTATACGTGACAAAGAAGGTATATCTTTGTTTAGTTAGACATATTTATTGTCACGTTCAACGTAAAAGTTCGGTAACATTTTTTTGGATTTTCGAATTTCACAAGTTAGTGTAGCTACATATTGCAGGTGAGGCGGAAGTCTTTGTGCTTATACCTAGAGATTTTTCGAACGAATCAACTGGTAAAAGAATTGTGAACATCGGTCCACATTTGCAAGTTATTATCAAACATCGAGTGGCTCACTTTTTGTGACACCGTGTATATTATGTGAATCGTGAATGCAGTGTGCCTGCCGTACGAAACTAATAACGTAGTCAGTATGCAACAACTTCGGGCTAACCTAATTCCTGCACTGAGACTCCAAAACAACTAAGCAGGTCGTCCATTATTGAGATTTTTCGATGTATGTTATTAAATAGCTGTTGTGCACACGGTAGATTACAGTGATGTTTTAATCTTAACTTCGCTCGCGACTCTGAAAGGCGAATTGATGTCCTTTCTGTGTTTTGCGCATTGTTTGCACCTTTCCAGCCTCGATAATCTGTTGCTAATACTATCAAGTCACTGCTGGGAAGTCGCACGACTACATAATCGCCGTCAGCGGTCAGCGACGCCACACCGCTGGGAATGAGCGACCTTCAACATATTCCAGCACGGTGATTCTGCCGCCGTTGAATCAATCCCGTCGCACCTAAGTGTGCGATTATTCGCTGAAAGCAACGCAATCTTCGTCGTCAACGAACCACAATTGCACGAAGTCGAGGTACTAAGCTGGTGTGGCAGCCGGGAGGCGTGTTGCCGGGGCGATCGAGCTATGCGTCGCCGATCTAATGATGTTGGCGAGTCCGTGACGGCGCGCTGTGCTGCTGAGGCTGCATTGTCTTACGACGACGGGCGAACGATGACCGACGATCAGTGGTCTGATAATGTCCACCGGGGCCGTCATTACTCGCCGTTCCGCTGCTGTCTATCGCTACGACGTGAGTGAATTACAAACAAACGTTGCATCCGCGACGACTTCGCGCCACCGCCGACAACGACGACGTATCTTAACGCCAGCGCTTCCGCTAGTTTCCATTACTGCTTTGTGTGGTGAAAGATGGCGACGAAATCGGCTTGTTAATGCGAAACACGTCATCAGTTGAAATAAACGAAACTACTCTAAACGCTCTTCACTATTCTTTACTACTCAAACAACTGGATGCACACTTTCGTCACCATCCATCCATCCATCATTTATTTAAGCAAAAAGAGCAAACATATAAACAGAGCAAATCAATTTAAAAACACATACAATATAGGGCTCGATGCCAAGGTACACGTAGGGCTGTTTAATTGCTTACACGTGGCCCATAGAAATAATAAATGTAAAAAAACTGTGGCTTAGACAGTTAACGGCGAATGACACATCTAAAACTGCAAAAATTACAGCACATCGCTTAAATGTCAATGTTCTGTTGAGTAATATCACCTTTTTTATAATTTTTTGCAGTTTTAGATGTGTTATTCGCCGTTAACTAGTGTCTAAACCACAGTTTTTTACATTTATATTTGCAGTTTTATTACATTTCTGTAGCTGTTACGTTTTTTTCAGGGTACGTATCAGCCCACCCATCAACGGCCAGCGTACCAATCGCCGTATTGCTGTATAATGGTCTGTTGCTCTACGGTTTAAATGTGCCCATTAAGGGGTTAAGTGTATTTTAATGTTTCCTACGGGGACTAATTAATTTATGTTACACTATATAGATAATATAATGTTTCTGTGTATTTTATGCTTACTCTATCTTACGCTGTATTTACTTCGTGTACAACTTACATAATGAATACATGTAAATTTCATCCGTGATGCAAATAGGCCTATAAGTCACATGATTTCGGAAAGCAAAAAAACACGGGGATTTGCAGACCACATGCACAGCCATTGATAAACTGTTCGTCTGTCTGTCAGTCTCAGTTACAGTTAGTAAGTTGTGATTAACAGTTAGCTAATATTTAGAGGTTGTGGATTTAGTAAACTTGCTATTCATCTGTTACCTGCATTTGTTTTGTTTTTGTTTTTTTTATTTGTTGTTGCTGCCGTTTTGGCGAACAAAGATGTATTTACACGTATGTAGCTGTCGAAAGATAGTAGGCCTAGGCATACAGTAAAGTTCCCTGGGAAAGTTGTGATTGAACCGAAGCATTCGTGAACGAAGACGTGGACAATGCAGCCTAGTACTGAATGTGGCTGCAGCAGCAGTGAATGACGACGAACGCGTTTTATCTTTGCCATCACTGCAGACTCCAAGTCACGTCCAGATTAAACAGCGAACGCCGACTGGCGTCCACTTCTATCACTGACTTGACCGACCGGCATAGGCAATAGGCTTGACCCCGGCTGTCCCCGACAGATTGGTTTGAGATGAACGATGGGACGAACAGACGTAAGCGTATCCATTGCAATGTCAGCAGTGATCACATACATCCGCCATGCAGCAACAGGCCACCATTAATCCTTTAATGGGCACATTAAAACCGCAGAGCAACGGACCATTATACAGCAATGCGGTGATTGGTACACTGGCCGTTGATGGGTGGGTTGTTACATTTGGTACAGTAAAGAGGGGCCTGGGTAGGCTGCGACCCCGCCCAGTCCCCTCCTCGCTGTACCAAATGTAACAGCCCACCCATCAACGGCCAGTGTACCAACTTCATATTATTCAGTGTGGCACCATAATTACCTTTGCACTCTAAAGGGTTAACCTGGCTGTCGCTATAACTGCAGACACTTTTTGCACCCTTTAAAGTTTATTACTACCTCGTCTCCCGCAGGTGAGGTACTGTTTTTGGTCGCCCGTGTATGTTGCAATGTTTGTAAAACTTTGTACGTTTGTTTCTGCCGCGTGTCTTTGTTAACAACATTACGAGAAAACGGTTGTTTTTTATAGGTCCCAGCACAATGATGACCGTGTGGCCTATTATTGTTAAAATGATTGCGGTCTGTTTAATCATTGAACTAGACGCCTTCCGTCCTCAAAGGAGCAGTTTACCATCGACAGACAAGAAGCTCATCTATTGCAGATCGAGAGGCCGTGCGACGCTCCATGTGCTTGCAAACTTTGCTAAGTCACTCAAGATCACTCAAGGTCATTCGAAATTAAACCGTTGAGTGGAGCGTGTAAGTTTCTATTAGTATTCCAGTGTAATTACGTCTCTATATTTCTAACATTTCGAAGATAGTCAATGTCGAATAATATAATGGTATGCCTTTGAAACAATCTGTCGTCACCTTGAGGGGTCACACAAATCATAGGAAATAACACAAATTCGATGGATTGCATAGTACTCCATTATAACTATGGCCCTATCTTATATCCTTTCTGAGATAAAGCGAGATGTTGATCGAAATAGTTTTTCACACCTCACCTGCATTTGATACACCATTTAGTTTATGAATATGTTTACTCATTTTGATACAATAAACGTGACAGATGTACACCCGACGGCGGCATAGAACGCGCTATGCATAGCGTCACGTTACAAAACTGATCGGTGTATGGTCTGTTGACATTATGCTGAGCAGCTATCAATGCGCTGTGTGTGCGCTGCGCCGCGCGTTGATGTTTTGTCAGATAGTAAAAAAGTAGCTGTGACTTTACCAGCGCAGCATATGCATGAACAGGCCCTCTAACACCGTCGCCTGTTGCTATGGAGTGACGGCCTCCTGCGTAGTTTTATTTAGACATACTGACTGATCAGCATTAAAGAACTCGAGACATGTTATTGGGATTGCTGTTGGTTATTGCAAGCGACCATGACCACACTGACCAAGTTCATTCGGCATAACAATAGTATACAGCAACGCGTTGTCAGCAGTTTCATATCGCTTTGCCTCGCTTCGATTGTAATGTAGATGTTAGCGAATATGGGTCCTGTTAGTTGTCGACCTCCCACAGATGCGGGCTGACTGATATTATGCCTATAGCGAAAAATAACTCGAAAATGGTATAGAGAGCTATGAGCTACACCGCGGGCCATAAAAACGTGCCACTCGATGTTCGTTTATAACTTTGAGAAATGTTGGTCGATATTAAAAATTATATCACTGTTGGACTCAGCAGCAAATTTGCAACAATGCACATGTGTCATATTTTCCACCGAACCTTAAATGTGTCACTACACTACGTTGTGAAATACAAAAGATCAACAAAAGCAATTCTCTTGATGTATTAACTCAATAACATTGATTTGCTTCTAAACATCAACAAATATGTGTGCTCTTGAATCACATTAAATGCTCAAAATGCCCTCTTTTGACATGAACACACGCCCAGAGACGTTGTGCCACTCATACATTGTATCATCGATGACACTTTATCCCAAGCCACGATAGATCTTCGTCAGACACTGCTTCAGTTCATCGACGTCATGAACTTAATGAGCGTCGCATGCAATGTGCATGCATCCATGCCAAAGGAGGATTTTTAGCATTTAATGTAACACACGAGTACACAAACACTTAACTTTATTTGGTTAATTTTGTCGACAATAAGGCACAACGGTGATATTGTGTTAGATACGTCAGAATATTGCTATTTTTTATATTGTTTTTCACAAGGTACTGAAGGTAGTGTAGTGACGCGTTGCAGATGTAGTTGGAAATATGATAAAGCCTCGTGGCAAATTTACTGCAGAGTCCAACAGTGAAAAAAATGAAAATTGGTCAACATTTATCACAGTTATGAACGAATATTAAACGGCACGTTTTTGTGGCCCACGGTGTATATACACTGTGTCCCGGAAAATGTTCCCCCTAAATATGTCTAAATTTATTCAAAAATAAATAACTTTAGTTATCATTTAACAGCATAAATAAGCATCTAATTGCGATAAAACGACGAACTTTCGAGATAATCCGTCTTACCGTCATTGAAATATTAGCAATTATAAAATTGTACTCGAAAATTGCAGTTTCGAATTGTTTACTTACTGACGTCAATATTGCTCACTCTGATGTCACATTGACGCACTTTATACTTTATCAAAACAGCATGGTTATAAGTAGCGTACTCGACTGCGAGAGTGTGTGAACGCTGACGGTGGACATTTTGAACACCATTTGTAACTGTGACTGCTTTGCAAACTGTTCATTGGAATTTAAAACTGATAGTTTCGTTTTGGAAAATTGCAATTTTGATGTGTTGCTGAAAGCAAATAATATCACGATCCTGAAATTGAACTCACTTTCAATTTAGCACACAATGTTCAAATGGATGTCAGTGTGTTCTCTGTAATTTTCAATGATTTCTGTTCAGTATTATGAGTGTTACTGTACTTTACTTAGGAAGGGGGCGTTTTTTTCGGGACACAGTGTATATACTTACATTGGCAGTCCAATAGGAAGCAGTACGTGATCTATCAAATTGTGCCATTTTCAATGACCTAAATAAGGTCACCTAATGACCTGGCGGAAGATGATGTGGATGTTGAAAGATATTGGAGTAGACTGGAGGGATAGAAATTTGATTGCCAAGTTGTATTTGGGCCAAAGAGCAGTTGTCAGAATTGATGGAGAACTATCTGGCTACTGCATCATCGGACAATGAGTTAGACAAGGATGTCCTTTGTCTCCATTACTGTTTAACCTTTATATCCAGTATGTCACCAACGAAGCACTGGAGGATATACAGGAAGGAGTGAA
>Ga0209149_1000228_pt1 | contig 22297 bp, 16 predicted proteins | sample WorMetTyACAVOLI2_FD_187423 | JGI IMG/M metagenome (GOLD analysis project Ga0209149, IMG submission 187423) | Marine gutless worms symbiont microbial communities from Max Planck institute for Marine Microbiology, Germany - Olavius algarvensis... ... | reverse complement strand
GCAACAATCAATCAATAACTGGTCATGACACATACCGGAAATAACAACCACATATTACATATTATCAAATAAAGTACGAACAATGAAACTAGAACGAGTCATCTTGTATTTATGAGCTATCAACTCACGACTATGCCCTCTGTCTCTCAAATCATATCCAACGTGCCTCTCAGGTGGCAGTAAGTGATACAGACAGTGATACGGACGACATGCAGTTTCGAAAAAATGTAGATCACGGTCAGATAACAAGTCTCGTGCGTCGTATCGTTTGCCAGATAAACCCCAACGAAAGGCTTTAGTTAATAATTTCTGTATTAAATTTACATGGTCATTGTTGACATAATCGAACCAAGCAGGAGAAGCATACAGTATCTTACAAATAACAATAGAATCAAACACTATGTGCAAACAACTTACTTACAATTTGGTTTCGGTTGCGGCCGAAACTCGTCAGAAAGTTTTGGCGCCATGTTCGGTTACGGCCTTATAGTTATTTCTCAGTTACGGCCTGTTTCGGCTACGGCCGAAACTGATAAAAACGGTTACGGTGGGCCTCTGATTGAGATTACTTTTCCGTCGGTCTGTCTGTAAGATGCGCGTGAGTAAACAGAATCTATTGACAGCACCTGCTAGGCCAGGAATCTGGATCGGTCGACAAAAAAATAGCGCGAAAATATTCGCAACCGATCGATTTTCCGCATGGTATTGTTATGTTGAAGGGGGTATCATGGGTATGAAAAACACATTTTCGACCAATATTTTGGTTAATCTCGGTAACAATAGAAAATATAGCCATGGTTACAATGAAAGACGAGGAGGAACTCGCATGCGATCTGTCAAATGGTGACATTTCCTAACTGACACTGAGTGACCGCAACCTACATTTCAAGGCTACGATATTCTTCAGCGTCAAATAACTCTATACTTACAATGGCATACTGATAGGCAGTCGTATCCGAGCTATCGAACTCTGCCATTATAATGATCTTGAAAGACCCCTAACCCAGATTTCAAGGGCACACTATTATTTGACGTAAAATATCTCAGAAACAGTACATGATAGAGACATAGTTACAATGGAATACTAATAGGAACCTACACACTCCCTACCCAGCGGTGTAAATTCGAATGACCTTCAGTGACTTCGAGTGACAGAAAAATTTTCAACGACATAGAGCATCGCGCGGCTTCTGCGAGAGCTGAGTTTCTTGTTAAACTTGCAGTTATTAACTGTCATTTCACTTCCGCTTCGGATTTCTTTAATTTATCCACGAAAACTATTAATAATATATTGGTTAAACATTATTATTGGTTAGACCTTATTTATGAGGTCTGCTTTTGAGACAATATAGCTATGTTAGCTGACACTACATAACTGGGTACATAGTTCCTCGTATTGACAACCCCGTTAGTGGAATAAAATTTACGTAAGTCATATTCAGGGTTACGGTTAGGGTTAGCTAGTCCACCGCTATCACTGATCTTATCTTAACGTGAGCTATTTCAGCAATAGCTGAGCTTCGTGTTTAATATGGGTTTGGCGCCGAATGAGGAAGCAGGGCGCGAAGGGCCGAAACTCGAGGCGTAAAAGGCCGAGAGTGATAAGTAAGCAAGTACGTAAGATGATCGATTAGAGTGTCTAATAATGACGCAGTCACTTCACACTTTCACAGACACTGTACATTCAAAACTGTTCTGGAAAGGAAACGGAGAAGAAGTGGGTTTTCAGCCGAGATGCAAAGTGGGGTTTTTAAAAGTGCATGCTAAAATCTGATATACGTCAAAAGAGTGCTTTAAGATGCAAAATTCGTTTTAAAAATTAAAACAAACGGTGCCCGCGCCGTGTTTCAGGGTGCTGCCACCTGGCGAATTTAATGACATGATCCTGAACCATTGTCCGTCTATACAGAAAGTTTGTTGACGATGGTTATAACAGTTTTCCGTAATCTCGCTGAATAAATTCATCTGGTTGGAAGTTAACTATCACGTCAAGTTTTTAGGTAATAATTTTGGTTGTGTTTGAGTAATTTAACTAATAGTTTTCCGTAATGTTGCTAATAAACGATACAAACAAAGTTACAAACATGGTAAAAATACAGGCGACCAAAATCAATACCTTGCGGGCTGTGGACGGGGCGAGATAAAAGAATTGTTTGCATGTAAACAGACTGTTTCACTTCGTGGTTTTACAGTCTATTAACAATGAAAGAAAACTTTCAGCAGCAAACGATGGTTTGTTTTTGCGTTTGCGAGGTTTTTGCTTGCGGCTGCAGTGTTGCACGTAATGAGAAACATTTGATGACTAACTAACGATGTTGATGGGACGCAGAATGAACGAACGATGCCTCACCAACGTGATTTTGACTGGCATATACAGGCCATTGACCTTGTATGCTCTGGAGTTGGGCAGTTCCATGAAGAAATCCTGTTCGATTCGTTATCAGGCTGACTGAAAAATATTAATTTTAAACTGAAACATAGCAGCCAGTTTTCTCATACTTGTCTCTTCCGCCTACCCAGTTGAATCGGCAACTGTGAACATGTTTAATGAACAAAAACTTAGCTATCGCAAACAGATCGCGCGTCAGCTGCGCACATAATACGTTGAAGGCATCAATAGTAACCCCGTGACCTTGAAATCTAGGTTAAGGGTCACTCAAGGTCATTGGAAACGGAACCTTAGGTAGATCATACACGACTTATATTAGTCGAGTTATTTGACGTTGAATATTATCGTGACCTTGAAATGTGCGTTAGAGGACACTCAATGTCATTGAAAATGGCACCGGTGGATAGACCATACGACTTTCTATTGATCGGCCATTGTAACTAAGGTGCAGTCTTTTATCGTTTGCGAGATGTAGCGACTTACTGGTTGAAAATCGCAAATTTTTTTATACCCAACCTGTACTTACCGCCCCCGCAGGGGGTGAACACGTCGGAATTTCGCGAAGCTGTTTAATACTTATATAAAACTAGAATGATTGGACTACCGTGCGGTGAAGAAACTACACGTATGACAGTATCTTAATCCGTTTCCATAGAATACCGGAACGTGACGGACGGACAGACGGACAGAATTGCTATAAGAATATCGCGCAATTTTGTCAGTGTGCTAACGCGCGATAAAAAAGAGACGCATAAAGTTAAATGTTAATGGACAAAAATATCTAACAATTAATTAATTTATTGTTTAAAAACCGATGACCTAAAAAGCATAACTAGCTGTTGCGTGTATAGGCTTATGTAATGTTATTAAATCCGGCAGTGGACGTAGTAATAGTGAAGACAGATTGATTTTCGTACTGTGACATTAAATACAGTGATTATGTTCAATTTACATTGGTTTTGGATTCTAAACTGTTTTTTACTTCTAGTCATTCGTTGTAAAATGTATCTCTGTAGGAAGTACCATATACTGTGCAGTACACTATACTGACCACGAAACGTATGGAATGGACTTAATGTCAGTGTCTTCCTCAAAATGTTCGATTCGTCACGAGCGATGGGTATCATAATAGCGCACCTAGTTCCGCATTCATTCTAACGCCGTTGAATCTTCCCTCTTTACCGTCTTTCTTTAGTAGTGCGTGTATTATCGTATGCGTTTAAGCGCATCAGCGAATCGAATCGGAATAACTGATCAAAACAGCGAAAGGCCCATCTCTATTGCTCGCCTGCCATGCCGATGCCCGGTCCAGTACTTTCATAACAGTTGAGTGCGGCATGATTTTGACAGGTCGTGCTGGTTCTGCTTATCTGGTGTGAAGGATTGGGCGTGCTGTGACGTGATGATGATGATGATGATGATGTGAATGATGCAGCCGTGCTGCTGCAGCTGTGCCTGGCCTCGCCTATCTATAGCGACTCCAACAGAACGGTGCCATTTCGCAGTTCCATCCCATTTCATGCTGCCGCGCCGACGCGCTGCTCCCACCAGCGCTAGTGTACAAAACAGTAGAACAAGTATCAGTCGAAACGAAAACGACTTGCGAGTTTGTAGATGATCACGACGTAGCAGCACTAACCGGCATCTGAGCACTCTCTGCCACTCTGGGCTGTGGAGACCGGACGTGTAAGTTGTCGAAGACCGATATCGGCCGACCGTGGAGTGATCATGATGACATGGCATGTATAGATGACGCGAAGCCTATATTATAAACGACAGCGTTAGCTTGAAATATAGTCGCAAGAATTGCCTTCCAGTCAGGTAGGCCTACGTAAACTTTGCGGGTGGCGACAGGGGGGGGGGTCGTATCCCCACCAAATTTTGGAGTGGTGTGGACGGGTGTACTATTAGTCCCCGGATTTTTATCTCAACTTACTGTAGATACCGGAGTGTGCTTACCAGATGCGTTCTTAGTACATTTAAACGGCGCCAAATTTAATTTCGGCTGAGCTACGCCTCAAACTTCGCTGGGACAGCCCTTAGCGCTCTCCTAGCAAGGAAGAGAGGGAAAGGGAGGGAGGAGGAAATGGAAGTGAAAAAGGGACAGGGGAAAAGGGTGAGAAGGGCGTCTCCTCAGATATTTGACTGGTGCACGCCTTTGAGTCCAGTACATAAGCCTGCAGCTGACACTTACAGCCCCGCAACTGTGTGCGGAATTTACGGTCGTCGGACACTCCTCTGTTTTGTCAACTTTTCACCAAAACTGACCTCGCCAGACGTGGTTTCCGTTAAAAATTATCTTTCCGTGAATTATTTTTCGCTAGGAGCAATTTAAAGAGGTCAGTAAAAATACCGTTACAGCAATGCGATTTATCTTTGTTTTGTACTTGGTTTGCTAGTAAATGATTTGTGTGTCATTGAAGATGGCAGTTGCATTCTCGTGAATCCGTAAGAAGTATGAAAAAATACCGCTTTTCTTAAAATGTTGTCTGACAGGATAGAGTTTTAGTGCGCTAAACAGTCATCGGGGTGAATGGCAGCAGTCACGTGGCATCGTTGACTCATAGTGGTTGCCGCACAGTACCGTACCCACACAGCTGCGAAGACCCACAGAGATCTCATACTGATTTTGTTACGTGGTACAGTGGTAGAACGTCGGTCTTCGACCGGCGATCTTTCCCTGTCCTGCGCTCGACCTGCAGCTGATGGGTGCATGACCACTTATGTGGGTAAACCGTCCGCTGTAGGTCAGCCAACCAGGCCGACTCAGCCTTTCATCCTTTCGGGGTAGATAAATGAGGAGTAGGCTGTAATTAGATGTTCGCAACATCAGTCTGGGGAGGCGCCATCTGGTGAACGCTTACAAAGTAAAGGCAGGCATTGGTGTAATTGCAAGTAACACTGCGTGATCCATGCCTGAGCGCCTAGAGGTTTCACGACTTGGCGCTGTATAAATCCACTTCACCTTACCTTTTTACCTTACCTTTACTGATCATTGTCTTTAGCCCATTCAGACTTCATCTTCTGTCAACAAGAAACTTAGCTATCGCAAACAGACCGCGCACGCGCACACAGCAACAGCAGTAAATTTTCAGAGGGATGGTTTACACGGGTGAGAGGAAACATATATGTCAGCTGTGTTGGTGGCCGCTGCCAGAAGCATAAATTTCAGTGTGGGATAGTTATTCACGGGGAGGAAGCATTTGTGACACTCTTTGTTGTTATTTGCATTCGCCACTATGCATACGGTATTGCAGTGAAAACCGCCATTTTTCGATGTACGTTTAGAAAACCGCCGACAACTTGTAAGTTGTAATCCAGTTGGGATCCTGGGATTACAGATTCCTCACTCCCGAATATCGGGATTGAAAAGTCTGGAATTGCAGTCCTTAGGTGTGCGGGTGAATTGCCTTCAAGTGAAGCATCTAACTTCAGCCAAACAAAGCTTCTGTAGCGTTACAGTTGCTGTGGCATGAAGCGTGGCATGCTGCCAAAGTTGTCTAGTCGACAAACAAAACTCCAGTCATTTAGCCGTAGACAGCGAGTTGGTTCTATTGTTGTGGTGAATGCGCAGAGACGACCAAAGGTCAAGCTACCGAGGCATCAGTTGCTGAAACCGTTGCGGCAGCGGCGCCTTGTCTGACGTCAGTCTTTCATCCGCTCGCAGCGAGCATCTCTCCGTCAGTGGCCGTCGCTGGCGTGACGAGACTCCTGACCGTCAGTTCGTCGGTCTTACCGGCCGCCTCAGCCTCAGCAGCCGACCGACGGACCAGCGTGATGCTTGCCTGTCAGACCCCGGTATGTACGCCGTCTCCGACGAGCCAGCTTACCATCACCTCGCTCTAGCGGCGTCGATTTCGTCGCTTCGGTTTGTTGGTTTCCGTGTTCGTTGCAAGATTACGGAAACACCGCTACTTTTAGATTAGATGGACGATGGCTCAAGCGATCAAACCTATTGATTTTGGTACGAATTGTTCCAAAATTGTACGTGCCACATGTAGCTAAGTCGCGCTCTAGCCGCTAGAGCGTGACTTAGAGTCTCTGGCGTAGCTGAGTGCGGCAAAAACTAACAAAAACTAGAACGAAACGAAGCAAAAAACGTAAAGACGAAAATATGTGCGATGGGCAAAGTCTTAAGTCTGTTGTTGACTGAGGTGCTACAATGCTTCAGTACAACGTTGGTTTTTGTTACTAGTTACCGCTTTACACTGTTGACAGCTGCTACTGTTACTGATAATGCCGACTTTGGTTCTATATTTTCATTTGAATTTATATTTCTGCATTAACAGTGTTTTACAGATAAGGAAAACCTAACTAAAACAAAACAGAAAAAAACAAAATAGTAATTCACACAGAAGTAGAAAAAAAGACTGCTTTCCAGATTGTATCATTTGGATCTCGTGCTTTTCGCTTCTCTGCCCCACGGAACTGGAACTCCCTGCCTCTCCGCATTCGCGAATCCGAGTCACTTCCTGCTGTTAAACGCCATCTGAAGACTCACTTTTTAAGCGCCTCACTTTACTTTAGTAAAAGAGGCGCTTATTGAGATAGGCTGTGTCGTGACGTTGGTCGTTGGTTGGTTGTCACGCGCGTGCACTGTGGCCAAACGGTGCATCCTAGGCCTATAGTTACTATGGAACACTAATAGGAACCCCTACCCAGGAATTCAAAAGTACAAATTTCGACCCCTGGGGTGACCCCTAACCGGGGAATGGGCCCCCCGTGAGGCGCTTTTTGTCAAATTACTTTGACCTCTTGTTTCAGTTAGCTTACCTTAGCGACCTAACCTCCAGTGCGCCATGATTCTTTACTAGACGTCGACATTATGTAAGTCTTTTACTTACCTACTTACTTACTTACTTACTTACTTATATCGAGTGGTGTTAATATTTATTATTGAACGTGTTACAGACGTCGTATGCCTCAGCGTCACCTAACTTGTGCACACGATACCCTCATGCCGGAAGTGACAGTTTCTCGGCCGATGTGCTTGCGTCACCGGTCGCGTGTCGTGTTGGCGACGATGTTTGCTTCCGGTCGGACGCCGCCATGTTGACGCAGCAGATGGCGTGTAGCGGCGGAGGCGACGAAACTGGTACCGACCTGGAGTCTACCCTCGAGGGTATTGCGGCTTCTGCGGCGCTCTTCGAGTCGCTGGCAGGGTCTTCGGTCATGCTCGACCTCTACGACGTCTTCGCCAACCCGAGCGCGTTTCCGTTTCCGCCGGAAGCTGGCGACCACGCGACGGCGACGTCGGCGTCGGCGATGCCCATGGAGATGGACGTTGTGCCGGCGACCGAGTACGGCTTTATGTTACCGGCCACTTGCCAACCGGAAGTGTTCACGTCGTCGACGGGCACCTGCTCAGCGGTCTCCGAGCACCAGCTGACGATGACGGGTACCAGCTGCGGCAGCGGTCAGTTCGAGATGAAGACCGTTGCTAAATCACCAGCAAATCTTCAGCTGTCACAGTGCCTCAGTCACGCAACACAGCAAGACATGGACATTATTGACTTCCGCGCGACGACCTCTCACGGAACTGGAACTGGACAGCTGACGTCGCCAGGCTTTAGGTACGTCTTTTGCCGGCCTAGTAGTATAGTAGGGTTTAACGACACGTTATATGTCATTTCAGAGGTGATTTTACGGGTCGTATGACCCAACCAACAGTGTCATAACGCTGAAGGACAATGGTTAGTCAACCAGTTCAAGGGCCAATCCCAGCAGGCTCAGCTCGTTAAAAGGTAAATAAAATGATGTAACCAAAAATACTATGTATATAGCACCATGAAGATCGAAGATACAGAGGCGCTCGGGTGATAGACAGCTAAACGAAGCAGGATAAAATCCCAAAAATGACACGACAACGAGCAGCGCAAACCGACAGATTGTCGACGTTTGACTTAGTACAGTTTGTTTATGGCGTTGAAGCGTTTTGTCTTGCGACTCGAGGATTATTTTCCGCCTTATTTAGCAGTGAATGCTGCGTCAGTCGCGTCGTCTGCATTAGTGATTCATGAAATAGCGTCACCAACGTGCGAGTGCTCGTCGAGAAAATGAACTAAAAATGACAGCAGTGACTGACAACTTGTGTGCCTTCAAAGGTTTGACATTAGACATCTTTATGTGATAGAAACTTAAATTATACTTAAATAATCAATCAATTAATCATATTTATTCGTTGACATGCAAATAATAAACATATGCCAAACAGGACACCCACTCCCGGGCAGGAAACTCTGCTCTAACAGGTGCCCCTAAAATAGACTAAACTACATACACTCTTACATAAAACTCAATCAAGTGAAAAATCAAAAAAAACTGAAATTTATGTTTAATACTAGCAACAGAACGTGATGAAACGGCACGGCAAACAAAACAGCAAACATAAATATACAGGAGTCTTGACTAATACATACAAAGTATATGAACATAACGTTGTTGATTGGGCGACGAGAAGAGCATCTTGCTTTGCTTGTCAAGATATACGCTGCGGCGGTCTGCTGAGGTGTCCGTGAGACCTGTGGTACTGTTGTTTGATTCGGGTACTGAGAAACGTCGTTAAAACGTATTGTATAGACTAGTGTAGTTCAGTTAAAACCTCCATCCATCCATCCATCCATCCATCATATCTTTAGTGAGAAGTTGACAAAACGCAACAGTGTACAATATGAGGGTAAATAAGTCAAAAATACATGTCTTTAAACAACTGTCTAGTAATGAAGTTTCTGACGTGAGGCTTTACAGTCAGAGAACAGTCGTGACGGCGAGGTCGCAGTTCATATGAGTGTTGAGTTCGGCTTGGCAGGAGGTGATGAAGAACATGTTGAGTACTGGCTAGAATGTTTGCGAACAGAGTGTCGTCGGCGTCCTCAGCAAGTTGTGACGCAGTGGGGTCAGTGTAATGAAGCCGTTGAGTACTCAACAGTAAGTCCGTGATGTCGAAACCGCGCTGAGTGGAAAAGTCGGCTTGTTCAGCCTTTAATATCTTCATAACAACAACAACAACAACAGTTCACTAATTTCCGCAGATAAATAACGACGTTAAGGTTTGGTGGCGGTTTGGCTTAACGCGTTGGTCTCGATGAACGTAGTTACTCTACGACGGGCCCGGCTACTGCCTGGATGGGTGACCGTTTTAGGACGGGTTAATCACTTCGGCGCAAAACCAGCCACCCAGATCGACAGCCTGGGCCATCCTTCCGCGAGTAGGCGCGGTGAGTACCAGCGAAAGCTGATGAGGAGTGAAAAGGAACACCACGTGATACGCTAGCGCGTGTCCGTGATCTCGCAGTGTTAGCTGGCGTCTGGCTGAGGACTAGTGAAACGGAAATGGCGCCGAAGTATGGAGTAAACCTCGGGTAGCGCATTAGAGGTACAGCAGTTAGCGTAGTTACGACGATGCGCTATACAGATCCACGTTTACTTTACTTACTTTACTTTACTTACGTTATGGATGAGCGACGCGGCCAATAAGTTCAGCGGTAACTTGGGTGGTCGGTTGATTGCAGTTTGTCGAGTGAAGCGCCACCTCGCGCCCATCATGCGCACCACGCTGGACAGCTTCACCGTCACCAACACCATCAACACCAGCATCAGCAGCCGCCATCGGCCGTCTACTCGCCGCGCTCCGGCCAGTTCTACACCGCCGGCTTCGTCGACGTCTCGCCGCCGCCATCGTCGCCGACCGCCCATTTCCGCTTCCCGTCGCCGGCGTCGACGCTCGGCTACCGCGCCTTCCACCCGGACCACCATCCACATCAGAGACGCCGACCGGACCTGGCGCTGATGACGTCACGCACGCGTTACGAGCTCGACACCGTGCAGATGTCGCCGCCGATGAGCGCAGGACGGATGACGTCAGACATGAGGTAATTGATTATCGCGTAATAAAGCGCAGGCGTAGAAATTGTATAATGAACCCACTCGCTTCTGTAGTATATAGATCGGGCTTGATAAGGCTGATCGCTGTGTATATTCGTTTAGTAAATGTTTTGAATTGCGTGACTTGTAAAACCGGTTAAAAGATCCGTGCGCCCGTGCGGTGTCAACAAAGATCCGTGCGCCCGTGCGGTGTCAACATTTTCAAAACGTTAAGGCTCCGAAACCGCTGGGCCGACGTCGATGAAACTCGGCATGTATATTCCATGGGTCGGAGTGGGGGGGGGGCAAAACTTCTAGGAAGCGGAATTTTGAAATTCGGGCCCTGCGCCGTCCGGGAGAGGTGACCCATCCCCGAGCTGGGTGATTGTTGGTGTATGCATGTTTGTTTTAAGGGCACAGTCAGTTCAGTGGATGACAAGCTTTTCCGGCAGCCCCCGTTGAGCCATAGTATGCTCCTTATAAATTGTTGCTGCTAAATAAATATAATGAATTGTACCGTAATCGTACGCTGCACTGTCGATGGTGGCTTAGCGATCCGGCGTCTGTGGCGAGCTCTGCGAGGACAGTTCAGTCTCCGACGACTCCCACCACGCCGGGTTCCTCCATATCATCGTCGAGCAGCGACGTGGCCGCCGCCGGCCAGTTCGCCCTGCCGTCGCCGCCTCATTCGGCTCCGGCCTCAGCCACGTCGATGCCGTCGGCTGTCTTGTCGGAGACCAAGTTGACCGGCGCGGCGTCGAGCAAGGACGGGCTGTGTGCCGTCTGTGGCGACAACGCTATCTGCCAACACTACGGTGTCCGGACGTGCGAGGGCTGCAAGGGATTCTTCAAGGTTTATAATATTAATTTCACCTTTATGCCACAGTTAGTCTATCGCTTACCTGCCCTTCAGGGCGTCAGGAGTCAAGAATCGCAACTGGCATGTAAAAATTCTTTGGTACCTTTGGCGACAACCGGCTGACCAATGGCTGACCCGTGACCACTGACTGACCCCGGCTGATCCCATCTGACCAGTGGCTGACCGACTGACCCCAGCTGACCAGTGGTCGACCCCAGCTGACCTCGGCTGACCCCAGCTGACCACCAGACCGCTACAGATAAATCTGATCTAGAGAGCTGAAGACCGCCCCCGTTCATTTGATGCCCCTCAGTAATATCTGTATAATGGACTTGTCTACCGTGCAGACTATTCCATTTTTGGACGGAAATGGACTCGCGCACTTGCGGGCGAGTCCATGTTGGCACAGGAATGAACTCGCCCGCACGGACAGCGTGCTGGGCTACGACTATAGTGGCTGGCCTACGGCCAGCGTGGCAGCGTGGCTCGCCCTGTGAATTTGTGTTGTTTTTTTAGATTTTTCATTTTGGTGTATTTAGTGTATTTATCGTATTTATTTAGTTATTAATTTATTGCGACTTAACGTGCAGCAGTTTCTGGTGTTAACAGAGGACAGTACAGAAGGGAGCTAAGTACGTGTGTTTGGCGAACCACAACTGCGTCATCGATAAGCGTCATAGAAACCGCTGTCAGTTCTGTCGCTTTCAGAAATGTCTCGCTGTCGGAATGGTCCGCGAAGGTCAGTTACCATCATGCCATCGTGCCCCGTTCACGTATTTAAAGTGGATTTATATAACACCTTTATTGTAGGCTCACACTCGAGGCGCTCAGGTACACACAGGTTTACCTGTAAATTACACCGTACCTGCCTCTACCTCGTAAGCATTCACCAGATGGCGCCACAGCTGACTCAGAGGTGACAAACATTTAATTGCAGCCTACTAATCATTTATCGATCACAAAAGGATGAACTGATGAGTCGGCCTGGTTGGCTGACCTATAGCGGGACGGTTATTCACATACGTGGTCACCCGTCAGCTGTAGGTCGAGCGCAGGACAGGGAAAGTTCGCCGGTCAAAGACCAACGTTCTACCACTGTGCCACGCAACCAAACACAGTACAGCATTGCAGCACATATTACACACAGACGTAATTTGGGTATCAAAGTCGTGAACTGGGTGGTTGTCTGAGTCGTCTGTCTTCCAAAGGCCTCGAGTTCGCAACGTACTGCTAACTAGACTGTGGTCACAGAGCGCAAACCTCCGCCAAAGCGTCTAACCTCAACCAAAAGTGATCTGGGATTCGAATACGGATTTTCGGATTAATCTGGATTCGGATCCGGATGTCTGTCAGAAAGGTTGTGGATTCATTACATTGTCAGCGTCAGTCATTTCGCCGAGTGTCGTGAAAATCGGCCGGTGACTGTATGAGAAATGCTAATAAATCTCCTAGAATCCCGTGTTCCACAATGTATGAAAGTGGAAAAGTGGCCCAGAATCCGTAAACGGGACTGGATCACCACCAAACGTTAGCCAGTTCTTCCTATTGGTAGGCCCAAGTTTCAGTGAAATCAGCTGATTACTTGGCAGTAATCCTGCTCACAGAATGACAGACAGGATGACTGACGGACAAACCGCACTGATCGAATAACATCCGCCTTGGTGGAGATAACCAGTCAGCCACACGAGGCCTTCTGCCCGTAGCCCACACTAGGCAAGCTGCTGTTCATGAGGATAGGAGGCTGAGTAAGCACACTGTATGTTGGCAGCTAATTTAGTGTTGCTTGCTGTTGGCCTGGTGTACATGGCAGTCGTGCGTGTGTTAGTGGTGCGCACGGACAGTCTGAAAGGACGTCGCGGTCGGCTGCCGTCGAAGCCGCGCAGCTTGTCAGAGTCTCCACCATCACCGCCGGTCAGCTTCATCACGGCTCTGGTCCGGGCCCACGTCGACACGTCGCCCGCCACGCCTGATCTCGACCACTCACAGGTGCGCCTTATGATTCGTCGCATAGGTACACATCTTGCGTAGTTTTTATACATCATCCTGATTTGTCAAGTCGTTTTCTTGGTGCTTACGTAGGGCTGAATTATGTTTCAGTATCGCGTGCCGGGTGATGAGGAGGACGTGCCAGCATCGAACATGATCCAGCAGTTTTACGACTGTCTCATCCAGTCGATCGACGCAGTCAAGGCGTGGGCTGATCGTGTTCCTGGCTTCTCTGAGCTTTGTAAGCATGACCAAGATCAGCTGTTCCAGTCGGCAGCCCTAGAGCTCGTCATGCTTCGTATTGCATACAGCTGCAGGTCCAGACCATTTTTTATTTGCATATTTATATTTATCTGAGGATGGTTGGTTACTGATGATTATGATGATGATGATGAGGGCTAAAGGTGTAGAGCGATCTATGGATGTAGATTGAGACATTTTAAGTGAAAACTTATACAAGGCAGGATGCATGCTATTGCCATTTATAAACTCACCAGGTAACTCATCAAAACCACCTGGAGAAAAGGAGATGAACAAGATGGACTTCTTCATGGTGTCAAATGTATCACGTATCTTAATTACTTCTATGGCCGTCGGCTTAAAAATTTTGGCCTTGAGGGTTGAGGCCTTGGCCTCGGCTTTGAGGGTTGAGGCCTTGGCCTTGAGGGTTGAGGCCTTGGCCTTGGCTTTGAGGGTTGAGGCCTTGGCCTTAAGATTTTGTCCTTGACTGCATCACTAATGGTATTGTATCGATATGAGTGTTGCATGACTGTGGTCTGCTGTATTCAGACTTGACAGTGACGACCGAGTCGTCTTCACGAACGGACTTGTCCTGCATCAGCAGCAATGTATGTCGACGTTCGGCCCTGCCTGGCTTGAAGCCATCGCCGACTTTGGAGCATCTCTACGAAGACACGCCATAGACATATCGACTCTGGCCTGCATGGCTGCACTCGCACTCGTCACATGTATGAAATGATCAGTACTCGTTACAATCAGATTTGCCTCTTGCATTTAAAGGTGAAGGTAAAAGAAGCCCATACTCCTAAGGAGTGTAGGCGGGGTGCTCATCTTTCTTACACAGGCCATTGAGCCCGTAGGTGGATAAACCACTATTGTCTGTGACGCATGGCCAGTACGACGCCAGACCTACGGTTACCTTCTCAGCCTAAGCTGGTACTCATGCGGCTACCCACGAAGGGATGGCCAGGCTGAGTTGACCTGGGTGGCTGGTTACATACCGAAATAGTTTACCCACCCGAAGACGGTCACCCATCGAGGCACTAACCGGGCCCAGCGTAGAGTAACGACGTTGATCGAGACCGACGCGTTACCACTAAGCTAAACTGCCAACCTTGCATTTGCTAACGTGGAAGTTTGCTAATCATTTATCGATACAAACAGTGTCTTCTGCCTCCCCCCACAGAAGTCTGGAAACAAAATTTGGGCTCAAATACCCCTCCGTCAGAAATACCTGCCATGTGTATATCCACGAAAGACATTTACAAAAATACTGTGTTTTTCACTGGGCGCAAGCTGTGCCTACCAGTCATAGGGAGAGAAGCCCCTCGTTACAAATAAACATTTTTGAAATTTACAAGTAAGTAAGTAAATATATTTATAAAGTACCATAGTCGTTAACGAATCAGAGATCAGAGGTGGTGAGATTGGTCGCTAGGCAGGTGGGAAAGGTTGAATGGAAAGAGATGAGATTTCAGGTGTCTGCGAAATGTTACATCTCTGGTGCTCTTGAATACGTAAGAGTTCTTGCTGCGTGAATTTGTCAAAATGTAACATTTTAACGAAATTCCTAGAAAATATGGCCAGTACAGGGCCCCGGGATCGTGCCATTAAATTCACCAGGTGGCAGCACCATGCAATGAGGTGCGTGGTACGGTTTGCTGTCCTTACAACACTCGTATGTGTGTGTGTGTGTGTGTGTGTGTGTTATATAGCATGTAGGGAAGTGTTTTGTAGATGTCAATGTGCAGGGGCCGGGACGTCCGCGGCTCGAGCCGGGCCTAGAAATTTACTTAGTAACAAGGGCCGGGCCTGGACGAAAATTCAACGGACTGGACCGGGTCGGGCTGTAAAATTCAGGCCCGTGCACTGCATACCTTTAGTCACTAGTGTTCGTATGATCGGTTGTGTAGATCGTCATGGACTGCTGGACGCGAAGCGCGTCGACGACTTACAGAATCGCGTGTTGGACGCTCTGCGCGACCACTGCACCTACAACGCCGCCACGCAGCGTCAGCTGTTTGCCCGGGCCATCGGTCTCCTTCCGCAGCTTCGTACCGTCAGTCGCCTCGGCGTCGACCGACTACGTGCCCTCAAGTACCAGGGCTCGGCCGAACAGCCGGCCGGCATCACGCCCGTCTCACCGGAGCTGTTCGCCGCCACACTGGCCTGCTCCGGCCCGGCTCTCCAGTCGCCGTTCTAGACGTCCCCGGACGACCTTATTCGACTTACTGGCGCTCTTTGGAGTTGAACGCCGTCTTTGTCGGCATCAGACTGATTACGAGGTGGAATGATCGATAGCTGTGGCTTGGATCGTCGCGGTGCTTAGCTGGACTTGCCTTGACGGGCGCCCGTGGAAGGTTTGTCCACTACTTGCTGGCCCTCTACCGACCTCGTATCATCAACATCGTCGTCATCGTGTGCTTGTTCGTGGTCGGCATCTCTTCTTGTTACTTCGTTTTGTGTGAATGTCTATCGTTGAAATATCTCTTGTCAGTCCTGCTATACAGATTGACCTCAGCAGTCTTGAAACCGCTGTCTTCGCTCGTCTAGACTTGACGTTAATGTTGCTTTCCCATTCTCTACAAATCTTGCATGATAACTTAGTTTTACTTAAATACATCGAGTGGCCATCAGTTGTACATAACAGGGTGGACCAAAAACGCAAACTGTTCTGAAGTTTGTAACCAACTCCTGTATTTGATGATGTAGAAAGACGATCCATATTATAGGTCTGTCAAACTGTTACTTCTTTAAGTGGAGTACCACGTGTACTGCAAGTCGTCATATTTAAATATTCTTTGCACAATTTCAGTGACCCAGTAATGCACTAAAACGGTTACTTCGAGTGACTTAAAAAGTGTTAAAAACGGTGCAATTTTTTTGTCATCCTACTCACTTCTTTTGCCGATCTTTTGATTTTTTGTCGACTGTGCGAACGAGAACGCTGCCAGTAACTGATGTCGTCGTCGACTTGTTGACTTTCATCTCGGTGCACTTGTTGTATACGTCGTAGTTTCTGTCGTCGTTGCACGCCGTGCTGCTGCTATTTCGCGTTCTGACGCTTGAATCCCGGACGTCGTCGTTGTTGTCGTTATGTGACGTACTGACTGTTTCACTGCCCTCGTCCCCTTGCTGCTGTAGTCATTGTCGTTACTTACTTTTTCTCTCTCTCGGTTTTCAGTTTGGTGCACGTGTTGCTGCATCGACGTGTTACGTTTTAACCCTTTACAGTGCAAAGCTACTTATAATACCACATCGAATAATAAGAAGTGGGTACACTGGCCGTTGATGGGTGTATCAACGGTGTATTTGCTGTATCAAATGTAACAACATTTGATACAGCAAGGAGGGGACTGGGCAGGGCCGCAGCCCGCCCAGGCCCCTCCTTGCTGTACCAAATGTAACAGCCCACCCATCAACGGCCAGTGTACAGTCACCGTACGGCGTATTGCTGTATAGTGGTCCATTGCTCTGCGATTTTAATGTGCTGACTAAAGGGTTACGTTATTCGCTGCCTTTAATTATGCTCTGAGCGCTGTGACCTTGAAGCATCTTGGAACTTGAGGGTTTCTGGCAGATCGAGGGCAAGACTCGGACTGGATCACAGAAACTGTCACACATTCTCGTCTCTCTCTGCAGGTCGTTCATATCGCCTGCAGGCACGGCAGATCAGCTTCCCCAACATTTTAAATTTGGTCAAGGTCGCGTGTAGAATTCAAGTTTTTGGTGATATAGTCCCATTTCATTTTCCTCCTTTCCCTTTCATCCAATTTTCGTTCTCTATTTTCATTTCCTTCTCCCCTGCCGCTAAGTGGGACTCTTTTAAGAGAGAATATTTTCAGCTCCCGCTGCTGCTTGCAGCCAGCAGAGCTTATAGTAGAGATGATTGAGGTGGTTGACTGTCTGTCTGTGTGTCCTCAAACTTTCGTCAAATCGCTACTCTTCCTTCAGTTTTTATCAGATTCTCACGAAACTTGGCACACATGTTACGTGTACCAATAGGCCTACACACAAAACTGTGGAATGGATTTTCGAAATTTTGATTTAAAAATTTTTGGCGTCAATTTTTTAAATTTCAAATTTTGACTTAGTGTTTGGAACAGCAGCAGCCGAACAATCTAGGCCGACAGGCTCCATGTGCTCCGACAGGCCTCCCTCTAGTTATATGTGCACATTGATGTGGGCGAGTCTACGGAATTTTCATGAGCTAAAATTACTTTTTATCCATCAGCATTTGTTGTTAAAACATAACGTAATCAATAATACACGGATTTCCCCATCTGCCGCCATTGAGGGTTGAAGCTGAAGCCAGGCACGAAGATAATATTCCGGAGCCACCACTGTTGATGACTATAACGCCTTAAATCAAATCTGCATGGATTGGACATTCATTGCTATTTTAGGACACTCGAACCAGTCAACTTTTGAAACAATATTTTACAGACAGCACGCATCATTTTCATGGACATAAAGAAATTGTTTACTTTGAATTTGTCTCGTTTTAACACAGTGCTGAAAGTATGGCAGTGGTTTTAGCACATGGAGCTTGTTGTGTCTCCTTCCTAGTGCAAATCCTGGCAATACGTCCGTATTGTGTCGTTGTTTGCGTTGGTCAACTCCGCACTATATCAACATGCTGTGAACCATCTAAACATCGTACGTGTGTGTTGAGCCTTTTGTGCCTGTTCTTGTGATGTGTTTCGTCATGTAGAAGCTTGAACAGTATGAGGGGCATCGCCAGGCCTTAAACAGTGCGGTGGACGCAGTTGTTGAGAAGACGTAGGTGTCGAGGCGGCGGGAGGGGCTTTCGCTCTGCCCAGGTGGAGGGACAGGTCTGGGAAAAGAGCTGTGTCCCCTCCCCCGATGTTTTTTTAGATTTTTGTCTCAAACTGATGTGTTCTGATTCATTCTGACACACAATTTTTTATAATTTGTATGCCTAAAGGGAGGGAGGGGGTATAGATAAAGGGAGGGAGGGGGTATAGAAAAAGTCTTCGGATCTGCATCAATCTCAGGAACACCATTGGGCCAAAGTACGCTGTGTCTCAAAATAATATGACACAACTTCACCAATTCACAACATTTACTAATTAGTTTTGGTAGAGATAGACCTTATTCAATTCTCAGTCGACTACGGTGAAGTTTTTTTATTGGTTTAGAACCAGCTGCGCGGTTTCCGTAAGCACAATAGTGACTTGAGACACGTGAAACAGTGAAGATTGCGTCTCAAAAACCGGACTCCTACGATATGTTGACATAACAAACAGTGTTTCTGTAGGAACACTGTGCAGTGTTGTAAGTTACGTGTGTTCAAAGTACTGTGTTTCGGTCACACCCAGGCCTACAATTGTTTTGCTGCTCGTTTAGTGCCCTGTCCATAATACATGTACGTTAATCGAAGTCAGCCCAGAAATCTGCAGTTTCGGTTATCAGGTTGCTGCTGTTGTTATGGTAACCACGCGGCTGTTTCTAAGCCAATTTAAAAAAAAAACAACTTTTTGCCGTAGTCAATTTAGAATTGAGTGAAGTATGTCTTCGCCAAAAACATTTGGCGAAATTATGGCACAGTAATGGAAGGGGTTCGGTTTTCTGAGACACAGCGTAGAGTGGCGACGCCTCGAGTGGTCGGCAAAGTTGTTGATCTCGCACCTGCTGCGCGTGCGCAGTAATGAACAGTTATGTTTAGTGAAAAGACTTCAACAGCTTCAGTTTTTTTGATGTTTTATGAACTGTCGGTTGCGCTGAGTGAACTGTGAGATAGTAGATCTTTTAGTTAATTAGCGTTTTTTATATACGTCGTCTGATTTTGACTTTGTTTTTCGTTTTTGTTTTGGTGTCGTGCAATTCTGTATATTTTGTATATGAACATTGTACATGGATAGTGTTTTATGGTTGTGAACTTGTGAGACCAGATTTGAGATTGTGTTCTTTTAGCTTAGTGATCGTGGCCGGCTGCACGTAGACCAGTTATTTAGATTTTACGTAATTAAACTCATGTTTTCATACTTTACATTAGTGAGAGCCATTTTGTTTTAATTCAAAATTTATATCATTATCTGCATTTGTTGCCACTGGTGTACGTACATTATAAATTCGTTTATATTATTATTATTATGTAATTCGTTTTGTTTTTGTTTTTGTTTGGTGTTGTGCAATTTTGTATATTATCTTACTGTTATATGCACATGGTGGGCCAAAAGGTAAGCCCTTTCTGGTTTATCAGAAGATAATACTAAAACATGTCATTAAAACTGTTTTTATTAGATTTGAAAATTGCAGTCACACAAGCATATAATATTTTAAACTGTTAAATATCCTAGCTGTTGATTAAATTTTCTATATATGACGGCATGCTTAACGTCAAGCTGAACTAGATAATGAGACCGTTGAAGATCGAATCCCACTACCCTCAACAGAATAGCCAATGGTCTTACTGAGTGACCTTGAACCCTCCAAAAATGACCTTGACCTCGACCTATAAAATCTTGACATGCGACCTCATGCGAGATTTTTCTACAGTCTACGTAACTGCCAAGCAGAAAGCGGATAGCTGCAATAGTTTTCAAGTTATCATGCTAAGATGCAGAGACACATCTACGTCTGTATGTTCATGATAATTGTGTGAAAGTCTAGTCAAATCTGGAAAATAAGAGATGCTTTATGCAGACGCACTCAGCTGAAAACAATACCACCTCGCTACTACGTCGCCGATAGTAATGAAGATAACTGTAGTAGACTATGGTAAGTTAACTCAGCCCACTTTTTGCCAGTGCGTACCGGAAAATTTTCGCAGTAGGAAGCCGTACAAACGATTTTACTATATAGTGAAATATCGTTGTTTTTCTCCTTTTATGTTATTAACATAAAGAGTAAAAAAGGCGGGGCTTACTCATTGGACCGCCGTGTGTATATGTGACTATTGTGGTTGAGTTTGAGTGACAGTTTGTTTGCCTTGGGGATCGACTCCTGATGACACGGCTGTCCTTGTTGGTGGACTCGTGTACAGAAATTCGACGTGTGATAGAAGTTGGCAGCGGATATAAACGCATAATAACGCTATATTAAGCTGCCGCAGATCATGCTGCTGTGGTGTGCAGCCGCCAAGTCTATAGTTAGTTCATATTTTTACGCGCGCGCTGACCTCTTTTCCATCGTGCTCATTATAGCTATATATATTGCATCGTCTTTGCCTTGTTTTTCAATCCAGCTCGTGTGCTAGAGTCATCAGACTTTCTTCTTGTGTTAATCTAGGGCCGTAGCCGAGGGGTGGGTGGCCATTGGGGGGGGGGGGCTCAAACCCTAAAATATTTAGATATTTCCTTTCATGCAAATTTAGATTATTTTCTTAATAGTCATTTTGTGGCCATAACTTTTATAGTTAAATCAGGAGGTTAGTGAGTATCAGGAGCTCGAACGATATTTAGGTAATTACCAGTATAATTCCTTATAAACCTCAGCATCTATATATCAGCCAGACGCTGAATATTTATTATTATTAGGGCAGGAAGTACAGCGCCGTGCATTAGCCTATTAGAGTTACAGCTGTTTTCTGGCAGGTGCTTTATCTGCTATCTGCTTTATCTTTATCATTCATATTATTTTACGGATATTTGAGTGTGATATGCGTGTGCATTTATTGTGAAATCTTGGTGTTTTGAAATTGCGAAATGTGATGTATAAGTGTGTGAACGTTTACGATCACTTAGTTAGAGCAGGTTGTGTTGCTGTGGTTGTGTGTTCGCGACTCGACTCGGCTGTGCATTTTGATATTGACATTTTTGCGTTTTTTGTGTACGTTATTGGAAGTAGGCAAACCGTTTTATGTCGTTGTTTGTTTTGTTATCTCTGCTTAAGTGACGTTATGATGCGACAAATTGTCGCTCTGTTGTGTTGTATTCATCCGCCATTTTATTTAAATCAGTTTCCAGCGCGTTTCTTGCCATGTCGTTCCTGTGCGAAGGTTTTTTTTTGCATTTTATTTTTACCAGCAAGGAACAACGCATCTTACATGGAAGTGTGGTTCACTGCAGACCCTTCAGTTACATATTTTATTCATTTTTCTTGGTGTTGGCTGTCGCAGCATATGTAGTGTGTGCAATGTGAACAGGTGTGGCCAAGGCGCCGCAGTGCGCGTAGCGAAATAGTGACAAAATTTTAGCTCCCATGGATCGCTTATGACTGAGCAAAAGTACAATCTCTGGAATAGCAGCAACGAAGCCGTCTACGGCGACAAGCCTCTCTAGTTCTTCTTTTCTTTTCACCTGCTATCAAGGACATTTTTAATCTAATGTCATTGCCTGAAGCTCGATGATTGAAACTGATTTTGTAATAGGTCTGGATTAAAATATTTCGAACCGCTTATTATTTGATAGTTTAAATTAATTGACTGAAATTATTGCAACTGATCAGTCGTGTATCTGAACATAAATTTGTGTGAAGACCTGTAGGTCTATCGAGAGGCATGTTGTACCTGTGGGCCTCAGAGGGAAAGAGGCATGAAAGACGTAAAGTTGATAGTAGACCCTCAGCAAAACATAATTGGCTACGCTTTTGGTGACGTGCAAGTGTTGGTACCGGTAGATAGTTGTATGCCGGTCTTGTGGTTGGTTTGACGTCGGAACCTTGAGTGCTGTTTCTGACAGTTCCGTTGTTGTGGTTTTGATGTATCTGCTATAGTCGCTGTGAGTTGTGCGTCAGCATAATGAAGTTTTCTTTGCATCAACACGTAATGCAGACAAAGCCTTGTCAAAAACAGTTATTATTATTATTATTATTATTATTAAGAATGAATGTCATAGCAACATTATAGTCGATAGACTTCAAGGTTGCGGCCACAGCATAAAATTGCGGGAAAGTGAAAGTGAGTCACGTAGCAGTAAAGTCGTTTGACAGGCGCGGTGTCAGTTGTAAGAACGCTCGAACAGTTCAGTTTTCAGGCGGCGTCGAAAAATGTCCAG
>Ga0209149_1000225_pt1 | contig 22523 bp, 19 predicted proteins | sample WorMetTyACAVOLI2_FD_187423 | JGI IMG/M metagenome (GOLD analysis project Ga0209149, IMG submission 187423) | Marine gutless worms symbiont microbial communities from Max Planck institute for Marine Microbiology, Germany - Olavius algarvensis... ... | reverse complement strand
AGTTTTAGGGAACTAGGCCTATAAAAGGAGTGATTTTAGTAGTACTTATATCAAAAAAAGTCAAGTAGTATTTTATCTTATCATGCTGATATAATGAGAATTTTTACGTTTATGCGTCCACTCTATACTCTGAGTGGAATGATGGAATAGTGGAATAATGGAATTCTGGCAATCAAAGTCGGATGATAATCTTGTTTGGTATTCTGCTCCAAGATATGCTCACAAAAACAGACACGATTCCGATAAACCCAGTACTCCAACACTCCAATATTCCATCATTCCGTCAGTTAAGATTGCCCCGGCAGGGTGATCGTAATGGTACAGCCGGGACCTTCATTGTTGGCTGCGGCAACGGATCCGCCCATCAGCCGGACGAATTTTTTCACCAGGGCCAGGCCGATGCCGGTGCCGCGGGTAGTTCGGGTAAGGGAATTTTCAACCCGATAGAAATCCTCAAATACTTTTTTAAGATCCTGACGGGGTATGCCGGGTCCGGTGTCGGACACCGAAATCTTCACGCCGTCTTTAGCCTGCCGGGTCCGAATTCCGATCTCACGCCGGGGAGCACTTTTGCCGAATTTCATGCTGTTTTCAATCAGGTTGATTAAAACCTGCAGCATCACTTCACGGTCGTAGCGAAAAGGCCCAACGATCCGCGTTTCAGCGGTTAAAACATATCCCTCCTGTTTGATTTTCTCGGCCATCACCGTCTGAACTTCACGAATCACATCTTCAAAGTTGCCCGGCTGCAAATCGATGTGCCGCTGTTTTTGTTCCAATTTGGATAATTCCAGCACGTTGTTGATCAACCTTGACAGACGTGCGCCTTCGGAGTCGAGAATCCGGTAATACTCCTGCTCGCGCTCGGCAGTCCGGGCGATTCCCTGTTCCAACATTTCGATATACATACGGATATTCGTCAGGGGTGTTTTCAGCTCATGGGTTACGGAGGAAACAAATTCAGAACGGCGTTCGGAGAGTTCAAAAATGGACCGCGTACTTTGATAGATGGCGAACAATCCCATCAGAACGATGACGGCTAAAAAAATCAGCATGATATTCAGTGTCTTGCGACCGGCCGAACGCGGTATCTGCTCACAGCTCAGGGTGGCCTTCAAAAAACCAAAAGGCGAAGGGAAACTGCGCTCAAGCACAACGTCAGGATCCCTTGCGCCAACGCCGGCTACATTCACCCCGGTTTCACGGCCCTGATCCACTGCGCTCAGACGAAGCCCTGTGAATTGGGCCATCGGCTGGGTCAGAAAATGGGCCTGGGCCAGATGCTTTAAAAAGGGATTTACCCGCAGAACAAATCCCTGACGGTAAATCTGGTTGTTGATCATGATCCGGCGAAAAATAAATACGCGGGCGTCACTTAAAAAACCGCCTGCAGGGGAGCCACCTCGACCTGGTAATCGGCTGCCGGGTCCGCATCTGAAGGAGGCGCCGACGCCGGGTCGCTTTCGGCTTCCTCCTGCCGGAAACTGAGGGCATTATCTTTTTTGGGGGCCCTGACCTTGGCGGTCGCAACGCTTTGGTCCTGATACCACTCGTCCTTGGTTGCCTCGAATTTACCATCAACGAGAATCCGGCTCATTGATTGCGGCTGTTCCTGTTTGGCAATATTGGCGGCTTGATTGACGGTAATTTGTTCGACTCTTTTTTCTTTTTGCCCCAAGTATTCCCGCGAACGCCGGCTGCGTGAGGAATCCAGATATTTCTCCGCCAATCCTATTTTTTTTTGGGCCTTTTCCCCGACCGCTATTTCAGCCGGGCGCGGTTGAATCCGATCCGTGCCCGTGGCCCGTTTGCGGTTGAAGATTTGATTGGCCGCTTTCAGCTCGGCCACCAAATCCGCGCGATCGGGGGATATTTTTCCGCCGCTTCCGACCAGTGGGCTCTGGAAGGAGCCGTCCGGATTATTCTGAAAATACCCCAAGACATAATTTTCCCCCGTCAATTGCGACAACGGGGAGGGCCGCCGCCGGCCGGCATCCGTTTGTCGATCGGAAGGGGATATTAGAAAGTTGTATTCATCAATGGCCCGGCTTTCTTCGGTTTGCACCATCACGGCCAGCGACTGCTCCATATTATCGAACAGGGTTTCGGCAAAATAGCTCAAAGTGGCGATTTCCTCCTGCTCCAATCCGTGATAGGTCCGCAGGACAAAATAGGCCAGGGGGATCGAGAGTGCTAAAGTAAAAACGAATATGAGAAGTCTAAGCTTTTTCATAATCCTATCAATGGACAGATAATAGAAGTCGGAAGGCGGAAGGCGGAAGGCGGAAAAAGGAAGAAGGTGAGAAGGTGAGAAGGTGAGAAGGTGAGAAGGCGAGAATAGAATCGAAATGATTATCAAAGTTGGCAATTCCCAGTCTGCTGTCAACTATTGACGGCAAGCCTTCAACCGCCCATCTGACGCCATTTACTGTTCAGCACTGACCTTTCACCATATATCTTACACCCAATACCTTAGACCTTACACCCTATACCCTTTACCTTCCAACTTTTTTTGCCGAATACCGAAAGCCGAATACCGAATGCCAGCTCTTGAATTCCGCAACCCGTCATTTTACCTCAATCCGATACCCCTCCCCTCTAATCGTCGATATCAGGGGTTTGTCCGGGATCAGCGTGGCTATTTTCTTGCGCAGTTTGAGCATGTGGATATCCACCGTGCGGGTTTCAATATCGGCGTCGGCGTATTGCCACACTTCGGTCAGCAGCTCCTTTTTAGAAACGATCCGATCCTGGTGACGATGCAGATAGATGACGATATCCATTTCGCGTCGGGTAAGCTCCACCACAAGATCTTTAAAGCGTGCAACCAAATTCTTGCCGTCAAAAAAAATGTCGCGGCAATGGATTTCTTCATCTCCGAGACGTTTACCGGAGCGCCGCAATACCGCTTGCACCCGAACCATGACTTCCCGCAGGGAAAAAGGCTTGGTGATGTAGTCATCCGCACCAGCCCTAAATCCGGTGACGATATCATCCTCGGCACCTTTGGCGGTAATGATGATGATTCCCTGGGTCGGCTTTTGCTTGCGGATCTCCTTGCAGATCGAAAACCCATCCATCGTGGGCAGCATCACGTCCAGCAGAATCAGATCGAATTGCTCATCCAGGCCCACCCTGAGACCGACCCCGCCGTCTTCAACACCTTTAACTTCATAGCCGTTGAATACCAGCACGTCCAGCAGACCGCTCAACAGGGCCGCATCATCTTCGACAACCAGAATCCGGACTTTGGTTTTTATCATAAATGTATTGTTCCTTTTTCGATTTGACCGACCGGTTTTTGGCCGGCGGCTGGACTGAACCCTGAACCTTGAACCTCTGAACCTCTGAACCTTGAACCTCTAAACCCAGAACCTCTGAACCTTGAACCTCTGAACCCAGAACCCCTGAACCTCTGAACCTTGAACCTTGAACCTCTGAACCCAGATCCTTGAACCTCTGAACCTTCTAATAAAGTATACCAACTGTTCACAAATTCAAAGTAAAAGTTATGTAAAAACCTCGGCCGTTTGATTTTACACTTCTTTGAATTGTCTTTCGCCGGGGTTGAAGTAGAATGTACTCAGAGCACGAAAAAACCTTCAACGAATAAGCAAAAGGAGCAAACCATGAAACGCAAGAGTCTGAAAAATTTCCTATTGATTGCGGCCCTGATCGCTGCCACCGGCGCAGCCATGGCCTACTCGTCCAATTCAAACAGTTTTTTTACCGCAAACCGGAATCCCCTAGCCGGGCAACATCATGGGGCCGGAAACGGTATCCTGTCCATCTCAGGTCACCTTATCCAGGATAAGGTCCTGCGGGGGTCGGACGGCTCCATTGGCCTGAATCTCACTTTGCTCGCCGAACGAACAGCCGCCACAACCAGCGCAAAGACCCGCAACGTGGATATGGTGATCGTTCTCGATCGCAGCGGGTCAATGAAAGGCCGCAAAATTGCTGATGCCCGCCGGGCGGTATTGAAGCTTTTGTCTGACTTGACCGCCAAAGACCGCTTTGCCCTGGTAACATATTCGGACGGCGCTCAAATCCCAGCCGCCTTGCAGACGGTCACCCCGGTCAATCGGCAGCACATGGCATCGGCCGTCAATGCCGTCCGTGTCGGCGGTGGAACCAATCTCGGAGCCGGTCTGCAGGCAGGCATCGAATTGCTCAGGTCTTCCAAACGCGGCTCGAATGCCGCGAAAGTCATCCTCCTATCGGATGGACTTGCCAACCAGGGGATTGTCGATCTACAGGCCCTTGGCGGAATTGCAGCCGCTGCCGTCGAAGGAGAATTTGCCGTCAGCACCGTTGGGGTCGGCGCCGAGTTCAACGAGCATTTAATGACCGCCATCGCCAACCGGGGCACCGGCAGCTATTACTATCTGGAAAACCCGGCAGCCTTCGCCGAGGTATTCCAAAAGGAATTCCACGATACCCGTGCATCAGTAGTCAATAACCTGAAAATCGAAATACCGTTGAATGACGGCATTGATCTGGTCGATGCCGCCGGTTACCCCATCAACCGCCGGGATGGCCTGGCCGTCTTCTACCCGGGCAGTATGCACGCCGGGCAGGTCCGTAAGTTGTACTTGTCCCTGCGGGTGCCGACCAACCTCAACCGGCAATTCGAGCTCAAGCAATTAAAAGTTGCCTATCACCACGACAGCCGGGCTTACGAAACCACGCTGGATGATTCTTTTATAATCGCCTGCGTTGATGATCAGCAAAAAGTTTATTCTTCAATCGACAAAACCGGTTGGTCCAACAAAGTCATCAATGACGACTTCAATCGTCTCAAAGAAGAGGTCGCGGCCGATTTAAAGTCAGGCAAAAAGCAAAAAGCCATGGAGCGAATCGAAATATATCATGATGAACAGCGGGCCGTAAATGCGGCAGTGGGTTCGTCCCGCGTAGCTGAAAATCTCGATAAGGATCTCAAAGAATTGGAAGCCTATGTCGAAGAAACCTTTCAGGGACCGCCCGAGGCTGTCCGTCAAAAGCAAAAATCCAATGCCAAGGTCCTGCAGTATGATGGCTACCGGGGTCGCAGGAAATAAAAAATATAGGTTTCTGGTGTCGGGTTTCAGGTGTCAGGTGGGGTGACAAATATATGCCAAATCTGAATATACAAATTCATCCCGTTCCTATTACTAACGCGTCATGAGTTATAATTTGGGATTTTAGATTGCGGATTGCTGGAATCGCTGCGCTCCATCAATTAAATAGGACCGTTCGACACGGAAGCTTATGACAGGCCGTTCGATAAAAAGGCTCACGACAGGCAGAATTACTTAAACCTAGAATCCAATTTCAAAAACCTAAATATCACAAACTGAGGAATCGATCATGGGTATAATGACAAGAGTTGTCAGAATCTTCAAAGCCGATGTCCACGGGGTCATGGATCAGCTGGAGGATCGCGAATTGCTGCTTAAACAGCATTTGCGGGATATGGCACAGGCATTGAGCCTCAAGGAAGTCAAGCTCGATAAGATGCATGCTTCCCGCAAGCAGATCCAGCGGGAGTATGAAAAATACCGGCAGCAGTCCCAGACACTGGAGCAGGATCTGGCGGCTGCCATTCAGAAGAACAAAGAGGATATCGCCCGTATGCTGATTAGAAAAATCAAACCGCTGGAACGGTTGCAGGAAGAGGTTGCCGACCGCATCCGGAACCTGGAAGAAGAAATCTCATATTTCCGCGAGCGCCTCGAGCAACAGCAAATCCAGTATGAGCGCCTCAAGCACAGATCGGCAGAATTCTTCAATAAACCGCAGATCCAGAAAGGCTGCAGCGATCCTTCAGCAACCGACTGCGCGGCTGCAGCCGGAGATATGACGGAAGCGGAAATAGATTGGGAGCTGCTGAAACGCAAGGAAGCGATGGGCATGGCAAGTCATTAGTCATTGGTCAATAGCCAACGGTAAAACAAGAAACCGTATATCCGGATAGTCCAGGATATTTTACCGTGCTGTCAGCGATATCAGGGTGCAGCCATCGAATCCAATAACGAGCAACAAATCACAAATAACGCCTAAAAGAGCGCATTTCGCTCATTTAGGAGTTGGGGAGCAAACAGAATCATGAAAATTTTACATCATCCGGTACCGGCTACTATTTTGTTCGGTATATTTTGCGGAACAGTTTTTATTCCTTTGAGCCGCCTATTATACAATATGCTCTGGGGGCCCGGTGCAATGAACCTGGCACTGTGGCTGTTTGCTGCAGGCTACGCGATATTGTTGAGCCGATGGAGCAAACAAGGGTTGTTGCCGGTTTCGTATCCGCTGCTGTTTTTACTTTTGACTGCATTTATGGTGCCCTCGGTTGCAGCATTTTACCTGCTGACCCTGATGACCATCGGCTGGATTCGCAGCGGGTTGTGCTATCGGGATCGCCGACGGATCAGACTGATCGTTGAGTTGTTGCTCGGTGCGGCCGGGGGCGCCCTGGTCGCGATTTACAGACCCGGGTCGGCCGTTGATTGGGCACTGTGTGTCTGGCTGCTCTTTTTGCTGCAGGGGCTTTATTCGGCAATTTTTGACGGCGACCCGGCCGCCTCTGACAACCAGAGTGCACGAGAGACTGATTTTTTTGAACGGGCAAGCCGACGGGCCGAGGATATATTGTCAACCCCGCCGGCCCCCTGAAAAGCAACGGTGTAATCGAAAAGCAAAGATACCGCGCCGGGAGGGCCGCCATTGTGCAGTTTATAGGTTTCAGATGTCAGGTGTCCGGTGTCAGGGAACAGAGGACCGAGGAAAGAGGACAGAGGACAGATGACAGACCCGTGCCGCCTGCACCCCTCGAGTGAAACTACTTTGGAATGACGAATGTCGAATGTCGAATGATCCGCCGGCGGAGTGGAATCGCTTCGTCCAGTCTTTTTAATAAAATAGACAGAATACATTCCTTCGACATTCGACATTCATTATTCGATATTCGATTTTTCATTTCTAACCCTTTCTATTTTAACGCTTTACCGGCGCTTTCGTTTCTGCTATTTTTCGATTCGTTATCATCCGCTGGATGCAGGAAAAGCAAGGAGGTTATTATGAAAGTCAATTTTGTGTACATGACGGCCGGCAGCCGGGAAGAAGCCAGGAAAATCGGCCAGGAACTGGTGGTTGCCAAGCTGGCAGCCTGTGTGAACATTCTGGAAAATATGAATTCTATCTACATGTGGCAGGGAAAAGTGCAGAATGACGCGGAAATCGTTTTAATCGCCAAAACTACCGAAGAGCGTATTCCACAGCTGACGGAGAAGGTCAAATCGCTGCACAGCTATGACTGCCCCTGTATCGTCAGCATCCCGGTTGCCGGCGGCAATCCGGCTTTTCTGGATTGGATAGCGGAAGAAGTCGGTGACAAGGGTTAATGGGAGATGTCGAATTTGGGATTTTAGATTGCGGATTGCGGATTGCGGATTGCGGATTGCGGAATGCGGAATGCGGAATGCGGAATGCGGATTGCGGAATGCGGATTGCGGATTGCGGATTGCGGATTGTTAGTATCGCTGCGCTCTATCAATAATGAGGGACCGTTCGAAACAGAAGCTCACGACAGGCAGGATTCCTGGTTTTAAAGTCCAAATTGAAAAATCTAAAATTGCCTCCTTGGCCTTGGAGGTTAAACATTCCAATATGCAAAATCGCGGGATTTAGGAATTGAGGGATTGAGGTATAAAATCAATAATCTGAATCAGATAGGATTCCTTCAATTCCTAAACCTGAAAATTGAGTATAGGGACTGTCAGCCTACATTTCAAGTGGATGAAAAAAACGAACATTCCTGTAGACTCACCGGCGGGTCTGGGCGTCAGCCGTTTATGAAACGCGACTTCAGCGTGTCCGGTTAAGGATACCGTCTGTATTTAGACTTGATAGCAGAGGGTAGAGGGCAAAGGGTAGAAGGTGGGAAGCTGGGAAGGTAAGAAGGTGAGAAGGTGAGAAGGTGAGAACGTGGGAAGGTGAGAAGCTTGAAAGGTGGGGGGGCGGATTGCAGCCGCGATACCAAATGCCGCGGCTGAAAGTCACACCCGTAGGAAATCGATAACCTGGTGAATTAAGCATTTTTATAACCATGTCCCGATATTAACGGATACATCGTCAACCCGGTCAACCGAATCAACACATAAAACGATGACCGGTCGAATCCAGCACCCTTGGATCCCGAATTATCGCCGGTTTCAATCAACCCGACTACATCGCGATTTTGGCAACGTAACCGGGTATCTGTCTGCAGCGCCGTCAATAGTCGCTTGCGGAATAAGGCTGGGGTGCCTACTATTCTGAAAGTAAACCAAGTCCGCCGGGACCGGCAACCGTAGACTCGAAAGGTGACCCGAATTGAAAGTGTCAATGCTTATTCTGGGTATTTTTGTCACAATGCTAAATTTAACTGCGTCCAATGCCGCGGCCGCTTCCCTCCGATGCGGCAGCCGTCTGATCACGGCCGGGGATTACCGGGACCGGGTGCTCTCCGAATGCGGCGACCCGGACCATGTTCAAGTCTGGGAAGAAGAGCGGGTTTATGGCTTCCGTCGTCACCCCCGCTACTACGGTGTGCATGACGACTATGAATACGTGCATCCGGATGCCGGATACAACCAACCTTATCGCGTCAGGAAATTGGTCATTGTGGAGGAATGGACCTACAATCACGGCCCCACCCGTTTCCTGGACCACCTGCGGCTGGAAAACGGAATCGTCAGAAACATCGTCAGCGGTGATTACGGATACTAAAAACCGGCAGAGGGTATAAGGTATATGGTCTAAGGGGTATGGTGCAAGGTCCGTAATCGTTATTTTCTGTTTTTAATTAGATCATCATCCGTCACTCAAGGCCCTATACCCGTTACCGAATACCCAATACCGAATCCCCAATGCCCCCCCCCGGCTTTGGTTCGCTGCCGAGAGGTTTTCGGACGCGAACCATAGGGGCACTGGAGTATTCCAACACTCCATCACTCCAACACTCCGAATCTATCCTATCGACATAATCCTTCAAGTGGCCCTGCCCTACGGACCAAAATTTCAATATCGTATTAAATTTTATGTGGTATTTCAACAACTTCGCGGGTAAATCCCCAGCTTTTTCTTGACTTGAATCTCTAGAAATAATACAATAATTACAATCTCTTACGCTAATATACCCTGATAGTAGGTATTCGGAGGGTGCGGCAAATGAAACGATATGACCACGGCTTTACGTTAATCGAAATCGTCGTTGTCCTGGTGCTCGTCAGCATCGTCGCGACCACGGTCTTTACCCGGTCCATCACCACCGACCAGATAAATTTGAACGCCCAGACGGAGGTCGTTAAAAGTCACATCCGCTATGCTCAATCGCTGGCAATGAAGCGCAGCGAAAATTGGGGCATATTCGGCAACAGCAGCGAATATTGGCTTTTTGGTCCCTGGGTATCACCCACGGAGGTGTCCAGCAACCCAGTGCGACTGCCCGGCCAGAACAGCAATAAAATATCGATGTCGGACCTCGGTCTGGATATAAATCCGCCATTCATTATTTATTTTGATGGCTACGGCAGGCCTATTGATTTCATCGGAGGACCCCTCGTGGCAGATCTGTCCATCACGATTGAGAAATTACCGGACAGGACGCAATCCCGTTCATTTGTTATAACGGCCGAAACCGGTTTGGTCACAACCCCATGAAAAATAATATTTCAAAAATATCATCAAGCAACGGATTCACCCTGGTTGAAATCATCGCCACCATCATTGTCATGGGTATTTTATCTGCATTTTTCATCCACTTTATGGGCACGGCTTTGGATGACAGCTGGAAATCAGTGGAATTGATCACAGGTGAAGCCGAAGCCGAAGCCAAGCTCGAGGAAATCACGGCCTACTTTACCTCCGTTGTAAACGACGAGTCCCGCATGGCGAATGCCCTGTCCATTGTGGCATCTGAATTCAGCGGCGATGCAACCATGGAATACATCGTTTTTGGCAACGACGGAACTCCAACAATTGACGCGTTCGGGCTCAACAGGACTTTAAGGGTTACGGTAGAGGCCCCCGGTAATTCCCTGACGACGATTCTGACCCAAAGCCGGACGGAAGCAACCGATCCGAAAGTAGACTACTGATATGGCATCCAGCAAACACACCGGGGGTCTTGTCCTCATCGAACTGATTACGGTGATTGTTTTGATCGGCATCATTGCTTCTTTTACGACCTTTTTTATCTATTCGGGCATCGAGGGATATCTGAATACCAAAAACACCAATGAGGGGGCGCTCAACGCGCAGATGGCGCTGGATCGCATCAGTCTTGAACTGCGGGACTTGGACTATTTCACGTCTTATTCGGAAAATTCAACATTGACGTTCACCAGCAAGGTGCTCGGCGGAACCCGCAAACTGAGCTACAGTTCAGATGCGATTTGGATCGGCATCGGCTCTGATAACTACAAACTGTTGGAAAAAATTGAAGCGGGCTCTTTTGTACTATCCAAAGAAGTGCGCGATTTGAACCATGACGGTTCAGACGAAGTTGCTTATTTTGAGGTGGGTTTCAGACTGAATGAGGTTGGCACAGAATTCAATACCAAAATATTTCCGAGGCATATGGTTGAAGATAACTAGCGACCAGGCCTTAGCGGCAATCAGAGTATCGAGGCTATGATGACCGATTCAGAAATTCCGAAGTCGCCTGCACAGGCGCTAACCCGGGCAATAGAATCGATTCAGGGCAACGTCCTGGTTTACCTCGTGGTGGTGGTCTTGATTTTCGGCGTGCTGGGCGTCACCATCGTGTCGCTTTTTACCTCGGCCACATCGAGCTCGGCCACCCCCAACAATGCGAGACGTGCCGTTTATGTATCCGAGTCCGCCATGCGCTATGCTTTCAGCGAGCTGCGAGCTTCGGGATTCGACACCGATGTCGTCAATACGCTCAATACGACGACCTACAGTGTCGATCCGGCGGGCAGTTTTACGGTAAATGTTTTTGCGCCCTGGTTTGTCGCACCGGGAACATATTCGGAAGACAGCGGCGGAACGCTGACACTGAACGTGCCCGCCGGTAAACTGACCGCGGATTGGATAGCCAGGAATCCGCACGACCTGCGGGTGATCAATTATGAATACCTCGATAGTGATTATAGAAAGGCAAGGTCTGTCATCGACAGCTGGACAAAAATCGATGATACCACACTGACCCTCCAGTTAAGAAACCAATTTGCGATCAATGCGGGCGAACGCCTCTGTTTCCAGGTCCGGCCAACAGAGGACCAAACCGATATCGGGGCCGGCGGAGATCTGTTGGTGCATGAATCGGCCAAGGACTTTTTTCCCGAATATAACGGCACCATCAGCATCAATCGCATTGACTACGTCTACGAGCAGCTGGTCCATGAGCCGGCCAACAACCGGGTGAGACTGGCAAATCTCTCAGCCGCGGGCATGCCCAACGTGGAATCGGCCTTTCCCCTCACGGTCACATCCACGACGACCACCGGCAACACCCTGATCGGAGATTATCAGGGGGATCATATCATCCTGTCGCCCCGCAACTACATCGTCATTCCCGCAGGCACCGCGGGGTCGGTGAGCATATCCGGCACCCTTGACCGGGCAGTTAGTATTTATGATGCCGCCACCGTCAAACCCTTAACCCGCCTCCCCGACATCGATTGGGATGAATATCACCTGGTCAATGATCTGAATCCTGTCGGCATACCGAACTTTATTGGCGTCGACAATGACGCGAAAACAGTAAACATCGGCAGCGGCCTGAATTCCGGCAATGTCGATTTTGGCGCAATCTGGTTCGACGCCGATGCAACCATCGGCGGGAAGACGGGGGTGTGCAGCAATGGCGCCTGCGATTTCGGGCGCGGGGTGCGGGTCTTTTTTACTCTGGATTACAGCGGCACCGGCGATGGGCTGACCTTTGCCCTGATCAGTGCCGCCAACAATACGACCGCTTCGATCGGCGGCGATATTGAAATGGGTGAGCTTTTGGGGTATGGGGGCGACAGCCGCAAGGTCGTCAACCCTACGGCTGCATCGGATTTTTTGGATGCCGCCGGTGCCGGGGAGGACCCGCCCAAGCCCGGCCTGCACCCGCCCAAAATCGCCCTGGAATTCGACGTTTACAACAACAATAGTGACCAGGTGTATTGCAGCGCCGGCACGATCGTCGACAACAATCGCAATGACCCGCTGAGCGCTGGCAAAGATGCCCTGCAGTATGTATTCTGGGGCAATACGAGTCTGGCAATGCCCTGCCGCGACTACACCATCGGCTCGACCACCGTCGCCGATCACCCGAGTTACGACGACAATCGTCACGATCCCGGAGAACAGGAAGTAAAATGGATTTATGACACTGATATCTGGAACGACGTTCGGTCCACTCCGGCCCTGTCGAATGACGGCAGCACCGTCTACGTGGGTTCGGACGACAACTATCTCTATGCCGTCAATACGGCCGATGGGACGACGAAATGGTGGTTTGATACCGGGGGAGATGTAAGATCCTCGCCGGTTGTGGGTCCCGACGGCATGGTCTATGTCGGGTCACACTGGCCGGGGGGAGGCCAGGGCAGCATCCAGGCCCTCAACCCGGCCGACCGGATGAATCAGCCCGGGGGAAGCACGTTCAATCCCTCCAATGAATGGATTTTCTATACCCCCAGCAATGTCGATTCCTCTCCGGCTGTCGGACCCGACGGCACCGTCTACATCGGCGACGACCACGGCAACTTCTATGCCCTGAATCCGGCCAGCCGCCTTGCGGATCCGGGTGGCGATAATACCAGTTTGAATCCTGCCAACGAATGGGAGTTTACCCATTCCGATTTCGATCAAACCTCCCCGGGACGTCCCGCCATCGGTCCGGCTTATGATATCGATCCATCCGGCAATCGCCACAGGATCTATATCACCGGCACTGATACTGACGACCATACCCTCTTTGCCCTCGACCCGGCTGATCGTCTGGCGGGAGAGACATTTCCGGGCCCCCATGAATGGAGCTATGACACGCTGGATACAAATTATTTTATGCCGGCGGCAGACCCGATCACCGGGATTGTTTATGTAGAAGAGAGCAATAAGATAAGGGCCCTGTTTCCTGCCGGAACCAGCAAATGGGTCGCCTCAATCGGCACCAACCGATTTACACCGGTTGTCGGAAACGGCGGCATTGTCTATGTGGGCGGCCTCATCACTCACGATACCGGGAAAGTCACAGCACTTAACGCGACCACCGGTGAAATAATTTGGGAATTTACGGATTCCGGCAATCTGGCGGACGTCAGAACCACTCCCGCCATCGGCCCGGACGGCACGATTTATTTCGGGTCCGGCAACAACCTGCTCTATGCCATAAATCCGGACGGCACCAAAAAGTGGACGTTCCCGGTTGTCTTCGATAGTGACAATACTCGTGGCCATTCATCGCCGACCGTCGGAGACGACGGAGTTGTATATATTGGTTCTTCCCAGGATAATAATCTTTACGCCGTCAATAATTTTGCGATCCCGCGCAATATCAGGAGCAGGTATCTGACATTGGTCAGCGAAGGCACCACTGACACGGTTGGCGGCGACGAAGTGACCGTGGACGATACGACAAGTTGGCTGAACGGGGCGCTGGCAGCGGGACCGTGGGCCGTCCGGCTGGAGGTCATGCGCAGTCTGAGCCAAAATGCCGCCGCCCATTACGAATACCAGCTGCGCGCCTGGCTTCGGCAGTGCACCTCAGGGACCTGCGCCAACGTGTTCGGCACCTTTTACGAAGATACGCGCATCCAGTACTCGGCGACGCCCCAGCTGGCCCAGACTATTGAATTGCCCCAGGGCCATCACGACGACTTTGCCACCTTCATATTCGGTTTCACCGGCGCCGCCGGCCAGTCATCCAGCCAAACGGCCGTGATCGCGGATGTCAAATTGAGTTTTATCCGGTACAACGACCCCGTCGCCCCCTGATTGGCGTTTGAGCGCTGAACTTTAGGCGAGCCGGATTTCCTCCGCCGCGGCGGGGTGACACATCTATGTTTAAAAGTGAACGATCCTCCCGCTGATCGGGAGGCCTCAGTAAGCCCCATAAAAGGGGGCAAGGCCACTGGCGCAACTAGGTTAATCCGAAATCTGAAGCACGAAGCACGAAATTCGTATTTCGTATTTTTTCCAGCTCGTTTGATTCTCACCGCATCGGTAGAGCCTTTTCGGATCCCCCCACTATAAGTAGTGGTTTAATGCCGGAATATGGTCTGCCCCGCACGCCGAAAGCCCAATGCCGAAAGCCTCTCCTTAACCGGCACGATCTTGGTGCTTTGGCTGGGCGCTTTGATGTCGACTTAATTTTGGCCTTCGCCGTGACTGTCCCTTTCCAACACCAGATCCCCCAGTTCTTCGTCTCGCACCGGTTTGCGCAATATGGCCTCGATGAAGTAGCTCGAGGAGCAATTGATGATATGGTAGAGCCCTTGGGTTTCAATTTTGACGATGGGGTGGTCATAAGCAACGACCTGGCCGCTCATTTGCTGAGAACTCACTTCATTGCCGTAGTAAAAATAAAAAACGTAAGTTGCTCCGACTTCGAACAAATCACCCATAGTCAGGCCCTCCCCTATCGCGATCACACAGCTCGGTGGATTATTTATTAGTTTGACATATTTCGGCGCTAAATTCATCATGTATTTAAGAATTGCCCGGCAAGGTCTCGTCAATACCGGTTTTTGGCCCGTCAGTTCCGCCAATTAGTCCTTGATAATTGAATGACACCAGGATATTGAGTGCCTATGTTGTTTTTGTTTGGGATTCGCAGACGATCGCAACCCGACCTGGTGCATTCGGAGAACCGGGACACGCTGCCGCCGGATCCGAGCGTCCAGTCAAATCAAATAAAAAAACTGATGAGCATTGAAAATCGAACGTCGAACATCGAATAATGTAAACTGTCTATTTAAAACGACTGAGCGACCTGTCGAGTCGTAGCCGAAGGCGACCTGTGGGGTCGTAGCTCGAAGAGCGAAGCCCCAAGCCTGAAGCGATTCCATCATTCGTCATTTGTCATTATTCATTATTCAATAGTCATTTCATGGTAGTTTCATAGGAGGCTATTGCCCAATGACCATTTTTCGAACCCTGATACTGAGTTTATGGCTCTTGATGGTCACGGCGTCCTGCGCGGTAATCTCAGAACCGATCCGATCGGAAGCCGAAACGCCGGTGCCGTTTCACACGCTGGTAACGGAGGCGGACAGGTTCAAGGGCCGCACGGTTATCCTGGGCGGCTATATTCTGGAAACCAGCAACCGGGAATCCGGAACGGTGATCAAAGTGTTGCAGGTTCCTTTGATATTGGGTGAGGAACCGGGCCTCAGGGACAGCTCGGAAGGTCGATTTCTAATTTATCACCAGGGGTTTTTGGACCCGGAAGTATTCAGCAAAGATCGGGTAGTCACGGTGGCCGGCGAAGTGATCGGTGCCGATGTTGAGGAAATAAGCGGTGATCCCATCCAATACCTGAAACTTAAAAACCGTGAAATCTATTTGTGGCCGGAATATGCAGCCCATAGCTACCCCTACCCTCCCTGGCCGTATCCCTATTTCTGGCACGACTATCCGTATCACCGCTATCGGTACTGGTACTGGCGCTAAGAGTAGAAGGTGAGAAGTGGGAATAGTGGAATAATGGAATGGTGGAATAGTGGAATATTGGGAATCGAAAGCGGATGACGGTCTGGTTTTATATACGGATTCGCGCCATCCGTACAAAAATAGATCCCATTCCATTAATCCCAGCCTTCCATCATTCCAGTATTCCATCATTCCGCTCCCGCTTGCAGCAGATTCATGGCATAGCCGAGGGGCTCTGACCCCCGTAAAGAACACGGGATCAACGACTGGCCCAGAGGACCAGGTTTCTGCGACAAAATAAATTAGAGCGCCGGATGTATCCCGTGTTTGCATACTCACCGCGCCTTCTCTATTATATTCAAATCACTAAAGTTATGCCGTGTCCGTCCCGATAATATAGTTGCTCATTTAAAGCCTCCCAAGGAGGCGCCCCCCAAAGGCGGCGGGGAGTTGCCGATGGCAATGATCCATGTTGAGTCACAGAATTACGGGCTCTCTACAATCTCGATCTAAAAGGAAATAAGGCCAATGGATAAAAGAATCGTGACGCGCGAAGAAATCTTGGAACAATTAGCTTCACTCGGGATTAGCGGCAAGGATGTCTATTTCGTCGATTATATTCCATTGATCGAAATGATGTGGGCCGATGGGCATATCCAGCAACGCGAAAAGGATATCTTTTACGAGTTTATTGAAAAACACGTGGCGTATCTCAATAAAATCGCCGGTTACAAGGCTTTTGAATTAGAAGCCGCCGTTCAATTCGCATCCAGATTTCTCAAGGAACGACCTTCACCGGAGATGCTGAAAACCCTTCGCACTATTGCCGCCGACTCGATTCTGTTCCAGGAAAATCCCAGGCAAAGAGAACAATTCGAAAAATGTCTGCTGGCTGTTTGTCTTGACATCGGCGCCGCTTGCAGTGAACCGGGATATCCGCATGGCCTCCGGGACTGTTTTAACGCTGATGAAAAACGATGCTTTTTTGAAATTCTTGATACATTTGAAAAAAAAGCAGAGGCGGACATCAGCGCGGCTTAGCCATAAAATCTATTCGCGGCCCTCTTTCAGTGCTTTGGTCGCGCCATGCCATGAACACTGGTCGCAAAATATTTCTGTATCGTCACACACTTCAGGACAGGCGTCCTGATCCACATCCGCACCGAACTCGACATTCCCGTCACGCCAGGCAAATTCATAGGTCTCGTATTCATCATCGGGGTCTTTAAGATAAAAACTGACACAACTGCAAAGTGGACATTTCATTTTATATTCTCCTTGAATTTTAAATGATAGAATACCTTAAATATTCATTCTTCGACCTTAATAATTCGAAAGAAGTCGAATTTATCAGGTGTTTGGTGTTTCGTGTTCGGTAATTTGCACGACATATCTCATCTTAACTTTGGGCTGTTATATAATTAAATACCAAACCCCAAATACTAAACACACTCGTAAAAAGAATGGTATTCAACTGTTTACGGAGCCGTCACGCTTCAATCCTCAAAAAAGGTGCTTCGAAATAATCTCTTTCATGATCTCGGTTGTTCCGCCGCCGATGGACAACACACGATTATCACGATACAGCCGCTCCACGGCATAGCCGCGCATGAATCCATACCCGCCGAAAATCTGCACCGCATCATAGGTCACTTTGTCACTGACCGAGCAGGCAAAGTTTTTGGCCATCGAAATTTCCTTGATCTGGTTGCGTCCGGCGTCGATTTTTGCAGCCACCCGATATGTAAATTCCCGGCTGGCTTCCACCAGGGTCGCCATGTCCACGATCTTGTGCCGCATGACCTGAAAACCGGCCAGCGGCTTACCGAAGGCTTCACGCTGCCGGGCATATTTAATGGACTCTTCCAAAGCGACCTGGGCCGTCATATTGGCCATTACGGCCAGCTGAAGCCGTTCGCTCTGGAAATTTTCCATGATACTGTAGAATCCACCATTTTCCAATCCGATCAGATTGGCAGCCGGCACCCGGCAATTGTCAAAAAAAATCTGTCCGGTGTCAGACGGCCACCATCCGGTTTTTTTTAACTTTTCGGACTTGGAATATCCCGGTGTCTTGGATTCGATAACCAACAAACTGATTCCGTGGGCTCCCGGTTCGCCGGTGCGCACGGCACAGGTAATCTGATCGGCCCGGCAACCGCTGGTAATAAAGGTTTTACTGCCGTTTACAACATACTCGTCCGCCTGCCGTTCGGCCGTGGTTTGCAGACCGGCGACATCCGATCCCCCTTCGGGTTCGGTAATCGCCAGGGCCGCTATTCTCTCCCCTTTAATCACCGGTATGACAAAACGCGCTTTTTGCTCCTCGGTTCCGTGGCTGATGATGGGCGGCAGGGCAATATGCATCGATCCCAGACCGGCGGCAATACCGCCGGATCCGGCGCGCATCATCTCTTCCCAGGCCACAATTTGAAAAAAAATGTCTCCCCCCGTTCCGCCCACTTCCTCCGGATAGCCGATCCCCAATAGGTCGACATCGCCGGCCTTTTTGTATAATTCAAGCGGAAACTCACCGGCCTCCTCCCACTCGTCGACGTAAGGCACTATTTCCCGGTCTACGAATTCCTTGGCCGCCCGGCGAACCATATCGTGGGCCCGGCCGAAGTACTCCTGAAAGTTGGATTTGGCGGTAAATTCATATTTCATGGTCGGCCTTTTTCCGGCGGGTCAGCGCCGCTTCGATATTTTCAAGTTAAATGATTCGAGCGGAGGAAGAAACGTTATTCGGCTTGAAACTAATTGATCAGCCGACAGCCTGTCAAGATGTTTTGTTTGGGATGCCTTGCTTGACAAATTGCGGCCCCTGTGGTCTTCATGGATGCCATGGATGGTAACTTGATCTGGCTGGCGATAATTGTGCTGATATCCTTTACGACCCAGGCCATGTCGGGCTTCGGCAGCACGATCCTGGCCCTGACCCTGGGAGTTCACCTGTACCCCATCGATGTCTTGCTGCCGGTGCTGGTGCCCCTGGATATTGTTGTAAACCTTTACCTGGCGACCCACCATTACCGCCACATGAACCATTCGATGCTGCTTCGCTCCATTCTGCCCGCCATGGGGATCGGGCTCCTCGCGGGAATCATCGCCTTCCAGTACACCGAGGGCGACTTGCTTAAAAAAATCTTTGGAATACTGGTTATCCTGCTTTCCACGCGCGAGCTCTATCGGCTTTTGCGCAAACGCCATAATCCTGTCGCGCTTTCGAATCTTGGCGCAACGGCCTGCATCACTGTGGCTGGAATCGTGCATGGCATCTATGCCTCCGGGGGCCCCTGTTGATTTATGCCGTTAGCAGATTAAACCTGTCAAAGGCGGTTTTCAGAAGCACTCTGGCTGCGGTCTGGCTCATCCTCAGTGTCATCCTGACCGCATCCTATATGGTCGCGGGGCAATTTACCGTCGACTCCATGCAGTTCATTTTAATGGTCTTGCCGATGATCCTGATCGGCATTCTGCTTGGCGAATGGCTGCACCATCGCATTGATGAAGATCGATTTAAAATATTTGTTTTTGCCGTTTTGTTTTTCGCCGGTTTATCGATCTGTATCAGCTGACGCTAATCCTTGACGTTTCCCCGTAATCGTGGTTAATTCTTGCCCCAAAACCCGGAATAGAAGTTATTTGTTATTGGTTATACGTTATTGGTTTGAGCGGAGGGTCGTTTGGGAGCAGAGAACAGAGATTGGAAGTGGGAAGTGGAAATTCGGAAGTGGGAATTCGGAGGTGGGAAGTGGGAATTCGGAGGTGGGAAGTGGGAATTCGGAGGTGGGAGGTGGGAATTCGGAAGTGGGAAGTGGGAATTCGGAAGTGGGAATTCGGAAGTGGGAAGTGGGAATTCGGAAGTGGGAATATATAGGACTGAGGGATGAGGACTGAGGACGCAACTGGGAAAAACCCGTAACACGCAACACGCAGCCCGTAACACGTAACCCGTAACACGCAACCCGTAACTCGTAACCCGTAACACGCAACCCACAACCCGTAACACGCAGCCCGCAACCCGTAAACCCGTAACCCGTAACCCGTAACCCGCAACCCGTAACACGCAACCCGTAACTCGTAACCCACAACCCGTAACCCGCAACCCGTAACACGCAACCCGCAACCCGTAACTCGTAACCCGTAACCCGCAATACAAGGAGTGTACCATGAATGATGTCGTAATTGCCTCAGCCTGCAGAACTGCTATTGGAACCTTCGGCGGATCCCTGCGTGACAGTCACGCGGCCACCATCGCCGGCGTGACAATGAAAGCTGCCGTAAATCGAGCCGGTATCGATCCGGCGATCATTGACGATATCCGCTATGGATGCTGCATGGAGCCGGTTGATGCGCTCAACGTCAGCCGGATAGCGGCCCTGCTGGCCGGTATCCCGGAATCCGCAACCGCCGTCACCATTAACCGGGTGTGCATTTCCGGCATGGAAGCGGTTATTTCCGGAGCAGCGATGATCCAGGCCGGCATGGCGGATGTCATTTTGGCCGGCGGTGTCGAACATATGTCCGGTGTCCCCTATTCCGTCGCGGCGGCCCGCTGGGGCTGTCGGCTCCAGGACCATGAATTTGTCGACAATATAATCAGGGGCCTGCATTGCGGCTCCCACATCATCCCGCACCCTGAAGACGGTCCGGTCGATGCCGAAAAAGCGCCGCTGAGCTATTTCAAGGGAAAACCCTATATTATGGGACACACCGCGGAATTTGTTGCCCAGCACTTGGATATCAGCCGCGAAGAAATGGATAAAGTGGCCTTGCGCAGCCACAACAATGTTGAGCGGGCCACCAGCGACGGATCATTCATGGATGAAATCGTACCGGTTGAAATTCCTCAAAGAAAAGGCGATCCTGTCATATTTGACAAGGATGAGCATTTTCGGCCGGGTATGACCATTGAAAAACTGCAAAAGCTGCCGGCGGCGTTCGTACCCAAGACCGGCAAAGTCACGGCCGGCAATTCCAGCGGAATCAACGATGGTTCCGCCGGGCTGGTGATCATGTCCGATGCCAGGGCCAAAGAACTGAACATCCAACCCCTCGCCCGCATCAAAGCAGTTGGCCGCGGGGGCTGTCACCCTTCGGTGATGGGGTTGTCCCCGGTTCCGGCAGTCAACCAACTGCTGTCAAAAAGCGGTTTGAAATTAGCGGATTTCGAACTGATCGAAGTCAATGAGGCCTTTGCGGCCCAGTACCTCGGCTGCGAAAAAGAGCTCGGTCTGAATCGTGAAATCACCAATGTCAACGGCTCGGGCATCGGCCTGGGGCATCCCGTCGGCGCCACCGGCGCCCGGCTGATCGTCACCCTGCTGCATGCGATGAAAAAGCGGGGCAACACCCTCGGCCTGGCCACACTGTGCGGCGGCGGCGGGGTCTCGATGGCCTGTGCTTTGGAGATGATCTGAACGGTTGACGTAATGCCGACTTGTCGCAAAGTGTTCGGCTCAGCGAAGTAATCGATCACCAAAGCAGTTATTCGTTATCTGTTAATAGTTATTTGAAATAAGAAAATCTTTGGAAGATTACCAATAACGAATAACCATTAACCAATAACTCTCGACACGACGCATCGCCGTGTTGGCAAACTAATATGTCGAGAGGTCAGGAGACTCAAAATGAACAGAACAATTCTGGGCTGTCTGTGTTTTTCGTTGTTGATCCTGTGTCCGTTTAACCTGATGGCCGCCGACGACCTGGTTGAAGCCGACAAGCTTTACGATCAGGGCGGTCTTGAAAATTATAAACAGGCCATCGATCTTTACAAGAAAGCCCTTGCCGCAAACCCCGACAGCTATGAAGCCAACTGGAAATGTGCCCGGGCTCACCGGGAATACGGCGATACCGCCAAAACCGAGAAAGTGGAGGGTTGGAAAAAAATCTGCGCCGAATACGGCAAAGCGGGCATGAATTTCGCACAGAAGGCCTCCGAGCTTGAGCCTGAAAAACCGGATGGATATTACTATTACGGGCTTAATGTCGGCATATACTCAGACGGGGTGAGCATTTTTACGGCGATGTCCGAGGGCTTAAAAGACAAAACCCAAAAAAGCTTTGAAAAAACTTACAGCCTCGACAAAATGTACAAAGATGCCGGCCCCATGATTGCGCTCGGCCGTTTCTGGCAGGTCCTGCCCTGGCCCATGCGGGATCGCAAAAAATCGCTTAAATATTACCGGGAATACCAGGGCACCCAATACTTTGCCGATAATATGGAAGTGCACGTCTATATCGGTGAATTGCTGATTCAAATCGGCGGCAAAGAAAACAAGGCCGAAGCCAAAGGCTACCTGGAAAAAGCTGCAAAATCCGATGATGCGTTTTACCAAGAAAGGGCCAAGGCACTGTTGAAAAAAATATAAGCCAATTGGACATGGGTCTAATTCAGAGATTCAGGGATTCAGGAATTGAGGGATTCAGGGATTTAGGGATTCAGGAATTCAGGAATTCAGGAATTTAGGAATTCAGGAATTCAGGAATTTAGGGATTTAGGGATTTAGGGATTCAGGGATTCAGGGATTTAGGGATTCAGGGATTCAGGGATTTAGGAATTTAGGGATTCAGGGATTCAGGGATTTAGGGATTCAGGGATTCAGGGATTTAGGGATTCAGGAATTTAGGGATTTAGGGATTCAGGGATTCAGGGATTTAGGGATTCAGGGATTTAGGGATTCAGGAATTTAGGGATTTAGGGATTCAGGAATTTAGGAATTGAAGGAATTCTATCTGTTTCAATCTATTAATTTTATCCTATAGAGCCTGCGCATAAACTTAAAATTGATCAGAATAAATTACAAAATTGTAGGTCCAACATTTTAAATTTGGTCAATGTTCTTTGAAAAATTGGTTAAAGCAGCAATCTGCTGTGCTTCAGGTTA
>Ga0209149_1000221_pt1 | contig 22785 bp, 12 predicted proteins | sample WorMetTyACAVOLI2_FD_187423 | JGI IMG/M metagenome (GOLD analysis project Ga0209149, IMG submission 187423) | Marine gutless worms symbiont microbial communities from Max Planck institute for Marine Microbiology, Germany - Olavius algarvensis... ... | reverse complement strand
GTGAGCTGACACGGAGGACGTGGATTCTTATTAAAGTTCGTCGTCGTCATCATCATCATCCGTCAACATTACTGTATATACTGTGTATAATAAAATTTTAATCGCCGTCATCAGTGATCCATTCTTAAGGCTTACCACACCCGAACACGACCTGACACACACTGCATACCGTAGACAGGGCACTGAGGCGAACACAAAGCACGTACACACAATACGGAACGTGAGCCCATCTCTAACACATTATGACCCAATCCAGCACAATGCGCTTAAGTATCACTATCATTTAACGCGCAAATTTTCAATACTCAGATTAACACGATTAAGTTCCAAGTATAGGCCTAAACACACTGCGTCCACAAAAGAGCAAAGCCAGATAACTTTTAGCATAATACAGAAATGATTAATTTTTTTAAATAAATAAAATGGTATGGTATAGGTTCGATGGTTAGTCAACCTGCATGGTCAAGGGCCAATCACACTAGAAAATTTGGAGGACTTATTCCAGAGACGACTCAGAACACAACTGCAGTTGCATTTACATTTACTGGACACGTAACAATGACGTCTTGCAGAACTGAAACAGAGACTGTTAGTCAAATGACGAGAGCTGGACAATTCGATTGTTGTTGCAGCCATCAGTCATGCAGTATAGCGTCACCGTCTCTCTGCGTGTGTCAGGGCTCACGATCGACATTTTGAGCACATTTTATGATGACGTATTCATTATTCAATGCGTTAAGTTAATGCTGAGTAAATTTTTGCATTTGTGGTTTTTACTGCTTCAAGTCTACCTGGCTGTTTTGTCCATCGCCAAAATAACTTGTCTGAAACGTTTCACCAGGTGCATACACAGGTGAGGTAAGACGACTGCCAGACTTGCAATTATTGTTTCTTAAATGACTACGCCAAAACTTAGAACGTTTTATGCGGTTTGATGACACTATGCCAAAAAGCAGTTGGCTGTTTTTTTTTCGTGCACATACTGTATAAGTATAAGATTAACTGAAATGAGCATAGACGTTGCACGCCGATGCGTATATATAGAAATGATGCACTTAATTGCTTCAAGATCGGACCCAATCAATTTCACTGTGATGCGACTTATCCCGACACGACTCCAGCAAACCTGTACTGTTGACTAACCCGTCGACCCACGATCACGGCCGCCGAGCGACAAGCGTAGGACAGTCCACAGAACCTACTTCGAAGGGTCACTACTCTAAAGGTCACTGTTTAGGCTAAGGGCTGGGGATAGGGTGAGGATCAGTAAACTTCCGAGTAGTAACCCTTTGGAGAAATCGGTAGACCGTTGTGAGTGGTTTAAAGTAGGTAAATCGTGTGCTCGACTTCAATGCCAGTCAGGCGGTGTGTGTACGCAGCTCCAGACCGCCAGCAGACGCTGCCAACCCGCTACACATCAGACGTAGGTGTCTGATCGGACCATCATCTGACCCTGCACGTCGCCCAGTCGCTTGTCCTGACGCTGGCACGTTGTTTTGCTGAGCCGCTGCGACCGTCGTGCTGGCGGCAGTAGACGTCGGCTGGAGAGGAGAGTCGCTTACTGCAGCGACCGCGGCAGCAGCCGCGTTCTCACGCGCAGCTCCCGCCGAGCCGAGGTACGCGTAGACCTTCTTCGGCAGCGCAACGCGCGTGTGTCCTGACGTCGTCCTCTCAACCTGGACACGGTCCGACGTCGACGATCGTTCCAACGTTGACGCCGTTGAACTAGCCCCGTCGGTCTGCTGCCGCTGTCGATTGTGATAGGTCGCAGTCGACACGCCATTAGCATTACTTCCGGTCTGCTGGCTACCGGAAGTACCGACTGGCAATGACAAGCCGCACGCTCCTACTGCGCTTGAATCCACTGACGACACCACAGTGGACCGAGTTCCAGATTCAGACGCAGCAGAACATCTCGAGCTAGCATGCGTTGAATCTGTTTCTGGGTTTGTGTTTCTCACGGACAACTGTTGCGCAGTAGAAGAGGCATCTGTTGTAAAACGCCGATACTTGGCAGATACAGGGTGATGTGCTGAATTGACAGTTCTCTTCCTGGCGACTGTATTCTGTCGATCAGAACGTGATGCAGCGACGCAGTCGTCGACGACTGCGGCACTGGACGACATTTGACAGACCGACGCTGGTCGACTCAAAACTGGATCAACACTGGCACGACCACGTTCTTCGTAGACCTGACTGATGGTGGAACTTGGCTGTATTGTCGATGTGGAGCCGAGCACACTGGCGTAGTAGCCGTTCACGTGGTCGTCAGTCGGTGACGGCGTCGGAGGCGCGATGTGCTGTCGAGTCAGCGCTTCGTCGATGCTATAGCTAAGCGGACAGGACAGATTTCGTTCCAGTATGGCGCGGATGATGCTGGCCGGAGCTCCCTGGCCGTGAACCGGCTGCTTCGCCACGACTGTCGGGGTCGTCCCGCCGATGGGCGACTTGCCGCCGCCGTCGTGGTGGATGGCGCTCGAGGCAGGCATCGCGGCCCGCGGCGTGTGTCCGTGCCCGACCCCGTTCAGCAGCGTCACGGAGGTAGAACCCAACGACGACGACGATGACGTTGGATGAATGACCACGTCTGACGCGCCGGATCTGCGCCGCATAGCTACTCGCGGTAGACTGGCGATCGTGGCGTGCCGGGCACCTGATGACGTAGGGCTGACCGCCGACGACGGACTGCAGCGTGGTACAGTCGTCGTCGTCGTCATCACCGACGACGACGACACAGCGACGGTTGAAGACGCAGTTGCAACCGCCAGTAACCCGCCGGACCGCGGGGACGCCATCGGCAACACCACCGCGGTACTGGACGTACTTGTAGACGTTCTGACGGAGACCTGCAGCGGCGTGGTGGACGTGCCGCCGGTCGACGCTACTGCACAGTTCGTCAGTGACTTTCCAACACGAACAGACGAGCCGTGGTCATCGGTCATCGCGGCCTGACTGGGCGATGAGTCCGCGCGTCTCACCAGTGAACTGGACAGACTAGTAGCCACGACTTCGTCGCGACACAAGTCTGACGACTGGACACCAGATGAGACACTGCTGGCGGTCACCATGGTAACGACCCCAAACTGCTGTTGTCTTGACAACGACGTCTGGGGTGCCCGACTCAGTGCGACAGTTGACGACGAGGTCGTCAAGGCGGTGGCGGCGGCGACGAGGAGCTGCAGTGGCGTACCCAACGCCGACTGGCCGAGCACAAGCGCCGTAGCCGTCGAACTGACAGTCGCCGTCAGCCTGCTGGTGCTGCCTACACCGACACCCGTACGCGACCCGGAGATCGCCGCCATGGACGCTTTCGACAGACCAAGGCTCACTGGAACGGTTGCACCACCGACCGCTGGACCGATAACGGCCCCTACTGAAGCCGGCAGCGTAAAGTTGGCAGGGACGGTAATTAAGAAGGTCGTTTTGCCGTTCATGGGTCCGATGGCCGGCATTATAACAGGTGCGACCTGGTGTCCGGACGTTAACAGGACCGGTCCTCCAGCTACCGCGGGTGAAGCGGTCGACACAGCGCACGACGACGACGTCGACCCAAAGTGGTACGCCGAGCTACCAGACGACGACGAACTGTTAACCGTAGACTTCGACATCATCCTCGACGACAAGCGCTCCTTCAGACCAGCACCACAACCGCCTGAACCACGCGAGTGCTTCGCGCCGCCCAAGAATGAGCTGACTGGCTTCGTACGTCGATGAAAGTAGCGACCAAGTAGATCGGTGTTGGTCTGCGTCGCAACAGACGCACGTTCCGACGAACCACTCACGTCAGCACTGACAGAAGACTGCGACTTGGCTGTACTCGTATCACTATTCACAGATGGCTTTATACAATTTACCGACAAACTGTCTTTCTTCAAACTGTCTTTCTTCGGCGACAGTTCCAAATTTTTCGACGATCTACCGCGTAGAGTGGCTGTAATCGGGGTAGTGCTGCCCGAAGTACCAATACTGTGCTGAGTAAATCTGGCAGTATCTGGCTGGCTGCTACATCCATTGGAGGAACTAGTATAAACAACAGACATCTGACAACAGCTGCTGGTACACGTCGACGGCGAAGAAGTAGAGTTCAAAGTACACGAAATGTTCGTCGAACTTCCGGTAGCCACAGACGCCGCTGGAACGGTCATATCATCGCTGTTTTCGCGAACAGCTTCTGGTCGGCTGGACAGCTCCACTGTACTGACAGCATCTGAGCGCAGCTGAGGAACTGGGTCAGACTGACCTACTTCACCCGAAGACTTAGCGGAATTCTCCCTCTCTTCTGCTCGACATGAATCGGTGCTCGGTGTCGTGGCAGCATCCGACGGCTGTGGTTTCTGGCAACATCCACTTCCAGCTGCGCTATCAGACACGATGCAGGATATCGACTGAGCGCCATCACATCCTTCGACGTGATCTTCCTGCTGAGAACGTTCTTCTCGCGTTGTTGTTTCCCGTTCTTCACTGTCGTTTGCCGCAGCGCTTGTCGATGAACCGCAAGTTGTACTAGTACTCGGTGTCTCGGAGCAGCTGGCAGAGACGATGACCAGCGGACCGGAAGTAGTTCTGTTCGACTGGGTGCCCGAGCAAGTCGAAGCGACGACGTTCAAAGTACTGGAGGTTACGTTGTCTGAATAACCGTCACAGGACGAAACAGGCACGTGACTCGTGGAGTCGACAGTGACATATACAGAAGGAGGGTCAACACGTGACGGAACATTGGTTGTCGACGTCGCTGACTCAGAGTCCAACGCCGCAATGCTCTCGTCGTCGACGGACTGGACGGCTGAGATGGAAGGCGGAACAGCTGGAGTCAGATCAAGGCTGGCGGCAGGCAGTGACGGCACGTCTGGAATCACACATCCGGCACAGTCGTCGCTCGTGACCGAGTTGACGTCGTCGTTGTTGTGGTTGTGTGCGACGCTCGCCACGATCCGTCGCAGTTCCACGTCGATGTCCGACGACGCGTCCTCGGACGCCTCGCCGCCGAGCTGCAGCAGTGGCCGACCGCCGAGACAGTCCATCGTTGTGATGCCCGTCGTCGGCATCCAGCCGCGCTCTGCACCTCCACCAGACCCGTCGTCCGCAAAACCCATCGACATCACATCGCGCAGACTCTCGTCGAGAAACAGCGACAGCGCCCTGTCGTCGGCCGTGGCTGCGAGATGACGTGGTTCAGTCGACGACGAGGTTGACTGGCAACTTATTTCAGGCATCATCGACATCATACCATGGTTTATCCCGACATCATCGTCTACGGCCACAGAGCTTGCGACATGGGTGTCATAACACACAGCGAGGTCTTCCGTAATCTCGACGACAACGTTCTTCTCTGCCGCTGGACTTCCGCCCGGTACCACAGCGTCACTCTCCAAGTCCGTTGACCCGTGTCCAGAACGTCTCTGCGCCGGGCCCGGCTTCGCCGTAACTTCCACCACCAAACTCACTTCACTCATTGCCGTCGACGACTCTAGATCGTCGACGATGGGTTCGACCAGCGTCCTCGAAGTCCCTGATGAACTCCTACGTCGAGGACTTGCTCGCTCGGATCGGGCCGACGACTTCCGTTTCCGTGGACTTGTCGCCGTCGCCTTCTTGACGTGCGTGATTTCGTTCACACTGGTCGACAGAGGTCGTCGTATCGTACATGTGAATGTTCTACCGACGGTGTAGTGAAACTTGATGCGCGACACCTGCACGTCACCACAGCAGAATCACTCAGCTGGTTATGTGAGCAGGATGACAGTACCGGCCATTAACCCTTCAACGGGCACAGGTAATTATTAATTATAGTGCCACATCGAATGATATGAAGTTGCTACACTGGCCGTCGATGGGTAGGCTGTTGCATTTGGTACACCGAGTAGGGGACTGGGCGGGGCCGCAGCCCGCCCATGCAGGCCCCTCCTCGCTGTACCAAATGTAACATCCCACCCATCAACGGCTAGTGTACCAATTACCGTAGTGCTGTATAATGGTCTGTTGCTCTGCGGTTTTAATGTGCTCATTAAAGGGTTAACTCGTCTTCTTTAGGGAAGTAGGAAGTAATCAGCTATTACTAGTTCTTTCTATCATATTATGATGAATAAAGATGTATATTACACTTACAGATTTGATTTGACAAAAGCATTTCGAGCACACATTTGTATATAAAATGCTCCAAAATCCTTTGCACGATGGTGGGGCTTACGATGCTCCCCCATGTCCCAGGCTGGCAAGATGAGAGGAAGGCCAAGTGGGAGGAACAGATCAGAAATGGAGGGAGGCTTGCTGCATTGTCTTTAGGAAGAGAGACTGACACCCCTACGCCTTACCTTAGAACTTAGTTCATCCCGTATATGCTGCTGACTACAATTCTCAGTGACCCTGAACAAACTTGAATGTATGTCGAGCTCATTCAAGGTCACAAAAAGAGGACATTTAATATCAGCTGCATGTGGACAAGTACAATGTACGCTTGTAACGTGACCCAGACGCGAATGTTTTCATTTTTATGCAGTGCAATGAGAGCTTTCTCTGCAACAGCTTGTTGTCTTGACAGAGAAATGCAACGACGATTTTTGAACTATAAACTCTATGCTATTGCTATTCAACAGTTCGCGTATTCTCACCTTTTTCATTACGTAAATATACGCGACATCAACCAGTGACAGACTGTCATCAATGATCTCAGTTCCCCAAAACAACTCCACCTGCACAAGACAGTTGTCAACCGTAACCATCAGCTACTTCACCAGTTGAACAGCGTCACCAACAACGTCCAAACACGTCCAACAACGTACTACTTCTGTACAGACCTGCTGTGCTGCAATAAACGCCATTATAATTACAAGGCAGGCGGTGCAAAGCACATTAAAACTCGCCTTATGCCCATCCACTACTGCAGGGTTCTGCCGACTGCCAATTTAAGGTTATGATTCAACAACCACCGAGTGACCTCTATTGAACATATTTATTCACCACATTCTAAGTTCCATGCCGTAACCGTTATGCTGTAACGTTGCACGGTTACAAACAAAGTTATAAACACAGACGACAAAAAACAACACCCTACCAGCCATTGCAGGACCGACGTACAAGACCGATCACATACTGGTGCGCTCAATGCATGTGAATTTCCATTGGAAAATTTTTACTGCAGGTCCGTACCTAAAAGACGACTCACTCCTGCAAAAACGTTACAATCTCGAGATTAGTTCTCGAGAACCCTCGGAGCATGCCAATTGGGAATGAACGCGTTTTGCGTGATTTGGTTTGACTTTTTAACGGACAAGAAACGTGCAAATGAACGTGAAAACAGGTGCGACATACTGCGAGCCGGTGATCAAGTGCAAACTTCAACTTGACGTATTTCTTCAAGTGACCAATCGTAACAGCGGCCGGACACAGCAGGTAACGTTGATCGCTGCCGACTGCTTCAGACGTCGCCTGTACAACAGCATCAGGCTCCTGCTGTAACCACACTGACAATACTACCACTGGTCAACCCTTTAGAATTCAGAGGCAATTATAGTGCATCGTTGAAGTTGGTACACTGGCCGTTGATGGGTGGGCTGTTACATTTGGTACAGCGAGGAGGGTACTGGGCGGGGCGGCAGCCCACCCAGGCCCCTCCTCGCTGTACCAAATGTAACAGCCCACCCATCAACGGCCAGTGTACCAACCACCGTTGCTCTGCGGTTTTAATGTGCCCATAAAGGGTTAATGTACAAAGAAGCTCAGCTGTCGCAGAGAGACCGCTCGATGCTTCGTGTCACTGAATTTTTCGCTGAGTCGCTCAAGATCACTCAAGATCATTCGAAATGACACCATTGAGAAGGGTGTAAGTTGCTATTAGTATTTCATTGTAACTATGTCTGTATCTCGCACCGTTTCGGAGATGTTAAGCGTTAAATAATGGCGTAACCTTGAAGTCTTGGTTATGTGTCGTTCAAGGTCACTGAAAATGGCGCCATCTGATATACCATATACGACTTCCCATTGGTCGGCCATTGTAAGTAATAGTTCTATCTTTTATCATTTTCGAGTTACATGACGTTGAATAACAGTGACCTTGAAATCTGGGTTAAAGGTCATTCAAGATCACTGCAAACAGCACTATTCAGTTGATCGTATACTTGCACAAGAAGCTCAGCTATCGCAGAGAGACTGTGCGACGCTTCTTGTCATTGAATATTTTGCTAAGTCACTCAAGATCACTCGAGCTCATTCGAAATGACACTTTTGAGTAGGGCGTGTGCAAGTCCCTATTAGTATTTCATAGAAATTATGTCCGTATATCGTACCGCTTCTGAGATATTCAGCGTCAAAAATGGCGTGACCTTGAAACTGGGCGTAGGGTCGTTCAAGGTCATTGAAAATGGCGTCGTGCGATAGATCACACACAACTTTCTATTGGTCAGATATTGTAAGCTTACGTTGTACCATTTTCGAGTTATTTGACGTTGAATAATCGTGACTTGAAATGTGGGTTATAGATCACTGAAGGTCATCCAAACTGGCACCATTCGAAAGCTTGGGTGTTGTTTCCTATTCGCCTTCTGTGGTAACTATGGCCGTATCTGTAACCATTTGAGATACTCAGTGGCAAAAAATAGTGTGACCTTGAAAACTGGGTTAGTGGTTGTTCAAGGTCATTGAAAATGGCGCGTTCGATAGGTTATGTACAACTTTGTATCGGTCCGCTATTGTAAATATAGCTCTATCTTGTACCGTTTATTATTTATTAGTTATTTGACGTTGAATAATATCGCGACCTTGAAATCTAGGTTAGAGGTCATCAAGGGTCATTAAAAATGGTACCATTCGAAAGCTTGGGTGCGGTTTCCTATTGGCCTTCCATAGTAACTATGGCTCTATCTTGCATCAGTTCCGAGATACAGCCCGATATTGGTCGCAAATCGTGATTTTTTCATACCCCCTTGCATTCGGCGCCCCCGTTAGTGGGTCCCCGTCGGAATATTGCCATCCAGTTAGGTATGGAAAAACTATAATGGTGGGGCTACCCGATGGTAAAAAACTTTATGGAGGATATGTATAACCGTCTACTACACACAATACCGGCGTGTGACGGACAGACAGACTTCTTGCCACGGCATAGTCCGTGCTATGCATACGCGTCGCGCGGTAAAAATAATTAAGAAAGCAAAACATAGTAACATACACGAGCGTCGTCATAGTTAGCAGAAACGCTGATGTCCGACCTTCGTACAGCGCCCAGTTCATGTGGGCTACAAACCACATATATACACACATGCACTCTACACCGTGCCGCAAAAACAACATCCCAATCTGCTTGCTTATAACTCGGTCAAGAGCACCCATCAGCTAAGAGATGCACTACATATTACTGAAATTTTGTATACAAATATAAAAAAATAAACACACTGCAAAGTAGGGAGTTCGGGTAGTTTGGCGCTCTGCTGTTCATCTACGTGCCAAATTGCCAATGCCATCAATCAAAACAGTTATAAGGACAAATTTGGATGAGAATGCAGCTGCTACAAATAAAACATTAGGTGTAGTATAGTAGTAGCCGTAGTAGACTAGTACGTGTAATTGGACTACGGCACATTATAAATCATTTACTTACTTACTTACTTACTTGAGAGAAACGGGACTCTTCTCCTCGACTGCAGTGCAGTATGTTAAAATAACGAGTAAACAAGAAGGCAAAAGAATATGGCAAAATCTGCGAACTACAAACGCATTCACCAGACGTTAGCACAAATAGCAACTGAAAATGCTGGGCTGCTTCCGTAGTGCAGACCACATATTCTGAGATTTTTAGCATGCTACTCAACAAAATCAAGCTGTGTACCAATTTGAATTACGTCATAGCTAGAATTTTGGTGTCCTTCCTAGCCCCGACATTTTTCTTCTGAAGCGCTTTTGGCGTTCTATCCTACAAAGCAAGGATGTAAATATAATTCGAGTTCATTAGCTTGAATGCTTCCAGAAATAAGTGGTGGGTCCCAAAATTAGGAAACTTTTGTCCTTAACTATCCCCATTTGTGAAGGATTCATCGATCCATCAACCGTTTCGCCGCAATACGTCCGTGTCACCAACCAACCGATGACCAACACCAGCAGCACAGCAAACATAACGTATCAAAGGCGGACGAAATTAAATTTAATGGGCACAGGTTATTATACTACCACATCGAATAACATGAAGTTGGTACACTGGCCGTTGATGGGTTGGCTGTTACAACTGGTACAGCGATGAGGGGACTAATAATAATAATAATATAATAATTATATAATGGTCTGTCGATCTGTGGTTTTAATGTAACCACTAAATGGTTAACATGCGGAAAGCCAACAAACCTGTCACAACACTCGAGGCAGACGCCGATGTATTCGTCACCGGCGTAAACGCCAGACATGAGACGATCGCGGTTCAGACTTCGACGTCGTTGCTTTGAACTGTGCGCCGCCATCACCACCCCTGGGCGAGCCAGTTCAACAACCCACCAATCACACAATAGCCTACGTTACGTCTTATCAATACACTACACCAACATGCTTAACAGATGTATCGATAAATGATAACTGTCGATAAACGACAACGAAAGGATTTCCAAACTTCTTACAGACAGGCTAGTTATAAATCTTATTCATTCTCATTCGGCTCCACTCCAGCATTCAGTATTCAAGTACTTCTTCTTGCGGTTAAGTGCTAACTTCAGTATTGAAGACTCTGGCACTGGGTTGCACCGGGGTGGTCACAGTCGAGTAGGTTGAAGGGCACTCCTGAAAGCTCCAGGGGTGCTCAACTGAACCACTTCTTGAGGTAGGGAATTCCAATCCCGACCGGTTTTAGGGAAAAAGGATAACAGATGATAGTCACAAGCAGATGTTGGTAGACGGTAAGCAACAGCGTTTTCAGTTCTTGTCAGAGACGTATACTGTTTCGACTGAAGAGGCATGTCGACTGCTACCAGGCGATAATGTATTTTTATGGAACACTGTGAGTCTCGCAATTCTCCGTCTTTCTGCTACTGTCTGTAAGTTTACAGCTGGGAGGCCAGCACGATGGATTATTCCTTTCTGGCAGCCCGCCTATCCCTTTACATTTATATACACATGTATATTTTTCTTATGGCAAACAAACTCTGCTGCTGCTGCTGCTGCTATTTCCTGCAACGGTAATTTCGTGCAGGTGATGCTGTGTAGTGGCGCCATCTCGCAATCGCCAGAACAACAACGGCACGCTTTAGTACACACTGCGGTCGCTAGGGGTCGGCGGCGTCGACCACATTAACAGACCGTCGGCGTTGTTCAGTCGCTAGTCGCTACAGCACGCCATGCCTGCCAGTGCCTCTGCCTTCGGCCCAGCCCGAACTACACCGCCCCCCTCCACTACCAGGCACAATTGATCGCTGTCTGGCTGCTCCCAGCCAGCAAGCACAGTCAGCAGCCTGGCCGGCCTTCAGCCCCGACTACACACTCCTCGTCCCTTCTCTCCTCACCAGCCAACCTGTAATGTCAGGCACGCGTGTTTACTGGCACGCCGCGGCCAACTTAACGGCCGGCTGCCAGATTCCTATCGTTACCGAGCGCACACAATTAACCACACGCTGGTCGTAAAGTTGCTTGTTTATCAGCAACGTACCGTCATTAAAACTATGCTGCAGCATGCACATGTGGCGGTGGCCACACCGCCGCTCTGCCTCATAGCCACAGTGACGTTAACTTCATCGTTAACTCATTGCAAGTAGTGGAAATAATGTTTTCTTTTCAATATGTCACTTTCAGTTGCAAATATTGTATCATGTGTGGGACTCACGGACACTTGTACCGGTGTAACGCATCATGTATGTGATATAATGACCCTTGAATTGAATGGATGTCACTTTTCGAAAGGTCGACACCTCCTGTCACACCGAGAAATATAGACGCCAGCGAAAGCCTGGCTGTGGACGCTCGCACAGGCGGTAAACCGGACATCAGGCCGGAGTGGAAGCGCCAGCGAGGACGACCCTGCCGAACGTGGGTGCAGTAGATCGAGGACGACACTGGGCTGAACGCCAACGACGCCTGGAGGATCGCACATGACCGCAAGTCTTGGAGGGCGCTACGACCTGTGGCCGGTCAAGCGTTCCACTGACTGACTGGCTGTTTTTTTGAGACACAGACAGTCCAGTCGCTACTGTTGTTATGGAAACTACGCAGCTGGTTCTGAGAGCCAATTTAAATTTTTTACTGTAGTCAATAGAGAATTGAATAAGGTCTACCCCTACCAAAAATAATTAGTAAACGTTGTTAATTGGTGAAGTTATGTCATATTAAACGTAGCGGTCCGTTTTCTTTCGAGACACGCTGTATTTTGCTTGTAGACTTGACATTATTGAAGCACAACATTATTGTACACAAAATAATAGACAATATATTTTTATGTTTTTGTTACAGTAATGGCATACTTCAGTATAAACTACAATATTAACCGTCATGATAAGCAACTGCGAGAGATAATAATGTCCTCATGCCATAATTGGGTGCAAATTTTGTATCGATAAATGCCCAAGAATTCTGATTGGTTGGCTACGAAACCGGAAGTTGTTTGATTGAGCTGCTCTTTCCCTTTCTTTCTTTCTTTCTTCAATGGGGCGGCACACGCTTCCTTCTCATGCCAGAGCTGAGGCCTACCTTACAGGCTGGCCCAGTGCGCAACCCCAGGGATGGGACTAGTGTAGTGTAGCGCGACACCACCAGGCTAGCCTAATAGCGTATGTAGTTGTTATCTGACCTCTCTTTCTAGAGAGAGGTGTGTATGAGAGCTGAGGGAAGAACTGGGAAAGGGAAGTGGAGAGAACCTGTGCTATGATATTTACCCTGCTCAGCCTATAACCACTGTTTCTCTGGCGGCAAATACCTATTGCATGATGGACTGCCGTAGTTCTCGAGCACCTCGCGCCGTGGGCCCCAATTTAGCGGCGGGTGTGAGCAGAGCCATTAACGACCGACCAGCGTATACAGCAGGACGCGATCTGTTATCAGTGGTTTAAGCAGCGACTAATACTGAGCGTCTCTAAACCCAGCAATAGCCAACGGTCACAGATTAAAGAGGACACCATCGCACCCTCGGTTTAAGCAGCGACTAATACTGAGCGTCTCTAAACCCAGCAATAGCCAACGGTCACAGATTAAAGAGGACACCATCGCACCCTCTGTGCCTGCCCGAGATATCTCTGAATATGCACTTCGTTGACCTGCATGTTGAACTCCGGACCGCCGGGTCCTGACGGCCAGAAAAGCCATGCGCAGTGACTTACCACTGCGCCACGAGGACAGGCCTTAATTGAGCTGCAGAATGTTATAATTTAATAGCCTTTTTGTGTATCCGGTTTTATCCAGGCTGTCACATATGATTTAGGGATTATTATTTTAATAGGCCTACGTTCTCCGTGTGGTAGACTAAGCTGGCTAACCGTCAGCTTTTTACTGCACGTTAAATACACGCTATCGTATCGTATCGTATCGTATCGTATCGTATTCTCTCTAACCGGAAGTCTTTATATTTTGATGCCTAGAAAACGAAATGAAATGTCTAGTTTCTAACGTTGTATTTCCAATCTCACTGAATAATTTAATAGCAACGGAATTTTGCCATTGCGGAAAAAGTCAGCTGCACAGTCGGAAATGTGCGCTCGTTTCCCGTTATAATCCACATGGAGTTCTTCTGCTGGGCAGGGTAGCAGTAATTAAGATACTGGTTTGGTTATCAACTACCGCAAACACAATAATACAAAACCTCGTAGATGCAATTAATTGTGGTCCTGAAACGTAGCTGACACGAAATCAAAACTTAGTAAGTCGATCACCTACTCAAAGGCAATACGAACAGTGTTGAATTTGTCAAAAAACAGTGGTGGGCCCGGGCCGCAGGGCCGAGAGCGGGAGGTAGGGTTCTTGAGGAGGGGCAGCGAATCATCCCCACCAGCTAGGTGGTCTGGGGGAGCGCTGTAAGCTCCCCAGTGGGGTCCGGGGCAAAGCCGCGCTGCCGTCCAGAGCTTTTGGGGCATTTTATTGCCCAGGAAACACGTACAAACGCATAGTATGCTACCAGTATTATTATCGAAGTCCCCCCAGAGAGCAACATTTTCGGTCACCAGCGAGCGTGGAGTCCTCAACCAGTAAAGGTTAAACTTCCCAATCCCCCCTCCCCCGGCAAATCGAACACTGAATATAAATGGACGGCCGACTAATGCAGTCTGCTCTATATGTATAGTTCTACGGACTTGCCGCTAGGTGGTGTCTAACGCTGACCATTAATTCTATTTAATCCGTCGAAGCAACTTGTCCGTTGTATTTGTCTTCCTTTTGGACGATTGCGTCTCCTCGTTTCCGACTCCGATTTTATTACTCCTGTTTGTTTGTTTTTTCTTATTTACGAAAGGACGTAGTAATTAAATTGTATGGCTTGACAAGCAAAGGAAATTAAGATCATAAATCTGCCCAACGAATTGAGCGACAACGTGAGGTTAATCCTTTCACGATCGCAGAGCAACTGAACAGCAATACAGTGATTGGTACAGTGGCCGTTGATGGGTCGTCTGTTACATTCGGTACAGCGAGGAGGGGACTGGTCGGGGCCGCAGAGACCGCCCAGACCCCTCTTCGCTGTACCAAATGAAACAGCCCACCCATCAACGGCCAGAGTACCAACTTCATATTATTCGAGTGGCACTATAATTGCCTTTGCACTCACAAGGGTTAATGGACGCCTAACATTTTCTCATTAGTTCAATTTGCACACAACGCCGTAAATAAATGTAGGCTTAGTGGTTTCTCAGTTCAGTGAAGCAGCTGATAACTTTTAATTTTAAATTATCTCCATCAATAGTCAAAGGGATTTTTGGCAACTCTGTATTATATTACATTCGAATTTTTGAAGTGGTCAAAGCAAAAGCAAGTCCATATATACACTAGGCCTACACTGTGAGTCAAAAAAAACAGTCGACTCTAGTCTTAGGCGAAACTTTGGCAAATGTTGTTGACCGATTATTAAAAAAATTTTCGCTGTTGGACTCTAGCAATTAATTTGCAGCAAGATCGTTGTTTTATTCCCATCGCATCTCAAAGATGTTGCTACCTTGTAAAATACAAAATACAAAAATGCAAAACTCTAACATATTTAACAAAATAATGCCGGTTTAATTTTAATGTTCACAAAATCAAGAAATTATAAGTTGGAAACTTGGCATGTGTGTGTTCTTGAATCAGTATACATTCTTGAAAAAATGTCCTTTGGCACGAATACGCGCACGGAGACGTTTGCGCCACTCGTTCATTGCGTCATTGACCACGCTTAGCTTCAATCCACGCCAGACATCGAGCGTAGACTGCTTCAGTTTATCAACGTCACGAACTTTTGTCTGGTAGTATGCGCCTTTATACAGGATCAAATGTCAGGCCTGTTTCCCCCCAAATAGGGCGTATTTTGGGCTATTAATTTTAGCGGTTCGAGAATGATTCGGTAGATGGCGACACAGATTTACACCACAAATATTTTTTTTTGTAATAATAATAGTAATAATAGTAATAAACAGATTTCTATAGCGCCATACGCGAGCTACAGAGGCGCTAACGCTGCTTTCGGCTGCTGTTTTGGTCGTATGTATGAGCGGAGATTCCGGGGAAAAATCCGGGGGACGAAATGACGCGTCCCCTTCAATAATTGGAGTGGGCACATCATTGGACTTGCTAAAGGTTGAACATGTCGCAGCAGACGCTCCAACGCAACCTGTTTCTTAACGTAGCTGGCACAAAGACACGATCATTCTAGAGATTTTAGGCATAACTACCGTGAACCACATAAAGTCCACATCACTTTGGGTATTTTTCAGCATTTTTGAGTCGGTTATGAGTCGCACATTGCGATCTACATGTGCTTAGTTCTTGGGCACGATAAAATTTCAACACTTAAGTTTCACGCTTAAAGTGCGGTGAGAAATGTAATAAATATCTGGCTGTAAATTTATTTTTGTGTCCAACAGTAAAAGAATTTTGAAAATCGATTAACATTTTCCAAAGTTATGCCTAAAATTAGAGTGGCATGTTTTGACTCCCAGTGTACAGGGTGAGGCAAAATAAAATATCCCAGAACGAATGATGTGCCCACTCCAATTATTGAAGGGGACGCGTCATCCCGTCCCCCGGATTTTTTCCCCGGAATCGCCGCTCATGCATACGACCAAAACAGCAACCGAAAGGCTAAAGCAGCGTTAGCAAACAAAAAATTAATATTTTAATGTCAGAAATGCCTGAATATGTTTGCACCAAATTTCGCTCATTTGTTTGGTATAATATTGTGCACTAATGTATTGCTTTGTGTTGTATTTACTTGACATGTCAAATTGACGGAAACGCAAGCTTCAAGAACGAATTTCACAACTGAACAAAAAGTTGATTTTATTATTAAAGTAATTGAGCAATAAGTACCACCTTTGTTGTGTCATTATTTTTATGTTTACGTGCAACATGGCCCTAAATTCTTCAATATTTCAAGTCATAATCGCAGTTAGGCCTATAACTTTGGTTATGGGTAAAATTCAAGTTAACCTACGAAGAAGAGGAGAACAAGCAGATCCCATTCTTGGACACTCTTCTAGTCCGACGGGAAGATGGGTCAATGAAACTTCTGGTATATAGAAAGAAGGCACACACTGAGCAGTACCTCAACTTTAGTTCTCATCATCCTCTGAATCATAAACTAGCTGTAATCAGAACGCTATTGGAGAGATGCTACGGCATTGTGACGGAAGAGGATGACCGAAAGAAGGAAGAAGAACACGTTGCTAAAGCGCCCAGTAAGTGTGGCTATACCCACCCTGGACCATCGTTGGGGTCAAACAACACATCGTGGATAAATCTTTGAAGGACGAAGCAAAGAAAGCAAAGAACACAAGAGGCAATCACAAAGGTATGGTTGTCGTGCCATATGTGAAGGGACTGAGCGAGTCATTTGCAAGAATTCTGAAATCTCACGGCATCGCCGTGAGATTTCAGAATTCATCGTCACCGAACGCTATGGGACTTTGTGGTTCATCCGAAGAACAAGGTCAAGGATGAAGAGAAGACCGAATTGATCTATCGTGTCCCTTGCAAGAACTGCTCCAGCTCATATGTTGGAGAGACAGGCAGGAAGTTTGGTCTGAGGATCAAGGAACACAAGAAAGAAGTAGACTCTTTCACAGCTGGTACACAGACCCGAGCCTCCAGGGCAAGGGAGAGCAGTGTAACTCACAAGTCAGCCACCACAGACCATGCCGTGGAAGAGAACCATGTCGTCGACTGGGACAAGGCAAAAGTTGTCGACAGAGAGCACAGCGACAGACCAGATGGATAAAAGAGGCATTTTGGATCAGGAAGACACCGAAATGCATGAATCGGGATGCAGGATCCTACCAACTCAGCCACAAATGGGACCAGGTGATTTCCAGGTCACATGCTCCATCCAGCTGTAAACAATCAAGACGTGATCAAGATGTCCGACGGACATCGAAACGTTGTCATTAGGTAACACATTTTCAGTTGTGTAAAGTAAGAAGTTTCTACGTTATTGAGTACCTTAAGCTGTTTATTAGCGAAAACTCGAACATTGACTTTGATGCTGCGCCACTTCACCAAATATTAAGTTAATTGATTAAAATTAAACTGACTTGTGAAGATATATGTGGTAAATAAATGGGGAAAATTTTGAGTAAAAATATTCTTGCAGTATATAGATATCACTATTTTCGCGTTGGAATATTTTATTTTGCCTCACCCTGTATATGGCGCGAGAAAACGGCACGACAGTGTCCGGATATGAAATAAATGAGCTGTCAATTATCAGGTATGTGCTTAACCATTCAGAGTGCAAAGGTAATTATAGTGCCACATCAAATAATATAAAGTTGGTACACTGGCCGATGATGGGTGGACTGTTACATTTGGTAGAGCGAGGAGGGGACTGGGCGGGGCCGCAGCCCTGTCAGGCCCCTCCTCGCTGTACCAAATGTAACAGCCCACCCATCAACGGCCAGTGTACCAGTCAGTGGGTGTAGACTATAGCAGCCTACTGGCGGACGCGACTGACGGCCCAAGTCGGTTGGCTTGGTCTGAGGGTCAGCTGCTGCTTGGCCTAGTCATCATTCATCTGTTCCAGTATTTTTTTGCGTCTTGGCAATGGATCATATGTCCCAAGTTTCGTGAAAACTAAGAATCAGAGAAAAAAAAACTAAGAGTAGCGATTTGAAAAAAACTTGTGCCTAGCATAACAACTGGCAGCGCGAAAAAGCGTGCCAAGCAAGCAAGCTCAAGCATCTTTATTCGTCCATTAACCCTTTAATTGCCACATTAAAACCGCAGAGCAACCGACCATCATAATAGCAATACAATGATTGGTACACTGGCCGTTGATGGGTGGACTGTTACATCTGGTACAGTGAGGAGGGGACTGGGAGGGGCTGCAGCCCGTCCAGCCCCTCCTCGCTGTACCAAATGTAACAGCCCACACATCAACGGCCAGAGTACCAACTTCGTATTATTCGATGTGGCACAATAATTGCCTTTGAAGTCTAAAGGGTTAAAAAGATAGGATTGAGAATAGAAAACAACACAAACAAACATTTAGGTGTGCCAAAATAATAAGATTTTCTTGAATTGTACCCGAGTTATTTCTGTTAGACACACTGCCAACAAAAGGGTTTCGGGAGGCCGCCTAACACTGTAAGCTGTTTTGTGCCTAGAAGCCTGGAATTTTATAGCTTTTGGCCCCTAAATTAGCGGTCGAGGCCTCGATCTAAAGGGCATGTTGACATTCTAACTGCGTTCCGCCGACACTCGAACACTCGTTGTCAGTCGGACGCGCAGCAGTTTTGGAGACAAGACCTTTGCTGCGGCAGGACCACAAGTCTGGAACAGTCTGCCGCCCAATCTCAGACTATGTGGGCTGTCATACGGCCAGTTTCAGGCGGTTACTGAAGACAATTTTTTCGGACAGTGAGGCCACGGCGCAGTGTGAACTGTTATCACCATATTGAGCATTCGCTGTGAAGGCTGTGGCCTCGGCCTTGTTAACCCTTTAGAGTGCAAAGGCATTATTGTAGTGTCACATCGAATAGTATGAAGCTAGTACACTGGCCGTTGGCGGGTGGGCTGTTACATTATTTTGGTACAGCGACGAGGGGACTGGGCGGGCCGCAGCCCGGCCAGGCTCCTCCTCGCTGTACCAAATGTAACAGCCCACCCATCAACGGCCAGTGTACCAATCACCGTATTTCTGTATAATGGTCCGTTGCTCTGTGGTTTGAATGTGACCACTAAAAAGTTAATGTAACTGGGCAAAATCACATTTTAGACAAATATAATCTGTAGGACGTATACAGTAGTCTAGTCTGTAGTGCAACATAGAGAGAATTACATGCCTGTCAGCGCATGGACAGTTCTAGAATGGGCCGAGGAACACAGACGTCGAAACTGGGAGTACCGGGGGCTCGGCCGACGGGCACAGGCCCCCAACTGTTGACTTGACGATACATGTTTGCCGCGCGATGCTATGCATAAGCACGGCCTATGCCGCAATGCGGTGTCTGTGTGTACGTCTGTCTGTCTGTCACGTTCGTGGATTCTGTCAAAACGAGTAATCGTATCTTCAAAATTTTTTCACAGTCGGGTAGCCACACCATACTAATTTTTCAGTACCAAACGTCATGGCAATATTCCGACGGGAACACCCCTAAGGGGGGGGGGGGTTTGAGGTAGGCAAAAGTCGCAATTCCCGGCCAGTATCTGGCTTTATCGCGTGCTGTCAACGCTGCGACCGCCAGGTGTTATCAACGGGCGCCGCAGGGCCGTGGCAAGTTGTGACACCTATCGCTGGTAGTAAGCGGCGAAGTTTGTTGATGGCGGGAGACGACGACGAAATGTTTATGACAAGAAGTTTCAACGTTACGCCAAAGACATCAGAACAGCATTTAATTGATTGTACGCAGTGATGAATTCGTAGTCTATGTAACTAACAATAAATGACTGCGCTCGATATGTTGTACTGTACTAACTACTGACAGACACGAAGCATCGCGCGGCCTCTTTGCGACAGCACAGCTACTTGTTGATACTGGATGTGATGAAAAGGGATGCCGACATTCTTCCCGTACTGCCTTACTGATAAATACGGACGATGGTAGCATGCCCCCTAAAAAAAATTTTCGTCTAGCAGCGCCCCCGTCTCGGCGTCTGCGAAACTTCGGTATGCGTGCAATTCGGCGTCAGCAGCAAAATCGTCTATGTTCGCTGGATGACGTGAAAGATGGCCGCACCGTCACGCGCTGTCACCATTCCGCTCAGTATTCCGTCGCGTTCTCAGCCGTTTCTCCACGTCAGCGCCGCGTGTCGGCGGCAGTGGAAGTCGGTCTCGGTCACTGACAGAGCGAATGCGGCGGCGTGTCTCTGCGGGACGCGATTTCAGATTGGCGCGCGGCTTGATGTAATGCACATCGAGGACACGCAGCCACGAATACGATGACCGAAGATCTACCATGGACGACTGGCTGTGATTACGCCGTGAAGCCACAACAAAGCCCAGACCGTCAGATTTGTGAGCTAACGCAACGCTCAACAACATCACGTTTCACTGAAACGTAATCCGTTTATATAACCAGACACTGTTCGTTTACTGACAGTAATATAAAATAAAATATATTACAATTAAACTAAGACGAAAGGCTTGTCGGTCTAGATCAGGGATTTACCCAGACCCTGGTTTTTATCCAACACCCCCTAACCAGGGCTGAAAAAACCTAGGTTTTTTGGAATTTTTTTTAGGTTTTTAGGTTTTTAAAATTTTTTTTTAGGTTTTAATGTACGCACTGCCGAACACAGATATATGACCACCCACGACAAGTAGCCTACATGAGAATAGGCCTAGATGGATGAGTATAAGGCTATAAATGTGCATGGCATAATTTTTTAACTGCAGTGCATCATAGAAGAGCTGACTGCAAAGATTCGGCCATGTGAACGCAAAAATGCAATTCATATTAATTGGAAAGTTGGATAGCATATCTATTAAATAGTTGCATAATAACTGAAGAAAACTTAAAAACTTAAATCGGACATTAGGTTTTTATTTTTAAAAACCTAAAAAACCTAAATTCGGACTATTTAGATTTTAGGTTTTTTAAAAACCTAAAATCCTAGGTTTTTTAAAGCCATGTCAAACAGCCCTGCCCCTAACATGTATACAGCAAATGGGGGTTATTAGGGGTGTGTAAACATAGACCGCACTATATATTCATCTTTATTTACCGAAACCGGTAGCAATTATACAGTTAAGCCTGTAATAGACAAGAGGCTGAAATGAATCAATATACATATCAACGACTGTGACTGACGACTCTGTGATAAGTAATAAATAGCGAACAGGTTAACATTACGACTTATTCACTCTACAGAGACCGCTAATAAACTGTTTTGTCGAGTTTTATTGGAAAAAAATGTAAAGGTCAAATTTGGGGTGGACTAGATATTATACACAACAGCATTCAAGTAAGTAAGTCACAGGTATATATCCGTGTGTGACCCCCTGGTTCTTGTTTACACCCCCGCTGTTATGAAGTCCTGGATAAAACCATGGACTAGATAACTCTGCTGCTTAATAAAGCCATCAAGAGGCTTCAGCTCACCAAGAACGTGCGATCAAACGTCAGGACATGAATTCAGTTTAAGCCGTTCCAGAGACGAAGTCCAAATTTAAAATTTAAAAAATCGCCAGAAATATTAAAATTAAAATTTCGAAAATATGTTCCATAATTTTTTGCGTATTGGGACATAGATCATGTGTGCCACGTTTTGTGAGAAATTGAGAATCAGAGAAAAACTGTAGGAGGATTTGAAAAAAAGTTTGACGACACCCATGTACACAGACAGACAGACAAACAGACACATTATAATGTTCCGCTAGCCAGCAACAGAGCTAAAAACGGAGGAGAGGAGAACGGAAGTACAAAACAAGAAACGTGTGCTTATAAGTATTAATAATGGTTCGTAAAATAAATTATGTAATAAATTACAATGCGTAATAATAAAAGAAAAAAAACTAGAAAACCTACTCGAGCGAAGAGGTCGAGAGTGATGTCTGTGCCACATCTCCAAATCTAACCTTTATGCATGGATTTACAAGAAATTTTTACTAAAGTAGGTCTTGGCCAAATCTCAAAGTGGTTTAATTTTGGAGGTGATCCAGATTGATATTCACTGTCATTTAGAGGTCACAGTCGCCCAGCAAGGTCATTTCGGCATAAAATCGACTGTAGCGCAGAAACGGTAAGAGATACGGCCAAAGTTACTATTGAACACTAATAGGAAGTCGTATGTGTTCTGTTCACTGGCGCCATTCTCGATGACATTGGAACACGTTTTAAGGTCAAACCAGGAGACGATAAAGGTAAAGGGTAAAGGTCTGGACACTTGCTATAGCGCGGCGCCACTTACGTGAGTCAGACTCGTGACCAGCATCGCTTTACAATCTCGGAAGTGGCAGCTGATTGGTATGAGCCAATGGTGCCGCAGCGCATTATGTAGCCATCCATTGCCCGTGCTGATATAACGGGCAGTTGGACCCGTGGTGCAGCTAGCAAACACACCATCGCCCCAATCAGCCACACTAGGCCTTTGTTACGATACAGCTCCGTCGTTGTAAATAGGCAAGCCATCGTAGGTGGGTAGATTACCGTGTGACGGTTTTAGACGGTTTTTCGCCCATCTCTACGTTATTCGTCGTAAAGAAATATTGTTCGC
>Ga0209149_1000216_pt1 | contig 22957 bp, 17 predicted proteins | sample WorMetTyACAVOLI2_FD_187423 | JGI IMG/M metagenome (GOLD analysis project Ga0209149, IMG submission 187423) | Marine gutless worms symbiont microbial communities from Max Planck institute for Marine Microbiology, Germany - Olavius algarvensis... ... | reverse complement strand
TTTGTGCCAGCGACGACGATCGAAGAGTTGGGAAGTTGCGGTAGCCTGCGGGTAGAGGAACACCACATCACCTCTGTCTTCTCACCGTTAAGTTGCAGCCGGTTCGACCGCATCCAGATGGCACTGCTGAGTCTGTTGCCACATTTAGATCCTCCCCAGACTCCCCCCCCCGGGAGGGGGGGGGGGCGACCCCCCCCCGTCTCAGCTGGTTACTGGCTCAGACAGCAGTAAGGATGCTGGAACAGCCAGGCGTGACGGGCCAGCTTTTATAGCAGTGGCGATATTCCTGTTTATACAGGCATTTCGTGTATTTTTAGTGTGGTTTGGTGGTTGTTTCTTAGCATATGGTGTTTGTACTGTGTGGTTCAAGTCTTGCCTTTCTGGCTCTTTTTACATTTTCTCTGATCTTGTTTGCGAATAACAGTAGGCCCTATTGTTCATATTGTTCACTATCACTGTTGGTACTGTTTTATGAAACAGCGCTTTATGAAGTTGATCAAGCCGTGGCGAGATACTCACAAAGAGGCTGTGATTGCCGAGTCTCGTGCGAACGGTGGCATTGAAGTCATCCTGTAGTGAGCAGGTGCGAGAAGTAAGTATACACCAGCCTGTGGACCAGTGTTCGCAGCAGCGTGAGACAGCCCAACAAGGTCGTCGTCTAGTCAACGACTGAACATCACATTCGCACACGCCTGTGTCAATCAACTCCTTCCTCCAAGTGGCCGCTTCAGATGCACACGTACACAGACGGCTGTTCTTTGTTTAAAAACAGTCATTAGAAAATGTGCAATATGCGTTGCAAAATAAAAAAAAAGTGGACAAATGCAAACTAGACGCGATTTGCGCCTGCTTGCTAGGACCAAAGACCGCGATGACTGCACAGCGGGCCTGTTTGGAATTTGCGTCATGTTACGAAGATTGTACAGACAAAAGTACAATAGTTACAAAAATTTATAGACAAGAAGCTCAGTTGTCGCACAGAGACCGCGCGATGCTTCATTTCACTGAATATTTTGCTAAGTCACCCAAGTTCAGTGAAGGTCGTGCGTATAAGTCCCTGTGAGTAGTCTATTGTAACTGTGTTTCTATGTTTACCGTTTCTGAGACATTCAACGTCAAATAATGGCGTGACCTTGAATTCTAGGTTATGGATCATTTAAGGTCATTGAAGATGGTACAGTTCGAAAGCTTGGGTGCAGTTTCCTATTCGCATCATAGCAACTATGGCCGTACCTTTACCCGTTTCAACACAATGCACGAACGTGACAGCCACTGCACGACGACGGCATAAGCCGCGCAAAAATCATTCCAAAACCGTTGACTTGGGGCAGAATATGAAGTCACAAGTATTATGCAGCGGCCGTTCTAGACCACTGTTTGTATTTATCACTACTGGAGTACATCGGTGTCCTCTCATCATCAAAACTTAGGAGTTTGGTTTTGGGGACCAGTGTCCATCGGCCCATCATAAAACCGCCCCACCCTGCTGATATGTATAGGCCTACGTAAACTACGCGATTAGTATTTTCTAGATTAGGCCGTTGTTGCACACCTAGGTTCAGCTGTCTGCAGAATGTTGTTTTCCTGTATCTAGTAGAATAAACTAGTTTTGTGTTAAAATATCATACTGCAGAGTCAATATGATCAAAATACAGCAGGCCAGCTGCCTGTAAATAGGCCTATACTAGTCAAACTGTCAAAGCAAGACGCTAGTTTTGTTGCTGTTATACAAGCGTGGTGGTTTAATACTACAATAGTCACGTTGCGTGTATTTTGTGTTACAAAAAGCTCTGATGTCGCAGAAAGGCCGCGCGACTATGTATGCAGCTTCAACAGAACAGTACTGTACTTCGAGCACATTACTATAATCTTTTATTATTAGTTACTTCGGCTTCAGATTTACCAATGCGTACAAATAAATTCTGTTCTGTTCAACGTGACCGTCAACTAATATAAACCAAATCGACGCTTGCTGTTATCAACATTCTTCGACCATACCAATTTGTTGACAAAAATACACCGGTCACGTGAAAATTCAGTCATGTGCATGTTTGTGTTTCGGCGTGATCGTCCGCCGCTATAAACGGAGCCGACGCTTAGCGTTATCAATATACTTGACGGTCGACATATGTTGACAACACTCGACACTCCACCAGTCATCCTAAAGCGAGATACTGATAAAAAATCGCGATGTTTCATACCCCACCTGCATTTGTCGCCCCAGTTAGGGGTTTCCGTCGGAATAGCGACGCAAGGTTTGATATGGAAAAAAAACTAGAATGGTGAGACTATCCGATGGTGAAAAAAGTTTGAGGATTCGATTACTCGTTTTGATACAATACACGAACGTGACGAACAGACCAGCAGGACAGACAGACACCGCACGACGGCATAAGCCGCGCTTGCAGCCTGGCCAAGCTGCAGTCGCGCGGCAAACACGTGTCTGTTTCTAGCTTACGGCAACGCAACGTTAATTGTATGATATTGTTTGTCGATTCGGCGTCAGGTGTAGATTATAGTCGTGTGTCATAAAGTCTTTGTTCGATTTGGTGTCTTACTTGGTAACTTGGCAGTTTGGCCTGGCACAGGCATAAAACCTGTATAGTAATTAAAATCACTTGCAATATACACCACTGAATGTGTTTTAAACATCTTACGACTGTTCTTACTACAGTTCAACATAAACATCCATTGAATGTGTTGATAACATAATTTCAATTCCCCAAATGGCTGCAAGTCATATAAAGTACAATCACTCATATAAGTAGCATATTAGATCACAACTTGCTGTCCATAAATTGTAGACAATAACATATGGCTGACAGACATTATGTGCTGCAACAATTATGCAAATGGAACTAAGTATTAAAAATCTTGGATATGGTGAGTCCAAAACTTAAAACTACATGTACTGAGTAAAGTTTTGGAATTACTGTTGTTTCTGTTGCACTCCTAATTTTAACTACAATATCCTTAAGACAATGCAGAGAAAGTAGTGCATAAAAACTGGGCATTTGTTAGCTATATGAAACTCTGCTTATCAGACTCTCAATCAGCAATTCTTTCAAGTATTTTAACATTCAAAATATATCTATCTCTTTGCAGTGCTGTTTAATTACCATATGTTCAACACTGTAATACTGAAAATGCAATATTTTAAATGATTAAATTTGAAAACTGAATGCTGAATCAAATATCTTAACCCTTTCATTACCACAGGCAAAGCTCGAGTGGAGCCGGAACGCCATTCCAGTTCCTTTTTTAACGACCGGAACACCGTTCCGGTTCATTTTTGCAAAAACGAGTGTTAAAAACTTTTATATTATGTACACCATACATGTAAACATTCTAAGAAAATATGAGATAATAAGCTGCCAATTAAAAAGCCTGTTTTCCTACCACTTACAGAATACTACACGTCAGACGTGGCACCGCGGCGAAATTTATTGAATGGCCTGCTGCCTGATTTGTTGCTGTTGCTCAATCTTATTTCATGTCTTTTCATTTTCATACATTTGTCATATTTTTGTGACATACTGCCTTTGCCTACAATTTCTAAGTGGGGAAATAACGGAAGGCTAATATTTCCACTTGGATGAGAGACCATCAAAAGGGCCATGCTTGCTATGTCGTTGTCCGCCGCACAGCTCCGTGTGCACCCTTGAATTGAACGTATCAGCAAATGTATGATCTAACTGCAGTACTACTGTACTAGCAGTACTAGCACAGTAACACTTGGAAGTTGCATTTTGAAAGCTATACTTTGAGGCAGTAGCTTTTTGTAGTAACATAGCCATATCATACTGCAACAGTCTGTGGAAATCTCCCTTCTGCTCACGTTGCCTAAGCTAACAGGGTCACCGTTTGTACTAGTGATAAGTGATTCCCGAAAAATTTTGTCCCAGAAGCCCAGTTTTACTACTGCTTTTAAAAAAATGGTTTCAGCTTTAGGGGCTTAGCCCCCCCTGACCATGGGCTCTGCCCCTGGACCCCACTGGGGGGGCACAGCCCCCAGACCCCTATTATGAGCTCGCGCTCGCCATGACCTGTGCGTTCCAGTTCCTTTTTCCTACAATTAGAGCCCTGACCACAGGTTTAATTTATAACTTTTTATTAGATTGCTGCAATGACTTGTGCTACAATTCTTTTTTGAAAATTGCAACTTGATGGGTTAAAATGTGCCACTTCATTGAGTTCACCAATACAAGTAGGAATAGCAAAATAGAATAATTGATGATCGTATAATGTGTTTCTTGGCAACAACATCATTGCATTGATTTGTATAACTTAACACAGCAGAGAATTATTTGAAAGAATTTAAGCAACAACTACGACCTCCTGGAGCGAGATATGCCCAACTTGATGACCCGAATGCCAATGTAACCCACTCTGAGAGCTGTGAAGACATCATTTACTTCTTTAGTTTGATTCATCACACTTTGACACTGTCCTAGACCAGAGGGCTGCCCTGATCTGTGCTATGATTTTGACGCCACGTCACTATCTTCAGAGTCAGAAGATTCGCTACTCGTGCTGCTAATGCTATCGTCTCGGTCAAGATTTCTGTCTCCATCTGTCCTGTCAGTTTGCCGAGCACTGTCTTCATCAACGGACTCCGGCTTCAGCCGTACAGCTGCCTTATCACTGGCATCATCTTCGTCAGCATCATCTTCGTCATCACTGGTATGTGGTGACTCTTCTGGTGGATGTAAGTCGTCTTCAGTCAGAAGGTTTTCCTCCTCATCCTCATCTAACACAATTACACTGTTATACAGTTTGCAGTCATACAAGCGAAAAGAGTCAAACTAAGATCATCTTTAACTTCTTAGCACTGAGATGTTTTTGACTTAGTACTGCTGGCATTTGACGACAGCAGCTTCAATTAACAGTGTACAGCATTTACTCCATACGGAAACATGTTTGACTGAAAAAGCAGTCACAATTTTCTATAGCCTAAGATCACTATTAGTTAAGCTTTTGAGCAATGTTAGAGAATTCTTTTCCATCTTAAATTAAAACATATTCTCCGATCTTAACCAATAACACAGGATACACAAAATCAACGAATAAGGTATGGAATGTTACAGTACGGTTTAACATCCCATCACTCTCAGTCACATACATGTGTGATCTGTAGTGATAATCGTCTCCAAAGTGACCTATAATGTCTCGAGTGGGACGTTAAACCCTACTATACCATCTGTAGTGATAAATCATAAAACGATTGCAAACCATCATCTGCAGCATTTTCAACATCGTTGCTGGCCTCTTCAGCCTGCTTTTTCCACATCTTCGCCATTGCTAACAGCTTCAGGTTCGGCTGAGCCGACTCGTCGTCGGGGAAAATGTAATCATAATACTCTTCCCATCCAGCATCGGTCTAAGTCACATCAACACGCCAATGTTCCAACAGGACTCTTCCACGACAGTAAATACAACACATGCACACATTACAAAGCATGTGTCTAACACTGTTTAATTTACCATCTGTTGAATGAAAAAAATAAAAATGAACCACAAAGATAATACAAGGGTCATTCCATAAATAAGTTACAAAACGACATCATTTTGTCAATTTTAAAATATGACAATCTGGAAATATACATTTTGTAGGGCATTTAATTGGGGACATATGCTGTAATTTTTATGACAATGACTTCATTATTGTAACGTCACTGGTACTTAGAACACAGTCAGTCAGTGCAGTATTTTGCCCAGCAGTTTTCTTTTGCAACTCGCCAAGTGTTAAGCAGCATTGCGAGTTACGAGAAAAATGAACAAGTTCAACAGGCAAACATGTTTAAACGTCAAACATTACCGTTTCATTTTTCAACGTGTCGTCCAAATTCATTTAAACATTTATCCCATCACATGCTGGTCAGACTGCATCAGAGAATCGACTGTTGCAACCGTTGCGTCGGTCGTCGAAACACAGCGACCAGGTTTTTCCTCATCAATAACACTTTCGTGACCATGAACAAACTTTTAACACCAAGCATGTATTGCTGGTCTCGTAAAATACTTTTCACCATACACTGGACATATTTCAGACGGAATGGCATTTGCGCTAAATTCTTTTGCCCACAGAAAACTAATAACAGAACAATTACATGTATTCCTTGCGGGATGCTTTCAGTGGTAATGCTGCCTTATCTAATGCTTATAAATGATGTCACAGTCACATCATCATAATAAAACTCGCAGCAGAATTAAATCCCCCCACAAAACATATATTTAGGAATTTTCACATTTTGAAAATTAACAGAAGTATGCTGTTTTGTAACTTATTTATGGAATGACCCTCGTAGCAACAATGTTAATACTCGTCATCATCAAATCTCACTGGCATCGTGAAACAAAATCTGCTCTGAATTCATAAGATTGTTTGCTTACCCCAGACTCAGTTTGAATCTTGCGACGTCGTTTAACTTTGTTTGGCATCATTTTCGTAACAGCTGCAAGCGTCTGATCATCACCGTGTTCATACTGGTAACCATACACAAGCATACAAGTGTATTTTGGGACTGCTGGCAAACATGTGGTTTCTAGTCAAAAGTTATATGCCATCAATGCTTGAAAGACAGTCTAGTTTAACAGTGAACAGTAACACTACACAAAGTGACATTTAGGACAACAGCAGAGACAATCTGTGTCGTTCTAATGGCAGGAAGTGACAATAACTATAGTTGAACCTAAAATATACAATACAATACAATATACAAACTTAACACGCCATATGTAACATAAAATGTTATTCGTAGGCGCTGGGGTGACACGTGACTAGGCAATATGGGCAATGCTAAAAAGATTACTTTTAAGTTTACGCTTAAAAATGCTAACAGAGCCGCAGTCTATAATATCATACGGCAGATCGTTCCAGTTAGTAGCAGCAATGTGTTTGTAATACCGCGAAGATGAAACAGTTCGCATGTAACAACAAAGAGATGGTGAGATGACCGCAAATTGCCACTAGAATTATGAATGGTTAGGGACCAACCTAATTCATGATTTCACGGCCGTGACATTTTCCGTGAAATTGGCCTTCTTCCGTGAAAAACGCCCATTTCCGTGTTTCCATAAAATTCCGTGAAATCCGTGATTTTTCGGGAATTTTAACACTTTTACTTTCATTTACGAAGGTTTTCAGAGTTTTATCAGCAGCTTTTGTGCGGATTTTGCTGTTTGCTACATGTCACACTTCAGCACTAAGTAGATGGCATGTATTCACTGTGTTACTTACTTACATCCAGTCTTGAGTCTTGACTTAGTACATTAATAACAATAATAAATATTCGTTGTTGAGAAATTTCAAATGTGCTATTCGACAGATTTCTTAGTTTGCATTAACATAGCACCTTGAAATAATGGCTGTGGGGCCCGTGAATATTCCGTGAATTTCTCAAACTCCTTCCGTGAATTTTCCGTGAAATTTGGCACATTTTAAATACTCTACCATGAAATCGTGCACATTTTTTCCCGTGAATTAGGTTGGTCCCTATGATGTTTAAAAGATCGCGTAAATACGTAGGACTATTCAATTACAATAACACACATATAACCATTTATGGCCATGTTCTAAGTTTGTCGGGGTAAAGCAGATTTTTACAGGCTACAATACACTTCCAATACCCAGCCGACAGCATCAAAACACTGTAGACAAATCTTCAGCTATAACCAGAAAATCAAACACAATTCTGTCATTGATTCTCACTTGCCATACATTCACATAATGATGCATGCTCACCTCAAACTCTTTCCAAGCCTCAAGAAGCATCAGACGTTCCTCCTTCTCGTCGCAGTCTTTCAGCGCACCGTTTGCCTGCCTGTAGACACTACGTGTCCGCTGTAGGCTGTTCTCATCGTTCACCGACAGCTCAAACTGTGCAAAGCTTAGCCACACCTATAACACAACATTTACTGTCAGTTTGCCACAACGTACTACAATGTTCGGACTGCCATTAACGTACAAGGAACATTAGTGTAAGACTGAACTTCTGAAATCTACAGCTTAGCATACATACAATATTCTAATAATTATGCATATCATGAACTTTCTGCAGGAGATCTGGGCTGAGCTGTCACTACAGCCAAATGACAAATCAATTTTGTTACTTCATAAATGACTTAAAGTACATATCAAAAAAGCTAGTGGATATTCTGCATTTTCCTTGGAAATAAGCTGAAATAATATGACAGGACTTACACGTGTTGCACACAAGTTTAATAATAACATTAACTACATGCTATTTCTGCTTTTTCGCATGTTAATTTGCAAAACTGCATTTTAAAGTTCAGACTGTTACAACACTTAATCCAAATCCAAATCCACAAACTGACATGTATATAATGCCACATTATAACTATGATGTGTGCCCCACTCCACATGCATGTAATTCATTGCTAAGCTCTCTATGAGTATTAATGTTTACCGTCACTGCAACTGTCATGTCAGATTCAACAATGCTACCTTCACGTGCTTTGTTCTCTGCAGAAGACGCTGATAGAGGTTCCTCGTCCTGCCAAACTCTTCCTGTTCTAATTCAAAGTCAATGTAAGCCTTCCACAACACTTCCGGCATCTCCAGTCGTGGCTGACCAATGGCCAACTCCAGGATTGCTCGAGCACGCTCTGTGTCACCAAGAATTGCCTCCATCTCAGCAAACTAGAATGACATAAAACACTGCAAACTGCAAGCAGTCAAGTCACAATAACAAGAAACACACACACACACACACACACATCAGCTTAACAGCCAGCTTCCAAGTGAATGTCAGTTAGCCAGATGCCTTTAATTTTCCTTCTCCATTTTCTCGGCAACTGCATCCTCCGCAGACAGACCAGGGTCGTGTCCAACAACTCACCCGTCTAATAGGCCTGTCCATTGGACCAGCATATGTTGGACCGGTCAGCTGTTGGACAGCTTTCATCGTTATCCAGTAGAACAAAATGGCAGCTATTGCTGGCAGGCGATACATTACGTATTTGACTACAGATTCCGAACTACCAGTGTTACATAACATATTATTGGCCAACTAAGATATACTTATACAGATCAGAACCTTCAACTACACATTATAAATACGTTTCAATTCACAAATAGCTCTCGTACAACCAAACAACATCAATTGTAAACATGACGTCACGTGACCTGGAGCTCATGGATCAGCATTAGAAATTGATCCATGAAAAACAACCCGGTCCTTTAGCTACAAGTTGTCCAACAGCTGACCGGTCCAAAACTATGGCTCAAAAACATGGACTGGTGAGCTGTTGGACACGCTACAGATCGTTTCATATCTTCCTTGACACCATCCCACAGCAAACACAATAAACAGAAGCTACATAACCACTTTTGATACATATGTCTATTTTGTAAACTGCTTGGACCACTACACAGACTAGAGTTTGGTTTGACGATGCCTGCAGCTAAAGCATGCAGATCCATTAATGCACAGAACAGATTAGATGAAAGAAATATGTTTCATCTAACAAGACAAAAATATCATCATCATCGTATGTGCAACCTCCACACTCGCGATAAACGAGTACAGTACCTTCATCCATGTGGTGCAGTTTTCTGGGGAGAATTCCAGGAACTTCTCGTAGAGTCTGCGACATCTGTCAAACTCTCGTAGCTGCAGCTCAAGTTCAATGTAGCCGCAGAACAGTTTGTCTTTAGGGCATTTGCCAATTGCAGTGCCCTACAAAACCACAACAAAAATCCAATCACACCTATCAACAATAAACAACAGTCAAAAATAAACAGTATCAGGACAGCAGATGAGAATATGTCCTCAGTCAGCAGATAAATCGAAATTTACATAAATCGAGTTTAATTTACTAGCAGATATACAAAAATACCTGCCTGGTTCTCAGATTCAAATAACAAATAACTCACGTTACGAAATGTCTGAACAGAATCATACACATCTGCTGAATTTATGGAAACAATAATGTAATGAAAACAATACCACTTAATATTAGTAACTTTTAAGGTATAAAAATGTATGTTTGAATTTTTCAACAGCATTTGAGCACCACACGACAAAATACAGTATGATCAGTCAACCAATAAAAGTAGAGACCGACCAAATTTTGTTTTCGTTTTCGGCGCGAAAAGTGAGGACTTTGACTGGTTTTGGTCAGTTTCGGTTTTCGGACGAAAATGCATTTAGCTGTTTTCGTTTTTTTTTCGTTTTCGGCCAAAATCGCAGCTGTCTTCGGAAGAAATTGTGCATCTTGATAGTTTGCAGTCAATCTGGCAGCGACCTTCAAAGCACATCAAATGGGCCACGTCGCTGACTTTTGTTGTAACCGTGGATGGCTACTAGTGTCCCTGCTGCGTTAACATGTCGTTAAGCATCCATTCTGCTGCATGGGAGTCGACTGTAGTTTAAAGTTCAAACAATGTTTCAGGCTTCGCACTTTTTGCAGCCCATCATATTCGACACAATGCAAATTAATTTACAATAGGCTATCTTTTCTAGCCGTCAGAACCCGAGTCCACACAGTCGACAAGGAACAGTTGTGTCCGTCAACCACGTATATCGCGTTCCGAGAACATATATGCTTATTACCGCCAAGGTTGGCACAGTAATGTGATCGGTAGTTCTGTCTGTCATTCTGTGAGCAGGATAACTCAAGATCTCCGTAACTGATGTTGACAAAACGTGGTAAGCAAAAGGCATGGGCAAGGGGTGACTCTCTAGAAGTGATTAACTTTTGGTGGTGATCCGGTGTCGGATACGGATTCCGGATCAATTATCCATTTCTCTCACCTATAGGGGATTTTAGGAGATTTATTATAATTTCTCATACAGTCAACAGCCGATTTTTATGATACTTGGCAAAATGATTCAAGCCAACAAGAGAATAAATCCAATACATTTTGGGAGCAATGCGGAGAACATCTGGATCCAGATTAATCCAGAAGTCTAGATTTGAATCCCGGATCAGATTTTGCACTCTCAAAATGCTCATGTTGGAACTGTAGTCAGTTTCCAAGTTTTTAGCCTCCACCAGAAAGTATCTCTCAGCACTTGCAACGAGCATTGCCAGTATGCAGCTGTTTAGCACTGCCGATCAGATCAACTCAGACGGTCGCAGCAATCTGTCGGGGGACAACGCTGAGAAGCTACTCTTTCTGGCGTACATCAGACAGTTTAACTATAATTAATGAACTTCGCAGTGATAACAAAATAGTGAATTTTAAAGTGAACTTTAATTGTCAGACATTTTGTCGTTGTGATGCTGTTGTCAGGTTTTGTACTCCATGTTACACTGACTTCATCCATATCTTGTATATTGGTTTTGTTTTCGTTTTCGTCTTCGGCCGAAAACGGTGTAGCAGTTCCGTTTTCGTGTCCGTTTCGGGCCAAAAGTAAGCTTCCATTTTCAGCGCTGGTTTCGTTTTCCGCCAAAAATGCAAAACCCGGTTTCATTCGGTCTCTAAATAAAGTCATAATTATTTTGCATAATATACTGACCAGAATCTTTCTGGCAACTGAAAGATTTTTCTGTCGAACTTCAAAATAAGCAAACAGCAGCCAGACTTTGGCGAATGTAAACCGTTTGTGTGGCATGACTTCAAGACAGGCTTGATAAACTTGGCGAGCACGATCGGTGTCTTGAGCTTCCAGCTCCTCGTATATGGCATAGTTTATCCATAGATATATGTAACGCCTCCAGTGCCGTTTTTCCTACAGCAGAAACAGGTCAGTGCAGTACATGCAATTTAACAATACATGTAGCTAAATGCCGATATAATATTCAAGTATGCTCTCCCTTCCTATTTCTTTTATATTCTCCCATTATACACTGTGTTCAGACGTTCAATTTACATTGCTGCTAGCAAAGAATATTTAAGAAGAATAAAAATTATTTTTATGCTGTTAGAATCAGCATTTCCTTAGCTATTTTGTCTGAAATTTCATTCGAACTGATTACTTTTTCTAGGAGTTATGCAATGTATAATAAACATCCAGTGACTAAAATGCAACTCGTATTTAACTTGTAGATTTGACACAAAAAACTGTGAGGTTAGTGAAACAAATGTCATCCAGCTGCACTCGGCAAAATGGTAAAGTGAGGGTTCCCTGAAGTTCTTTCCTGATGGACCCTTGGCTCTCCAGCCTGCTCTGTCTGACAGTCTGTTAGTGGCATATGTTTGTAGCACGAGAGCAACAGTTATCTATAAGTATGCAAGTTGAAAATGATAAACCATAAATACGGGAGATATGGTTTACAGTTTGGATAAAAACGACTGGTTCCCAACCAGACAATTACAGTTCATCAATAAAAGCAGTGATCGCGATCATTTGATGCAAAACGCATGGTCCAATGAAAACCGTATGCTTCTGATTCAATACTGAGTAATGACTCAGTTTACTCCAAAGTGTAAATCAGGTCAGCAGTTCTTCAACAGAACAAAGGGAGGAGTCGGTCTAATTAGGTGTCTGTCACTTGGTTGTAGTTATATTTGTTATGCTAGTACAAGCTAAGTGACTCGTTAGGAATCCAGCCTGTTCCACCAGTAAAGGAACTGGCTGGGAAGATCGTCTCCGAAATAATCTATATTGTGCCGAGTGGAAAGTTAAACCATGCTATATCATATCATATATCAAGAAGACCACCAGTGAGTCAAGAATCTCTGCAGACATTAGATCGAAGACAAATGCTTTCACTTTTATTTGCTAGTGCACTGTTCAATGGAGGTAAATGTATCTTCACTCTACAAACATGATGTAAATTATCTGTACTGCAAGTGCTGAATATACATCAACCAACACAACCAATCAACCCAACAAAACCAAACACCAACCAATCAACCACTGGAACAAGTCATGATTTTTACAACAACAAGCTCAGCTGTCGCAAAGAGACCGTGTGACGCTTCGTGTCACTGAATATTTTACTAAGTCACTCAAGGTCACTGGGTCACTGAAGGTCATTCGAAATGACACTGTTGAGTAGGTTGTGTGTAAGTCCCTATTAGTATTCCATTGAAATGATGGCCGTATTGTGAGATATTCAGCATCAAAGAATGGCATGACCTTGAAACCGGGGGTAGGAGTCTTTCAAGGTCACTCAAAATGGCACCATTCGATAGATCACATACGACTTTCTATCACTCCGCCATTGTTACTATGGCTCTATCTTGTACTGTCTTTGAGTTATTTGACATTAAATGACCGTGACCTTGAAATCTGGGTTACAGGTCACTCAAGGTCATTCAAACTGGTACTATCGAACTGGCTAGGGGTTGTTCAAGGTCACTGAAAATGGCGCCGTTCAATAGACCACATACGAGTTTCTACTGGTCCACCATTGTAAATATAGCTCTATCTGGTACCGTTTTTGAGTTACTTGCCGTTGAATGACCTTGAAATCTGGATTAAAGGTCACTCAAGATCATTCAAACTGGTACCATTCAAAAGCTTTGGTGTGGTTTCCTATTTGCCTTCCATAGTAACTATGGCTCTATCTTGCATCTATTCGAGACAAAGCAAGATATTAGTCAAAAATTGTGATTTTTTCATACCCCCTTGCATTCGATGCCCCCGTTAGGGGTGCCCGTCGGAATATTGCCATCCCGTTTGGTGCAGAAATACTAGAATGGTGGGGCTACCCGATGGTGAAAAAACTTTGAGGATATGTGTAACCATTTAGATAGCATAGCGGCGTGTGACAGACAGACGGACAGACAGACATCTTGCCACGGCATAGTCCGCGCTATGCATACGAGTCGTGCGGTGAAAATCAGCCAGCCGTGTGAAGACGTTATATAAATATTTTAGCAGAATAACAGACCTGTGACGGAGGAACATTTGCTATGGCTCGCTCATAAATTTCTCGAATGTCATCTGCTCCACCATCGCTTTCTACCAGTCGTAGGTAGTCAAACCATGAATCGTAGTCGAATGGATTCTGTTCGACCTCCTATGAACATCATATAACGCTATCAAGCACGTACAAGTATTACATGTTAGACTGTAACCAAAGACCTCTCTCGAGTGTTAACACTATTATTGTTAACAGGATATTTACACATTTTTATCAGCCATATTTTCTTTATACATCTCATAATATATAAATTAACAATCATCGGCTAAATGAATAATTTCTACATAATCAGCATTTAAATGTTATGTCAAGTAACTATGTTTTGTATTAAAGTATGCCTGAACATATGACAATATTTCTGCTGATGTCAGTATAAAGTCAGCTTTATGACAATGGTGCTGATGCCATAATATACTCAAAGACGAGTACATTAATGTTAATCGACAGACTGGTAAAAATAACCAAAAATTAATTTCAACTACCAATTATATCAATGTAGTATGCACATGAGCAGCTAGCTGTCATCTGACATAAATCTAGTTACCTCTTCATATTTAAACTTTCTCTTGGAAACAATCACATCTTCGATAGCTGTACGATCTCCGAACTTCTTCTCATGTATTGTGTACTGCTTGTAAACTTCCTGACACTTGTCTTTTGGCAGGTGGTCCAATGCATACTTGTAGATGACTCTTGCTCTCTCATGCTACAAAAGAATGGCACTAACAGTCAGAGATGGACTCAGGAGCCAACAGCCAATCAGGAAAGAACCTCACACAACACTCTCTTTATAATTCTGCTGTATTTAACGGGATGGACTAATGAGCATTGAGTCGTAATTCTTTATAAAAAATGGCAGGGGGCCACCAGAAAATTTCTCAATTTCCCAGTCGGTCAGTGCATTCCTTCTAATAGTTGTAGAATCAATTCAACAGAGCTCAGCTGGTAGGTATGTCCAATATCAGGATTCCCACTCAACTTTAAGAACGAAATTCCCAGATTTGCACTCACTATGTCGTAAAATACTCCCTGGCCATCTCAGATGTAACAACTATGGTTTTATGTTATTTTTAGTCGGCTCCATTGCCACTGTGATTTATACATGTATATGCACTTTCAATTTAGAAATTACCAAATATATAATAAAAATCCAAAATAACTCATCATGCTTCGGGCCTGAAATAATATTACAGTAACAGTTGCTGAATCGGATAATACATGCTATTTTTCCCGAATGCCAACAAGATCACTAACTTTTCCCTGACCTCCTCAATTCCATGACTCTCCAGGTCAGTGAGAACCACGCATATTAATCGGAAAGTTTTAAAGCATAGAAAGTGATTGAAAGTTTGCCAGAGTCATACTACAAACGTACATGCTGTGTATAATCGTAAAAACACACTTTATATTCTTTCCTATAAACTCAATAATCAACACTCTGCATACAAAAGTACAGACGTCATAAATACATGCATACAGATATGCAAATAAGCACAAAATAATTCTATAAAACATGACCATGTACTGGCTCTCGTTTACACAGAAAGAACATGTAAGTAAAAAATGCAGTCTACTAAAATGAACAAAAATTGAAAAATACTTCCAATAACAAAACGAAATAAAACGGCCCTCACCTCCCGCTGTTTCTCTTCAAACTTTGCAAATGCAGTCAACAGTCCTTCATCAATGTTCTCATCACCAAAGTATTCGACGGCACGTTCATAAATTTGTCTTGCACTACTGATGAACTGATTCTTCTCCTCAAACCGTGCATACTTCAACCAGTTTTTCACTTCAGGATGCACAATCACAAGTGCAACAGCGTCAAGGAAATGCACATGTGATTATCATTAATAAGGTGCAATGGAGGGTTATAGTCTTGGTGGTTACTGCCACCTGTCAACGTGTATTTCAGTCTGATGCCGAGAAATGCCACCTACAATGCAAGCTCGGACTCTCTAAATGCAGACACATGGCCCACTGGCCTATGTTCCACCGGCAGCAAGCATATGTTTCTTACAGGCAACACAATGCAAAGGGTGCAGCTGTCACTGGAAATATTCTGTTATATTGAAACTGCTAAGAAAGCACACTGAAACAAGCATGCATCCCTACACAATGGTTGCTGGTTTCGCATAGCGGTAACACGTTCTGGCTGATGAACGTAGTTACTCTACGCTAGGCCCGGTTAGTGCCTAGGTGGGTGACCGTCTTCGACGGGTAAACCACCTCGGCATGGAACCAGGCATCCAGGCATGAGCCTGCTTAGGCTGCAATGAGTACCCGGTGCCGGGGAGTAAACAGGCATATCGCATGATACACCAACCCGTATCACATGGTCTCACAGTGTTCGCTGATGCCTGGCTGTAGGGTCGGCTTGCGGAGATCAGCGTAGACTTATGGGAAGCAGTAGCTCATTAGACGCGCTTCGTGACGATCATCATCATCATCATCATCATGTGGCTTGTCCTATGGTGGACGTTGCAATATATAAATCCACGTACTTTACTTTTTTACTTTTACTTTTATAATTAGTAACTATCCAACAGCAAATACATGCATGGTGTATGCACCACATGGTCACATAAAGGATATATTTCTCGTAAATAACCCGAGCACGATTAAGCTCTTTGTAGCGCAGTTCAAAGTTGATGTAGGAATGCCAAGCCTGTTCTTCTGGTTCCCATTCCATCCACCTTTCAAACACCTGCCTTGCACCTGCACGTAACAGTCTCAAACTCATAATACAGCAGACCATAACTTGCCAATACTGCAGTAAAATATTATTAATTAGCAATCACAAATACATTACTACCATAAAATCATACAGTGGATAATCTCAAAATAAAATAAACCACAGGTATGGTATAGTAGGATTTAACGTCCTACTCGACACATTATAGGTAATTTCGGAGATGACTTTACGGGTCAGATGACCCAACTATGCTCACCAGGCTCAGCTCACTAAAAGGTAATGAAAAATTTAAGAAAAAATTACTATGTACATAATACGATGAAGATCGAAGACACAGAGGCACTCGGATAATAGACAGCTAAACCAAGCAAGATCAAAGCCCGATACAGTCGACCGATCTGTAAGAACTGCTTGTACCTTTGTGCACCATTATAATAGTACACAATAGTTTAGCACAAAGACAGTTTTTTATTCATCAGATATCACAAATGCAGTACTACTATAAAATTAGCCCAATCAAAAATTTAGTCCAACTTTCTGATTATATGTCAAATGGACTCTGATTACATAAATTTCCAAAGTAACTTTTGCAAGACTTAACTGCTACATCAATGTACATATATCAATTTATGAAACAATCCATGAATTCAGACCTGCAACATTGCCGAGCATCTCCTCCATGTACGTGTATTTGTACCAGAACTGATTGGCACGTGGAAGAATTGTCACAGCACGATCCCAGACATTGCGTGCATGGTTCACCTGCCGATGTCTGGCCCACAACATAAACACAACTGCACAGAAACGCAAATAACGTATGCCTCGATGTAAAGATGTACTGATGCCCACCAAAATTTTCGTTATATTAACTTAGTTAGCTCTGGCTGGCTAAATTGAATGTATATTAATGTAGACAGCTCCTTTAATTGCTGGCACTAATAGGAGGCCTTTCTGCTGCGTGCTGGCTTTGCATTAAAGGACAGTCACTGTCATCGATTATCCATTATTGATTTACTGCAGATGAACAACTGATGTCTGTGTATATTTACATACTTACGGCCATAGTAACAGTATATGTCAGCTGTGAGGCGATTGACTAATCAGAATGAAGAATGGCTGATCATGTGATTTACAACTTGAGAGTTAAACTGGTCAGAGGACAGTTTGAACATTTGGTGATAGAATCACCGTTTTAGTGATATAGACTTCAAAGTAGTCGTTGTATAAAGTCTGATAGTTAGATCAGACAGTTGTGAGTGACGGTGTGGAAGAATATCGCGCTGAACCGGGTTCGGAGAGGAAACGCCAGTGGTCAGACGAACATCTTCTCCGTCGATGGTGGTAGAAGATCGCAGCCGAAGTCGAGACGTTGTTCGTGTCAAGTATCGCCTCCAAGTAACAATCTGTGAACCGGTGGAAGTCGACGACGACGGCAGCATCTTTGAAAGACAGCGGATCAACAATACAGAGCGCATCTTTGTGAGATGAACATCGCTAGCTTACTGATCAAAACATCGCTTGCGTGCATTGCTTATGGCTCGAGCCTAGCCTAGGTCAAATTATATAGAATATACAGTGCCAGCCTTCTTGTTAGTTATATTTATGTTGTATTCGTTTATTAATAAATGTTTTGTATGAAAATACTATGCCTAGTAGTTGCCACACACCAAGTTACAACTCAGTCTGAACGCAGGCCGCATTCTATCTAGTCCTACCTAATCAATCCAGGTTTAAGCGGATTAAGGCTGTAATTACAGTCAGTTAAGAGATAATACTCTACACTCGAACAATACTGAAACATGCAATACATGCTGTACTGATGACAATTAACATGTGAGCACAAAACGTCCGATAGACAGACACGCAACTGAGCTTCAGCACTCAGTACTAGTATTGCGCCTATTTTCAAACTGAAATTAACACAGTACAAATGACATTGATGAGGTTACGATACTGACAGTATTTAAACCATTTTAACTGGTCTAATTTGTATGACATAAGACCATAAGACAAGATCACAACACTTCTCTGGAGACCTTTTAGTAACCTTTGATATATGTGCACCTGAACTCAGCCCATACCACTATACATTCGTCCCCCACAAGGCCTGCATAGAAGACGAATCTTTAACGTCACCCTATAGATTGTTAACTTAAGTATAAGTACTTATGCAGGTGTGGCAGCATCATTGCCAACAACTGTTGGCATAGGAACGAACCTAGAGCAGCAATAGTGCAGGGGCTATGGCCTCAGAATCATTAGTACAGATATAGGACTCCGAGGGTAGCCCCATCAAGGGTTCGCTTCTACAGAATCTTACCTATCATCTATCATCTGCGTTATCTTTAGAAACAGCAGCTGAAGAAATCCTCTTACTGGTATATTTACAGGTTCAATCAAATGCAAAGCATAAAATTTCCATTCTTACCTCATCTCCATCTCTGCATACTTCAACCAGACGGTAATATTGCGGTGGTCGATGTCGAGTGCACGTTCATACACTGACCTTGCTCTATACACAGACAGCTGTTCTTCATTATACTGACTACAACAGCTTCCTTTGCTTGAAATAATCAACTGAAGTTTACATCAAAACTAGTAAACTAGTAAAATTAATGTGTTAACAAATGCGTTAATGCATTAAAGAATTTATCTCGATTAAAAAAATTAATGCCGTTAAAAAGTGGATTGCAGGAAAAATTACACAAACTAGCGGTGCCAACGGTGAACACAAACATTCCAAAATCGAACGTTTCTCGATGTTAAATGAACGAATAATTAGTCAAAACTCAAAAGGCTCCGTCACTGTCGATTGTCAATAAGTTGAGTGACCTGCACTAATCAGTCAATGTAATCAGTCATCAGTACTAGGAGTAGACTAGCGTTCAACAGCAGTGGGCCGACGATGTCTACCTGCAAATGAACAGAAACGTTTTGAAAGATGTAACAAACAAAATGTGCATTAAAAACCACAATTAATGCACGACTAAAAAATTTAATTGCACAATTAACGCGATTAAGGAAATTAACTGCTTGAAAGCACTAATCAAACAAATCAGCAGATAGGCCTATGAATAAACTCCAGCAACGATGATTGATGCCGACTGTTAGATTACCGCTTATTAAGTCATGTCCACATTTTATTCCAAAGGAAAGGTATGTCAAGTAACTAATAATTTAGTTTTCATGCCATGCCTACCTCTGCAACTCTAACTGTGACTCTTCCCATGCAGCATACTTCAACCAGTTAGTCATCACAGTGCGGTTTTTCCGAATATTATCTTCAAATGCCTGCCAATATCATATAAACTGTTAGTTCTGCAAATGTTAATCAAACATCATCGTCAAAGGCATATTCTTATGTTGTACCCATTCAATACAGTGTACATTTTTAATCAAATTACTATACAAATAATGTACTTAACCGATAATTATGACTAACACATGCACATAAACATGTTGTAGCCACAGTATGATATATCAATAATTCAGTATACATAAAAAAGGCCTCTTACATACATTGCACACTGAAAGCACTCGTTTGTAACATGCTACAGCAAACATCTGTTAATATTTTTAAATAAACAATACAAAACATTGTATTTCATGCTACCTTTCTTTTTCTCATACGGTAATGCTTCAGCTCATCCTCATCTGATATCTTCTGCTTCGGTGGCTAAAAAGACACCAACCATTGAACACAGTGTGTATATATAAAACTCAAAATGTCAAACAAAAAACAACTATATAACTGTTACCATTATCCAGTGCAATAAAACACTCATAATATGCAACTGCCATAACGCAGACAAAAACTTTACCACTGATGAAAAAATTGCTTTGCATAATTCTGCTGAGATATATTAAGTGCACTGCAAAGTATGGTACCGGCTGAACAAGCTCCAATTCACGTTCCTTTGCTTCACGGAGTAACTGCTCAGCTGTGATCTGAACAGGCGCCGGCATCTTGTTCTTGACCTACAAAGTGCAAGGTACAAATTATACACAATTAATGTAACAAAACTGTTCTTTGACGATTAAGAACATATCACAAGCAGATATGTTCAAAAATAAGTTCAGAAAATATATTCTAACTGACAGTGCACTGGCGTCGATGTCTACTCAGCTCGACGTGAACATTTAAGCATTTAAGCAATATCGAGTAGCACGTCGATTAACGACGCGCCGATGCTTTGGAGGGCAGGGGAGTAGCCTCTTCGGCTGATCAAAGTGACGCAAAGCACGCTGCTTGAACGATGACATGCATTCACGCCTGTGCCGACTGTCGTGTTTGCTGTACACAGCTTTGCACAATGCGACTGTTATCTTAAACAAACATCGGTATCGGTGGGACTAAAACGCCGATTCGACGATTTGCCTGGTCCTCACCGATTCGACTGATGTCCGATTTCCGATATCCGAATCGGTTGTACTCTATGTAAAACCATGGACAACTCTCGTCCACCAGCTCATCACCGTGCAAGAAGAAGTGAATAAGAACAGGTGATTAGTTCAAAAATTTATTTTACTTGTTCTGTGACTACATAATAATACATACAGTATATACTGCTTGACATAAGGATTGTTTGTATGTTATGTAGCGTTATCTGTCTTAGTATTTATTGTATCTAAATATAAATCGGAAAAATCTGTATGCTATCACCGAGTTTTGTCAAGTGCATTTATGAAAGTGCACATATTTCTCTACAGAACGACCAATTCGGGGTTTAATGCTGATGTCTGATGTGCTGATGTTAGCAATGTCGAATCGGCCCATACCGATACTGATACCGATGTTCATAGTGCCGATCTGCTGGACCAGTACAGTGGGAGGAGGGGATGAGTATGTTCATCAATGCAATGCAGTACAATGCTTAAGTGCCTGGACTAGGGTTGGGTCGTCAGCATTGTGTACTCGGTATAGCCACTCCCCCAATACTGACAGTATGATGCAGTAGAGTCAGTATCTGATGCGAGTATCCTAAAGGAGACTGCACGCCACCGCCAGTCTGTATGTTGTCCGTCTTGTCACCAATCTCCCTTCCTGGTAAGCTGCCATGAAGTCTGAAACTGTACACAGTGTACCGGTACGCCGTTGTAGTCATTTCAGAGAGGCTCAGTCACTGGACTGTGACGTAACCATCAGAGATGCGCCGACACAGACTTTTGCGTGGATGGAATGCACATCTGAAAGTTTCTTGGGGGCAATCGATGATCACCTGCTGGAATGCACGACTCAGCAACGGTCAGCAGGAGTGTCTGGGAATATGTGGAGGGCTTTCTTGAAGGCATCAGTAGACTGCTTGGCTCTGGTGGAGGCAGGATAAGCATTCCAATCTGTCACTGTCCTTGGGAGGAATGAGAATTTGTAGGCATCAATGCGAGATGACGTAACTGTAAATGTATCAGTTCCACAGTATCGAATGCACCTTGTAGGATGTTGCAGTTCATGCATGCGGACAGCTGCTAGTCCATGCAGACCCTTGTAGAACAGCGAAAGACGAGCAATAGCATTTTTCCTGCGTTCTTCTAAATGACTGCCATCCTAATTGAGAGATAAGTTCTGAAACTAATGTGGTCTGCCTGTAATCTCTTTTAACAAATCGTGCTGCTTGACACTCCACTTTGTAGAGCTGACGAAAGTCACGAGCAGTATAAGGGTCCCATGCTGCTGATGCATATTTTAGATGTGGTCTGATCAATGAGGTGCAAGGCGGGGCACATGGTAAATATTGTGACGAATGACATTCAGAAGCAGAACTCTGGTAGCTTTGGCAGATATATTGTAGAAGCCGGCAGTATAATGCGGATGTGCGGATTTGCGGGCGTGAGGACGTGTAAAACGCAGATATTGATGCGGATGTCAGAGTGTGGCATCATTCTTAAAGGGAAAATTTGATAACTGGCACTAACCCGAACTGCTGACCCTAACCCACCCACAAAGTGAGGTCCTGACACTAACCGATCCACGAGCATCTTTAACCTCCGTATCAATATCCGCATTTTACACGTTCGAACATCCACGCATCCATATATCCGCACATCCACATTTTACCATAGGTCTATTGTGGGCATGCTCACGCGAGCAGATATCACTGGAAATGGTAACACCGAGATACGTAAATGTTTCAGCTACAGATAGCTGAACATCACCATACATACATCCAGCGATGCATTACAATAAAAGCTAGGCGACAGAACAAGATTGTTTCAGGAGTCGATTAGATAAATTTTGGGCCAATCAGGAACTTATGTATAATTTCCGAAGTAAAATTCATGGAACCGGAAGCCGAAGTGAAGTAGTATATTAAACATTATTGTAATGTTGTTCAAAATTGTATTATGGAGCCAGGCATAGAGGCAACAGATTGCGCCTGTGAACTACTCTACGTCTACGTCTGTTTATAAAATTAAGCCTTA
>Ga0209149_1000214_pt1 | contig 23051 bp, 15 predicted proteins | sample WorMetTyACAVOLI2_FD_187423 | JGI IMG/M metagenome (GOLD analysis project Ga0209149, IMG submission 187423) | Marine gutless worms symbiont microbial communities from Max Planck institute for Marine Microbiology, Germany - Olavius algarvensis... ... | reverse complement strand
AGAATTAAATCGATAGAATACCTTACTTCGAAATTCATGATTCCTTGTTCGATATTCGATATTCGCTTTTTCGAAGTTTCTTTTATTGATCAGACTGGCCGTTCTTTTGGCCAGAGGCAGCGCTCTTGTGAAACTACTTGGAATGACGAATGACGAATGTCGAATGAAGAATGACGAATGATGGAATCGCTTCGCTCAGTCTTTTTTAAAATAGACAGAATACATTCCTTCGACATTCGATATTCATTATTCGATATTCGCTTTTTCAAAGTTTTTTATCCGATCAGACCGTTGTCCTTCAGCCGGATGCCGTCGCTCTTATTAAACTGGAAATCTTGAAGATTTAGAAAGTATATAGTTTCCGATGGCCTTGTGTGTCAAATAATAAGATGCTAAAAAACATCAAAAAGAATCAGAGCGGCATAGTTAGACAGTTACCAACTTCATTTTTCAATTCCGGCTTGTCCGGGTTGGGAGGATAGCATGGGAGCGCAATCTGTCAGGGAGGGAGACATTCTTTGGGAACCCACAGAGGATTCAAAAAACCGGACCGTCATCACCCAATACCTGCGATGGCTTGAATCCGAGCAGGGATTGTCCTTCAAGGACTACGACAGCCTCTGGCAATGGTCGGTGACCGACATAGAGGCTTTCTGGCAATCCCTCTGGCATTTTCTCGACATTCAATCCTCCAAACCCTACACGAGCATTCTGCCCGAGCGCATAATGCCCGGGGCGGAATGGTTTCCCGGGGCCGAGTTGAACTATGCCGAGCACGTGTTTCGGCACATGTCATCCCGGCGCCCGGCGCTGCTGTTTCAATCGGAAATCACGCCATTGACCGAGATTTCCTGGGAAACGCTTTATCGCCAGGTCACTTCCGTGGCAACCGCCCTGCGTGAGCTGGGGCTTAAGCCGGGCGACCGGGTCGGGGCCTACATGCCGAACATTCCTCAAACCCTGGTCGCCTTCCTGGCCTGTGCCAGCATCGGGGCCGTCTGGTCGAGTTGTTCGCCCGATTTCGGCACCCGCAGCGTGATCGACCGCTTCAGCCAGATCGGCCCCCGGGTGTTGTTTGCCGTAGACGGATATCCATACGGCGGTAAATCTTTTGATCTGCTGCCGGCCGTGGGCGATCTGCAACGATCCCTGGCGACCCTGGAAAAAACCGTACTGGTGCCCTATTTAAACCCGGCTGCCGAACCGGACGGGCTGGACCGGGTGTCCAAGTGGGAGGAAATTTCCGGCAACGAAAATCGTGATTTTGCATTCGAGCAGGTCCCGTTCAGCCATCCCCTGTGGGTGGTATACTCTTCCGGAACCACTGGACTGCCCAAAGGCCTGGTCCATGGACACGGCGGCATATTGTTGGAGTTTATGAAGTTTTCCAGGCTGCATATGAATATCGGGCCGGGCGATCGCTTCTTCTGGTTTTCCACCACCGGCTGGGTGATGTGGAACATTTTGCAGGGCAGCCTGCTCCAGGGAGCAACACCGGTATTGTATGACGGCAGCCCGGGATATCCTGATTTGGACGTGTTGTGGGACCTTGCCGCCCGGGCCAGGATCAATTTTTTCGGCACCAGTGCCGCCTATTTAACCGGCTGTATGCAGGCCGGTCTGGCACCGGGGGAAAAATTCGATCTTAACGGCCTGAGGGCGATCGGCTCAACGGGGTCACCGTTGCCCGTTGAGGGATTCAGCTGGGTCTATGAGCGGGTCAAGCGCGATGTCTTGCTGGGCTCCACCAGCGGCGGCACCGACCCGTGCACCGGGTTTTTAGGCGCCTGCCCGTTGCTGCCCGTCCGGGCCGGCGAACTTCAATGCCGCTGCCTGGGGGTCAGTGCCCGGGCTTTCGATGAAAACGGGACGGAGCTGACTGATGAGGTCGGTGAATTGGTGATCACCGAACCCATGCCGTCCATGCCGCTTTATCTTTGGAACGATGCCGACCACGCCCGCTATATGGCGAGCTATTTCGATATGTACCCGGGTGTCTGGCGACACGGCGACTGGGTCCGGTTTTCCGCCCGGGGCAGCGGAATCATACTGGGGCGCTCGGATTCAACCATCAATCGTCTGGGGGTGCGCATGGGCAGCAGTGAAATCTATGCTGTGGTGGAGGACCTGGCTGAAGTGAACGACAGCCTCGTTATCGGGCTGGAAATCCCCAACGGTGGCTATTTGATGCCGCTCTTTGTTGTTCTTGCAGAAGGCGTCGAGCTCAAGGAAGATCTCATAAAGAAGATCAATACCCGCATACGCGGCCGGTTATCACCGCGCCATATTCCCGATGAAATATACGCGATCAGCGCGGTTCCCCGAACCTTGAACGCCAAAAAACTCGAAGTGCCGGTGAAAAAAATCCTGACCGGCGTCCCGCTGGATGAAGCCGTCAACCTCGACTCCATGGCCAACCCGGATTCTATCGACTTTTTCGTAGAGCTGGCTAATGGGCTCAATTTGTCGCAGAAGTCCTAGCCCACATAGCCAGGTCAGAGACAATCGCCGATGCCATCTGTCCAAGTTGGATAAGGTTTCAGGTTTCAGGTTTCAGGTGTCAGGTGTCAGCCCAGCCGTCGGACGCAAGTTTCCAGTTAAATCGAAAAAAACTATGATTGATCTATGATGCTACTATAGATTGTGGGAGCGGTTTTTGCTTGCATCCCGCTGCCCTTTAGCGGGGCAATCGTAATTTACAGAAAAGACGTGCTAAAATCCAATTTGTCTTAACCTGTTCTTCAGGACGACCATTGTAGTGGCGGGGTTTATCCCCGCCAGGAGCTTGGCGACTATCACGGATAAACTCACTAAGCCGATTCGTGGGTGGACAACGGCGGTACCCGCCGTTTAGGCGGGGATAAACCCCGCCACTACATTGTCGGTCATAGTAAATCGACCTTCGGCGGTTCGCTTTAAATGTCGCTTAATAAGAGCACGGCCTCTGGCCAAAGGACAGCCGGTCTGATCGTTAAAGAAACTTTTTAAAAGCGAATATCGAATATCGAACAAGGAATATCGAATGTCGAAGGAATGTATTCTGTCTATTTAAAACGACTGAGCGAAGCGAATCCACCATTCGTCAATCGACATTCGACATTCGTCATTTCAGGTAGTTTCACACGAGGGGCGCAGTAATCCCGGGTCTGTCCTCTGTTCTCTGCCCTCTGCCATCTGACTTCTGTCATCTGTTATCTGACACCCGACACCTGACACCTGAACACGTTGGTTTCAGTCATGTGACATTTGCTTTACAGTGTGATTTGCCTGCATTCCGATGTTTCGAGTAGCTTCCAGATCAGACGTAAATCCCCTATTTTCTTGACAGAACTGTCACTTACTATTTACAATTAAAGGTCAAATAAAAATATTGTCCGAATGGCGGTGCCAATATCTGGATTCGATCGATCCCTGACTTGGCCCCATCCTGGTTGGAGCGCCACCATCTAATCTGCATGGTTGCTGGTATTGCGGGTCCATCCGCCATACCGGCATATGAGCGCTGCCACTGGCTGCCGGCGTCTAGTCTGATCAATGTCAGAAACTTCGGTCATATTACAACGTAGGGTCGGCCACCGTGCCGACCTCATTTTGGCGGGCACGGTGGTTCGCCCTACGCTTCTGTATTTTGCTATTTATATAAGATGTCCGGTGGCAGGGAGTTAAGGCGCTATCTCCTGACACTTGACACCTTCGGTGTAGTTTCAAAAGAGCGGCAGCCGCTGGCCGCGAGCGTCCAGTCTGATCAGAGAAAAGAAACCAACGAACGTCGAACATCGAACGTCGAATAATGTATTCTGCCTGTCGTGAGTCTTTTGTCGAACGGTCTATTTTAAAACGACCGAGCGGAGCGATTCCACCATTCGTCAATCGACATTCGTCATTCGTCATTCATAAAAGGAATATCAATTGGACCCATTGGTTGCCTGCCACGAATGCGATTTGATTCACCGGGTCAAGCCGCTGCCTAAGAAAGGGGTTGCGAACTGCACCCGCTGCGGATCCGTTTTATACCGCCATAAACCCAACAGCCTGGAGCGGACCCTGGCGCTTTCGCTGGCCGGTCTGGTACTATTCATGCTGGCCAACTCGTTTCCGTTTCTGGCCCTGAAAACGGATTCCCAGCTTCATCAAACCAATTTGATTACGGGGATAACGGCGCTTTATACCCAGGGCATGCAAGGGCTGGCAGTGGTGGTGCTGCTTACCACCGTCCTGGCGCCCCTGGCCCAACTGCTGGGGATGATATACCTGCTGCTGCCCTTGCGGCACCATCGCATACCGCCCAAGTTTGCACCCATATTTAGATTTGTGCGCAGTTTGCAGCCCTGGAGCATGATGGAGGTTTTCATGCTGGGAATTCTGGTATCGGTCGTGAAACTCGCCAAAATGGCCCAGATTGTTCCCGGAATTGCCATTTTTTCCTTTTTTTTCCTGATCCTGGTGCTGGCCGCCGCCACCGTATCCCTGGACCCCCATGAAGTTTGGCAACGTTGGGAGAAGCTGCGATGAAGTCGATTCCGTTTACTGCACGCAACGCCTCCCGGATCAGCTGCCATAGCTGCCACCTGCTTTGCCGCATCAATTTTTCGCAAATCGGAGAATCCCTGCTTTGTCCGCGGTGCGGGTCGACCCTGCATCAACGCAAACCCGACAGCCTGAAGCGAACCTGGGCCCTGGTGCTGGCGGCAGTCATATTTTATATCCCGGCTAATTTGCTGCCGGTAACGGTTGTCATATCTTTCGGCAAGTCCCAGGCAGACACGATCATGAGCGGTGTGATCTACTTTATTACCACCGGCATGTGGCCCATCGCACTGGTCATCTTCGTTGCCAGTATTATAGTGCCCATGTTGAAGCTGCTCATTCTCGGGTATTTACTGGTCAGCGTGCAGCGCAAATCCGCCTGGCGGCCCAAAGACCGCACCCGGCTGTATCGCATTACCGAAGCAATCGGCCGCTGGTCCATGGTTGATATATACGTGGTCACGATTCTGGTGGCCCTTGTCAACCTGGGCAGTCTGGCAACCATCAAGGCCGGTCCCGGGGCGGGATTTTTCGCCGCCGCCGTCGTGATTACCATGTTTGCCGCTATGAGCTTCGATCCCAGACTGATATGGGATGCCAAGGAGAGTGCTGATGAGTGAAGAAATTCCCCTGATTGTGGAAGATGAAGATCATGAACTGCCCGAAGCGGTCGTTTCAGCCCGCAAACATCAGATATCGATTGTGTGGTTTGTCCCGCTGATCGCGGTGTTGATCGGAGGATGGCTGGTCTATAAAACCTTGTCGGAAAAAGGTCCGACCATCAGTATCTCATTTAAATCGGCCGAAGGTCTCGAAGCCGGCAAAACCAAGATCAAATACAAGGATGTGGAATTGGGGCAGGTGACGGAAATTCGTCTCACACCGGACCTTTCCCGGGTGCTGGTGACGGCCGAACTGGTCAAAGAGGCCAAAGAATTTTTGTCGGCCAACACGCGGTTCTGGATCGTGCGGGCCCGGGTTGCGGCCGGCCAGGTTTCCGGGCTCGGCACCCTTTTTTCGGGGGCCTACATCGGCCTGGATCCCGGCAACCCGGGATTGCCCGGGACGCAATTTGTCGGTCTGGAAACCCCGCCGGTGGTGACCACCGATTTGCCGGGCAGCCACTATATCCTGCATGCCTCGCCCCTGGGGTCTTTGGATATCGGCGCGCCGGTATATTTTCGCCAAATCAAGGTGGGCCAGGTGATCGCCTATGAACTTCAACCGGACGGTGAGGCCGTAACGATCAAGATCTTCATCAATGATCCGATTGACAAACTGGTTTATCAAAACACCCGCTTCTGGAATGCCAGCGGTTTGGATTTTGCCGTCGATGCCGGTGGCATCCGGGTTAATACGGAGTCCCTGGTGACCATTTTAATCGGCGGAATCGCATTTGATACACCGGCCAACCTGGAGCCGGGCGGACTGGCCGAAGACGGCGAAAACTTCCAGCTCTATGAGTCCCGTGAACGTATTTTTGACAAAACCTACACCGATAAAACCCGTTGGCTGCTTCACTTTGAAGGCTCGATCCGGGGACTGACGGTGGGATCGCCGGTCGAATTTCGCGGCATTCCCGTCGGCCAGGTGCTGGATATCAACATGGAGTATGATGCCGCCAAGAAGGTCTTTCTGATCCCGGTGCTGATTGAAATCGAGCAGGAGCGCATCAAAGTCGTCGGCGAAATGCAAGATTCCGATCGTAAATGGCAAAATGATTACCTGGTGGAACAAGGGCTGCGGGCCCAGCTCAAAACCGGCAGCCTGATTACCGGACAACTGTATGTCGACCTGGATTTTCATCCGAACGCCGAACCGGCGCAAATAAACTGGGAGGGCCGCTATCCTCAGATGCCGACAGTGCCCACTTCCATAGAAGAAATCACCACCAGTTTGACCCACCTGCTGAAAAAGCTCGAGAAATTGCCTATCGAACAAATCGGCAATGATTTGCGGGATACGGTCCAGGGCGCCAAACGCCTGGTCAATTCAGCCGAACTGCAGGAAGCCCTTGCCGCCTTGAACCAGGCGCTCAATCAGGCCCAGCAATTTGCCGCGACGCTGAACGAGGTAATCACCCCGGAATTACGGTCGGCGGTTGCCAACTTGAGTACGACGCTGAAACATACCCGCAAACTGGCCCAAAATTTCGATCAGACGGTCGTCCCCGAATTGGACGCCACCCTGAAAGAAGCCCGGGCCACATTGAGTGCCATTAAGGTCTCTGTCAGCAAGGACTCGCCGCTGTATTACGAGCTGATGCGCGTCTTGAAAGAGCTTACCGGGGCGGCCCGGTCGATCCGGCTGATGGCTGATTATCTGGAGCGCAATCCGGATGCCTTGATCTACGGGAAAGGAAAAAGACGATGATGAGCAACAGATGCCTTCGCAACCTGGGCCTGCCGATTGTCGTGGTGCTGGTACTGCTGGCCGGATGCCGCAGCGCCACGCCGCCGGTGGAATTTTATACCTTATCGCCGCAGCCACCCGTTGCGGCGGCGGATGAGGTCGCCGGGTCGGTCGACAACCTAGCCGTCGGTGTGGGCCCCCTGCAGATCCCCAAGTTTATTGACCGGCCCCAGATTGTCACCCGCCTCGGTCCCCATAGAATCAATGTGGATGAATTTCATCGATGGGCCGGTTCGGTCTATGAAGATATTTTGCGGGCCGTGACCTTGAATCTGGCAGCCCTGCTGCAATCCAACCAGGTGGCGGCTTACCCGTGGGAAGATTACTTTGATCCGGACTACCGCGTATATCTGGAAGTCCATGCTTTCGACGGCCGTCTGGGACAGTACGCCCGATTGGACGCCACCTGGACCATCACCGGCCGGGATTCCCGGAGACCATTGCTGGTGCGCAAATCTTCGATTCGGGAGCCCACCCGGGGGGATGGCTACGATGCCTATGTCGCCGCCAAAAGCCGGATTCTAGGCATCCTCAGCCGGCAGCTGGCCCAGGGGATTGCAGCAGTGCATCGCGGCAAGTAAGCGGGACCTATAAGGCGAAAGATGCTCAAATGGCGCTGCGTTATTGGTTAATTGTTATTGGTTATTGGAATTTGAATATCGCCCTTTTTAATAAATTTACAGTATGGAAAGTCTAAGATTGGGATAAGATTCCTTTTAAACCATTAACCAATAACTGATAACTAATAACCTCCCAACGGGAGCTACGCTTCCCATCCCATGATCGCCTTGGTTTCCAGAAACTCCGCCAGGCCGTGCTCGCCCCATTCGCGGCCGTTGCCTGATTGTTTATAGCCGCCGAAAGGCGCCTGAAAGTCGGCACCGGCACCGTTCAGATGGACATTGCCGGTGCGCAGCCTGGCTGCCAACCGGCGCGCACGCCGGGGATCGTCCGACGATACGTAGCCTGAAAGTCCGTAGGGGCTGTCGTTGGCGATGCCCACGGCCTCGTCTTCATTCCGATAGGGAATGATGCACAGCACCGGGCCGAAAATTTCTTCCCGGGCAATGGTCATGGCATTGTCCACGCCGGCAAATACGGTCGGTCTGACGTAGTATCCGATCTCGAGGTGCTCGGGGCGTCCCGGCCCGCCGATGATCATTTGGGCGGCCTCTGCCATACCCTGTTTCAAGAGTCCCTGAATTCTGTCGTACTGGGTTTGGCTGACGACCGGGCCGATGGTGGTTTCGGCGTGCATGGGATCACCCACCTGTATCTGTCCGGCGGCGGCCTCGGCAATTGCCACGGCATTCGCGTGCCAGGCGGCCGGCACCAGCATGCGGGTGGGCGCGTTGCAGGACTGCCCGCTATTGTTGAAACATCTCTGCACACCGCCGCTGACGGCTTGCTCTATATCGGTGTCGTCAAGAATGATATTGGCGGATTTGCCGCCCAATTCCTGGGTGACGCGTTTGACACTGTCTGCTGCAGTTTTGGCCACCAGGATCCCGGCCCGGGTGGAACCGGTAAAGGAAACCATGTCAATTTCCCGGTGGGAGGACAAGGCCGCCCCAACGGTTGGTCCATCGCCGTTGACGAGGTTGAACACGCCGGCGGGCACGCCGGCGTCGTGGATGATTTCGGTCAGGATACCGGCATTCAACGGTGCGATTTCACTGGGTTTGAGCACGATGGTGCAGCCGGCAGCCAGGGCCGGCGCCACCTTGCAGGCAATTTGATTCAGCGGCCAGTTCCACGGGGTGATAAATCCGCAGACCCCGATGGGTTCCGCCACGATGCGGGTGGATCCCTTCTGGGTTTCGAATTGAAATTTTTTAAGGACCTCCGCCGCCATGACGAAATGCCCCAAACCTGCAGCCACCTGGGCTTTTTTGGCCAACCATAACGGGGCGCCCATTTCTTTGGTAATGACTTCAGTCAGTTCGTCGTAGCGGTCTTTAATACCTTCTGCGATTTTACCCAGAATCATCAGACGCGATTCGAGGGAGGTTTGGGACCAGGCGTCGAAAGCCTCCCCGGCAGCTTGTACCGCCCGTCCGACATCTTCTTTGCTTCCCAATGCAATGCGGCCGCAGGGTTCTTCCGTGGCCGGATTGATAACATTCAAATAAACGGGGGGGCCGGTCGGCGCCACCCATTTTCCATTGATATAAAATTTTTCAAAAGTTTTTGTCATTATGTTAATCCTTTATCTGGCAGGAATGATAGAATTGATAAGCGGCAATGAAACTATTTTGCCGTTAATAAAAGATGCGCAATTTTGAAAAATAATGCGCCATCAGTCAACATAATGACACTATGTGGTAGAATCAATATTGATGAATGCGTAAAAAGTCGAATTCATCATGTGTTTGGTGTTTCGTGTTTGGTATTTGGAATACACTTCGCACGTCATATCAGGATTTTATAGCACTAAACACCAAATACCAAACACTCTCGTAAACAGTTTTTTTCGACTTTTTATATAACTATCAATACTTAGCTTTAAATAATCTGCCCGTATTCCTCAACCGCCTCATTAAAAGCAACGATGTTTTCAAAGGGAGTAAAATCAATATCGTAGGCCGGCGCCAGCAGCAGGCCCTGCGGCCCCAGGGTCTCGATGCAGCGTTTGACTTCGGACCGGACCTGGTCCGGCGTGCCCCGGTCCCACAGCAGGGCGCTGCCGACGGTTCCCCACAGGGCCAGGCGGTCACCGAATTCACGCTTGATGGCGGCGGCATCCATGCAGTCGGGCTGCAGGGGGTTGATGACATTGACACCGATCTCGACCAGGTCCGGGACGAGCCGCGTGAAATCACCGTCGCAGTGGTAGAAGATCAGCAAATCCGGCGACTCTTCCCGCGCGATGTCGATTACCCGGGCCAAACGCTCTTTAAAATGCCGGCGCCAGGTGGCCGGGCCGATCATCAGGCCGGTGGGCATGGCGACATCATCATCGAGCAGCAGGATGTCCACCCCGGCCCGGGCCAAGATGAGCGCGTTTTCGATTAACATGACGGTCAGCTGATCGAGCAGGTAGTCGGCGATATCATGGCGGCTCGCCAGATCGAGCATGAAATTTACATAGCCCCGCAGGCGCCAGGCCGCCTCGAACAGTTCGCCGCCCAGATGCGGCGGCGCACCGGCGACCGCAAAGCCCTGGTCGTGAAAACCCTGCACTTTTTTCGTGAGGCCCGCGTGGCGGGTCGGATTGGAGAGGTCGGGCCAAACATATTTTACCAGGTCCTTTAAGGTGCGGGCATCGGACAGGGGGCGGGCGGTGCCCCTCTGGGGGTGGTATTGCCACTCATGGTAGGTGCGCAGCTGGGCCGGGTTGCCGACATGGATGTCTATGGGCAGCGTGTCCAAATAGCGCCGAAACGTGTCCTGGTTGGCCGGCGGATCGAACTCGGCATAGCGGATGTCCAGATCGAAATAGTCTTCGGGCGCTGTCGGGGCAATGGCCGCCAGGTCCTGATCGAAAAAGCCCAGGGCTTTCGGGATGCGGTCCGGTTTCCGGCAAAGCAGGGCTTCTCTGACGCGTTCGTGTGAATTCATAAAGCCTCCTTGCACTTTCGTCATTCGGTTATACTTTTCATGGCAGATGACTTCAAGCAAGAAAAAAAGGAGAAAGGAGTTACAGTATGGCGGAAAACGTATTTGAAATTGACGACAACAGCTTCGATGCCCATGTGCTGCAGGCCGAAAAGCCGGTGTTGGTAGATTTCTGGGCGCCCTGGTGCGGGCCGTGTAAAGGCATTGGCATGATGGTTGAAAAACTGGCTGAAAGCTACAGCGACCGGATCCAGTTCGTCAAATGCAATGCGGACGACAGTCAGCAATCGGCAGCCAAATACGGTATTAAATCGATACCGACACTGTTGTTTTTCAAGGACGGCAACGTCTTCGACAAGATTGCCGGCATGACCAACCAGGCCAAGATCGAGGCTGTGCTCAAAAAAATTCTGGCCGGCGAGCAGGGGTCGGCGCCGTTTATTGTCCAATAATCCAGGTGAGACGATTCGCATGAACCCGGGAAATTATCATCGTAAAATCAGCGCTTTATGGAGCGCGGACGTCGCCGGCTACAGTCGCCTGATGGGCGATGACGAGGAGAAAACCGTCCAAACGCTGACGCGATACCGGGATGTCATGTCCCATCAGATCGGGCGGCACCGCGGCCGGGTGGTCGACTCACCCGGCGACAACCTGCTGGCTGAATTTTCCAGCGTGGTGGATGCTCTGCGTTGCGCCTGGGACGTTCAGCAGGAACTGGCCAGCCAAAACGGGGAACTTCCCGAAAACCGCCGGATGCATTTTCGCATCGGTCTTAACCTGGGCGACGTGATCGAGGAAAAAGGCCGGCTGTACGGTGACGGGGTGAATGTGGCCGCACGCCTGGAGAGCCTGGCTGAGCCCGGCGGCATCCTTCTCTCCGGAACCGTCTATGATCAGGTGAAGAACAAGCTGCCGTTTCAGTTTGATTTTACCGGGGAGCAGGCGGTTAAAAATATTCAAGATCCCGTCAGGGCCTACCGGGTGGTGATGGGCTCGGCGATCCCGACCGGCCGTTCTCAGACCCAGTCAAAAAGACGCAAACTTTCCAGGTCCGGTATGATGCTTTTGCTCGCAGCCGCCATCGCGGTGATGGGCCTTGGATTTTATTATTGGGTGACCCTGCATGGGCAATCGCTGTCCGGCCGGCCGTCGGAGAGCAGCGCCCTGCACCAGCCGTTGTCCCAAAGAGCTTCCATCGCCGTTTTGCCGTTTAAAAACCTGAGTGGAGATTCCGAGCAGGAGTATTTCAGCGACGGCATCACCAATGACATTATTACCGATTTATCGCGCTTTCGCAACCTGCTGGTCATCGCCAGCAATACTGTCTTCTTGTACAAAGGCCAAACGGTCAATGTCAAAAATGTCGGGCAGGAACTGGGGGTGCGTTTCGTCCTGGAGGGCAGCGTTCAGAAAGCCGGTGACAGTGTGCGCATCAACTCCCAGCTCATCAATGCTGCCAATGGCGCCCACGTATGGGCCGAGCGGTATCATCGTGCTTACCGGGATATTTTTAAGCTCCAGGGGGACATCGTGCAGGCCATTGTGACCAATTTGGCCATTAAGACATTCCAGTATGAGCAGGCCCGGGCCATGCGCAAAAAGCCGCAGGATCTTCAGGCCTACGATTACCTGTTGCGGGGTTATGCGTATTACCATCTACGCACCCGGGCGGCCTATTCGCTGGCGCGCGAGATGTTTGCCAAAGCCGTTGCGCTCGATCCATACTATACAGATGCTTATATCGGATCGGGTATGTTGGAATATGGCAAGGTGGCTTACGGCTGGACAGAATTTCCGGATAAAGCGTTAACCAGTGCCTTTGCTCTTGGACAAAAAGCCTTAACACTGGACGAATCCAATGCCGCGGCCCATTCGCTGCTAAGCAGTGTATATACGTTTCAAAACAAGTATGATTTGGCGATCAAGGAGGGTGAACGGGCCATCGAACTCAATCCCAACGACTCCGGCAGCTTCAATGAGCTTGGTTGGGCGTTGCTCTGGTCCGGCCGGTTGGACGAGGCAATTACCGCACTGGAAATGTCCTTGCGCCTTGACAGTTCTGGGCTCGAAAATACCGGGTGGCATCTGGGAATTGCGTATTACCTGAAAGAGCGCTATGCGGATGCCCTGAACACACTGGCGGAAGGTCTGATCAGAAGACCCGATTTTACGGGTTATCACATCGCGCTGGCTGCAACCTATGCCCGGCTGGAGCGGCCAGAGGAAGCCGCACGGGCGGCAGCAACCGTGCGCCGGCTGGACCCCTTTTTTACAATCGATTCGTTCGGCACCGGATTTCGCCAGGCGGCGCATCGCGAAGCCATCGTGGCGGGATTGCGTGAAGCGGGGTTAAAATGAAATTCGAGGATCTCTTTGCTTATCAAGATATTCCGACTGAGGCAAAATATCGTATCGATGATGTTGTATGTATTGATTTTAGATTTTGGATTGGGGATTTTGGATTTAAGGAAATCTGTCTTTTTTATTGATGGATAGAGCGAAGCGATACCGCCAATCCAAAATCCGAAATCTAAAATCCAAAATATGCAATGAGTTATTAGCAGTATCTACACGAACTTTAAAATGACAACCTCTATACTCAGTTGTCATCTCTACCGTTTCTCAACCAGTTTTTCCCAGTTGGCATCAGCTTTTTTAATGTTTTCTGATGCGTCGGCCTTGAACTGTGCGGCAGTTTCGGCGCTAAAGTTGAGATAGAGTTTCCCGTCGATAATTTTGAATGCCTTTGGATCTACACCGGCAGCCTTGCCGGTCGTCGATAGACTCCGTGCTCAGTACCCGCCGTATTGCGGCGCATAGCGCTCCGGATCGGCGGCAAAAAGAACCTCGTTCTCAGCGTTGGTAAAATACCATTTGGCATCGTTCCACTTGTGAGAAAACTTGCTCTTGCCCTTCACCGCGCGGCTCTCGGTATGATAGGCGACGGTGTCGTAGCCCTTGATGGCCACCCCGAAAAAGGTTGTGTTTACCTTGTCGAACGCCATGCCCGGGTTTGTCAACAGGAAGATGGCCGAGACAGCCAGAGTAATCCGCATGGCCAATCCGTTGAATTTTGATAAGTGATGAATCATTGCGATCTCTCTTTTCAAAATGGGGTTGTTTTCCGATTTCTTGAGAAAAGTGTGAAATTTCTCGTATGTACTAAGTATAAAATCATACAAAGTGGCACTTGTGTCAAGCGATTGGTCAGCAGCCGAGTATTTTAAGGACACGTTGCTCATCTAAAAAAACCAGGGCAGAACTATCTAATGTTCTGCCCAGGTGGTGTGAATCCTCTTCAATCGACTTATATTTCCGGGTTTACCCGGTTAACTGCTTTATCATGTCATTTACCTGGTTTTCCGATGCAACAGGATGTACTTTGAAAACACAAAAAGGCACATCATCGGAAATTTCAAGCAGCTTTTTTGTAGCAATAGCTTCATGAGGTTTTTTGATTCCGCTGATTGTCAGAATACCGGATATGAACACGAAATAGAAATCGAAAATCAATTACCGATCAGAAGCAAGTTTGCCCGATAGCAGAAAATTGTGAGAAGCAAATGTGGGCTCGAGACCGCAAGCTCGCAGTCGGCGGCATGGTGTCCGGCAAGACAATAGAAGGAAACGGCATTCGTGTCAACCAAAACCGTGCAATTGCCTGCAGGGTAAATCATCCAAAATGTTTAAGATTGCTTGATCAATCTATTCTAACTTTTGAAAACAAGACCCTTAGGAACAGCGGCCTTTACTTTTGAGTTGACGGAGAATCAATTTAATTCCATAATCAGCTTCTATTTTAGAATTTAGGTTATTGAAGCTGGATTTCAGATATGAGCGCCACTGCCGGCCGCGAGCGTCCAGTCTGATCAAATAAAAAACTTTAGAATTTGAAAGAAACAGAGGAATGGATTCTTATTTTAATAAAAAATAATTGGACAGGATCAACAGGATCCCCAGGATAATGCGGCCTTCGGCCGAATGGCCCCTCGCCGCAGGCGAAAAAAATCCTGATAATCTTGTAACTCCTGTCTCAATAAAAATAATAAAAATCGAATCCATACCTCAGTAGTTTCACACGACCGCGGCCTCCGGCTAAAGGGCTGCCGGTCTGATCGGAAAAGAAACTGCTCACTGTGCCAAATTAACGCAATTTCCTATGAACTCATTGGCCGTTTCGTGCTCGTCCTCCTCCTCGTCCTCGTCCTCGAAGCTTTTGAGCCGTTTTCAAACCCGAATACGAGTACGAGGACGAGCACGATTTAAATACTCCTGTTCTGGGGTTAATATAGCGTAGTTTTACACGAGCGGCGGCCTCCGGCTAAAGGACAGCCGGTCTGATCAAATAGAAGAAACTTTTGGGGATCGATTTGGAAATCGGTCGATGTTGGGTTTCGCATTTCGTAATAACACCGGCAAAATGTAGGTTGGGTTGAGTGCAACGAAACCCAACAAAACTTGGAGCCGGCTCAACCCAACCTACAAAATGCAAAATAACCCATGACGGATCCAACTCTAACTTTAAAATGTAGTTTCATAAGAGGAATTCTACCTACTAATGATCGATAAAACCTGTTTATTAGAATATATCCAAACGCTATTCAAAGACGGCATGACCCTCATGGTCGGTGGATTCGGCGTGCCCGGGACTCCGTTCACCTTAATCGATGCACTGTTGGAAGCCGGCGCTGGTGGTTTGACCTTGATTAAAAACGAGGCCAACGAAGACCACTTGGGCTTGTCACGGCTGATCGAGGCGGGGCGCGCCACAAAGCTGATCACCTCGCATCTCGGGTTGAACGCCACGGTAATCGGTATGATGAACCGCGGCCAAATCGAAGTGGAATTCTACCCCCAGGGGATCCTGGCCGAAAAAATCCGGGCCGGCGGCGCCGGCCTGCGCGGCATTCTCACCGATATCGGAATCGACACTATATTAGCGCAAAACAAAGACCTGATAACGATCGACGGGCAGCGGGTCATGATCGAGCCGGCCCTGCGGGCCGACGTGGCGCTGATCCACGCTGCCGCTGCCGATGCATTCGGCAACCTGGTCTTCGAAAAAAGCGCCCGCAATTTCAACCCGGCCATGGCCACGGCGGCCGACACCGTAATTGTCGAAACCGAGCGACTGGCGGCCACCGGTGAATTGGCACCGGATGCGATTCATACCCCCGGAGGTTTTGTTGACCACGTGGTGGTCCTGGATCAACTATCCGACGAATACGGAGTTCTGGAGCATCATGTCCTATAAAGAAAAAATTGCCAAACGGGCGGCCGCCGAAATTCAGGAAGGCCAGATCATCAACCTGGGGATCGGCATCCCCACTTTGATACCCAAATATTTGGCGGGCCGGAAACAGGTGGTCGTGCACTCCGAAAACGGGATTCTCGGTATGGGAAACCCCAGTCAGCGCGGGCAAGAGGACCGCAACCTGATCGATGCCGGCGGCACCTATGTCACCATTGAAACCGGCGCCTCTTATTTCGACAGTGTGCTCTCTTTCGCATTGGTGCGCGGCGGCCGGCTGGATCTGGCAGTCATCGGTGCCCTGCAGGTTTCGGCCGTTGGGGACCTGGCCAACTGGATCATCCCGGGCAATTATGCCCCGGGGATCGGGGGCGGAATGGAATTGGCCCAGAAAGCCCGGCGCCTGATAATAACGACCACCCACACCACCCGGGACGGTCGACCCAAAATATTGGACCGCTGCGACCTGCCGCTCACGGCCAAAGGCTGTGTCAATACCATTATCACCGAGTTGGCAGTGATCGATGTCGTTGACCATGGACTGCTGCTGCGGGAAATCGCCGCCGAAACTGATATTGAGACCGTTGTGGCGAGAACCGGCGTTGAAGTCACCTTGCCGCCGGGGGATCTTCCGAGATTCTAACTTCATTTAATCCACCCCGCAATAATACCCCATTTAAAGGTATGCGACGTTAATTCGAACGGTGAAGAAAATTTTTAAACCGATTTGCTGACGGATTAAACACTTTATGTTTGACATATACCCTTTTTTCGAGCATGATATGTATGAAAAAAGGGTTTATTTTAAACATAGAGAGGCGTTATGCAGAGGGTAGCCGAGCAGCATTTGCAAAAGTGGATTGAAAACGAACATAGAAAACCGCTGGTAATCCGCGGAGCCCGGCAGGTTGGGAAATCTACCTTGGTTCGTCAGTTTGCTGAAAAGTACAAACTGATTTTGAATGAAATAAATCTGGAACAGCATCTTAAGTTAGATAACATATTTAGAACTCTGGATACCAGACTGATCAGCAAGGAACTTGAAGGACTATTGGGCAGGAAGATCAATCACCCTGATTCCATTCTGTTTTTAGATGAAATACAGGCTACGCCATTTGCTTTGCAAGCGCTGCGATACTTCTATGAAGAACTACCTGAACTTCCGGTGGTAGCCGCCGGTTCATTGCTTGAATTTGTCCTGTCGAAACACAATTTTTCCATGCCGGTTGGTAGAATTGAATATGCTCACCTGGGTCCAATGACGTTTGAAGAGTATCTATCGGAAATTGACGAGTCCCTTTTGAAGCATCTAGTTGCATTTGATTTTACCGAGGAGATACCACAAACCGTACAAAAGAAATTATTGGAGAGACAGCGGGAATTTTTATTGGTAGGGGGTATGCCGGAAGCCATCTTGAATTATTTGAGATCAGGTGAATTCACTGATGTGTTGCCGGTTCATCGTTCCATCATTGCCACTTACCTCGATGACTTTTCGAAATATGCGACTGAAACGGCTTTGCTGCGACTGCAGAAAGTATTTAATTTTATTCCCAGATCGGTTGGGAAAAAAATTAAGTACAGCAATATTTCCAGAGATGAATCCGCACGTGAAATCAGATCCGCCATTGAACTTCTGTCCAAGGCCCGGGTTATTAGCCCGGTGTTTCACTCGCACTGCTCCGGCTTGCCGTTACAAGCTGAAATCGATGAGTTTACCTATAAAGCCTTGTTTTTAGATATTGGTCTGATGAATCGCATTTGCGGATTGGACTGGCTGGCCATATCCAGCTTGGATGATCGGCAGCTTATAAATGAAGGCGCCATGGCAGAGCAATTTATCGGGCAGCATCTTTTTTATTATCGGGGATTGAGCGACCCGCCACAGTTGTGTTACTGGTTAAGGCAACAAAAATCGGCTAATGCCGAAGTTGACTACGTTATTTCGCAAGGTAATTTAATCATTCCGGTGGAAGTCAAAGCCGGAAAAAGCGGTACACTTAAATCCCTGCTTCAGTTCATTTACAATAAAGATGCAAGATTGGGAGTCCGTTTTGATCTTAATCCGCCTTCAATTCAAAACGTAAATCATTCTCTGAGACAAGCGGATTCCACAAGGTCCATTTCATTCGATCTAGTCTCATTACCACTTTATATGGTTGGCCAGCTTGGCAGAATTCTTGACCTTTATCGAACTGGAAGTATAACTGCCGCACTATAAGGAGATCTCCAATGATGCCCCGCCGCTCATTTAAAATCAACGGTTTCATCATATTGGCCTTGCTCGCCATCCTATTGCCGATCCAGTCCCCGTTCGCTACCGGACAATCCCAGGTGCTTCTATCCGCTGCTAATAATCAGCAGGATAAGGACGGGCAGAACAGTCAGGGCGCGGGATCGGATCGCACGGAGGGCAAATCGGCTGAACTGATCGTGGCGGAGCTCAGCGATACACAGGTCCGGCGCCTTCTAATCGAGGAACTGCGCAAACAGACCCAACCGGCCCAGCCGGTCGAAGAGGAGCAGAGCGGTGCCTTGGTGCGGTTTATCGGGAATATAAGATTTCTCACCAATTTGATCCAGTGGCGTATTTATGAACTCAGATCCGATGTCGGCACCGACCCGGATGACATGCCGCGTTTGTATCGTTTGCTCAGCAATGGTGAGGGCGGGCAGAAGCCGGATCCGGTTAAAACCATCATCAGCGTCGCCGGGCTGCTGGCGGCCAGCCTGTTGGTCTTCTGGCTGTTCCGGCGCTTTCTGGCGGCTTTTTACCATCGCATCGAAAACAATGCCGCCGCCGAGTGGAAAGCCAAAATCGCCGGCCAGGCGCTGCGTTCACTGCTGGATATACTTTCCATGATCGTTTTTGCCGGCAGCGGGCTGGCGATTTTTTTCATTTTCATGCAGCGCAGCGGCCCCCAGAGCGTGCTGGTTGCCACCTACCTGGTCGCATTTTTAATCGTCATGGGGGTGCAGCTGCTGACTCGGTTTTTTCTGGCGCCCAAAGTATCGGCCCTGCGATTTCTGCCGTTGGATGATGGGACCGCTGGCTATCTAAGCCGCTGGATGGTGAGCATCTCGGCGGTCGGTACCTTCGGTTTTTTGACCTGCGGTATTTTTCGGGTGGCCGGCGTCAGCGAAGCCAACCACCTGATGATGGTGGCGACGATCGAGTTGGTTATTGTCGGAATGATCATCACGATGGTTATCCAAAAACGCGGGCAGGTCAAGTCGGCCCTGGCCGCGAATTCGCCCGCCAGCGGGCTGCGGTCGATGATGGTCAACGTCTGGCACCGGCTGGCCATCGCGGCCCTGCTGCTGCTCTGGGTGATGTCGTCGGTTGACCTGCTGCTGTTCGGGGTCAAACCCGGTGCGCCCGGCATCCAGACCCTGCTGATCATCCCGCTGTATTTCCTGCTCGACTGGGTGCTGCGAGAGATCTTGCGGGTTGTCTTCGGGGTTACGGCAAAGCCCGAATTGCTTAGCCAGCCGTCCGCCTCCCGGCTTTCCGTCGACCGCGGTCCTGATATTGAGGGCGGGGTTGAAAAGAGCCTGGCCAAGACGCAATCCGAATCTACCGGGGAAGATGAGGCAAGTGAAATTCCAAGCCCTGAAAACCGGGAGCCGGTGATCAAAAAATATATGGATGTACGTCGGCTGAATCGCATCATCGGCAGCGGGCTGCGAATTGCTCTGGCGGTTTTTATTTTATTATATCTACTCGAGATATGGGGTATTGATGTTCAATTCGGCCGGGCCCTGACGCGGGCGGTGGTAAATATTCTGGTGGCTGTGTTGATCTGCTACATGGCCTGGGAACTGATCAGCGCCGCCATTCAGCGCCGGCTGCAGGTGGAAATGCCGGAAGATGATGACGATGAAAAAGAGGAAGGCGGCGCGGGCGGTTCGCGCATCGGAACGCTTTTGCTGCTGCTGCGCAAGTTCATGCTGGCCGTTTTGATCATCATGGCCGCGATGATTATCCTGTCTTCGATCGGCGTGAATATCGGTCCGCTGATCGCCGGTGCCGGCGTTGTCGGATTGGCCATCGGTTTCGGGGCCCAGACCCTGGTGAAGGACATCATTGCCGGCATATTTTTCTTGATCGATGACGCGTTCCGGGTCGGCGACTATATTCAAGCCGCCGGCACCAAGGGCATGGTAGAGCATATCTCGCTGCGTTCTCTGAGGCTGCGTCATCCGCGGGGCATGGTGAATACGATTCCCTTCGGCGACATCGGCACCGTCACTAATATGAGCCGCGATTACATCATCACTAAACTCGATTTCCGGGTCCGCTACGATACCAACGTCGAAAAGGTCCGCAAAATCATCAAAAAGAAGGTCTACAAGCAAATTTTAAAAAATGAGGAGCTGGCGCCGAAGCTGCTTGACAAAATCAAATCCCAGGGGGTGCGGGAAATGGACGACTCGGCCATGATCATGCGGGTTAAGTTCAAGACCATTCCGGGCGAGCAGTTCGTCGTGCGCAAGGAAGTCTACCGTCTGATGCAGGAGGCTTTCCGGGAAGAGGGTATCGAGTTCGCCCACCGCAACGTCACCGTCTATATCCCGCCGGAAGAGTCCCCGTCGGCATCCGATCAACAACAGGATAATTCGGAGGAGCCGTCCGCCGATTCCCCCCACCGCAACCGAAGCAAGCTGGAAAAGGCCGGGGCCGCCGCAGCCCTGGCCGTGGCGCATGCCGAAGAGGATTTTAGGAAACAACCGAAGTAGATGTGGTCGGTTAAGTTGACCCTCATCGTGCAAGAAATACCGTAATTGAAAAAAGCTCAATTAGTGTCTATTTGTTCAAATCTCATCATGTTTGCGCCGGACCTATGTCAATAGCGCAATTGAAAATATGAGTAATTTTATCGATTTTAATTAAAGAGACAGAGCGAAGCGATACCATAAATCTTCAATTTTCAATCTTCAATATTCATTTCCGGCTTTGCCGGTTGGGTGTTATTGGTTATTCGTTATTAGAAATGGCCGCGAACCTGATTTTATATACCTATCATCAGTGACATATAAAAATGGATCTTATTCCGTTTGAACCAATAACTAATAACTATTAACCAGTAACCAATAACTAATGCGGGAAAGGGGGGGCGGACGTGAATCCGCCCCCAATGCAAAAGAAGGTCTGGCCGGATTATTGGGCTCATTTTTTCCAGAAGGACGTGCTGACAAAAGCAGATGAGTTCATAACCATCGGCCAGACAGCAACCTTAAAAAGCAAGAGATGTGCCATCTGACGAGAGATCTTAATATTATATTGATTCCGGATAGATACGAAACTGCGGGTGACAAAAAAACTCCTGCTACCAGAAAGGCAATATATAAAATTGTGAATCATCCTTCTTAAATCTGGGCAACGGGTTTCCCGGCGCAGCGGACGGCAGGCACCGGGGATGCCGCACGCTGTCCTGCTAAGTACATAGTTTTCTAATTACGATGACAAGTTATTTATTCAGATTTGGTATTAGCCCGCAGGGCTTGTGCTTTTTTATTTGCCGCCCTTCCTGTCCGCCAGTCTGTTTGGCGGATCAGCGGCAAATAAAAACCAGATACCCTCTGCGCTCTTTGCGACTCGGCGGTGAAAATTATTAACAAAATACGTTACCGTAATTACGAATAAGAGCGCTAAGGAAAGGTAAAAGGAGAAATAAAGCCCATGATAATCACGGATGCCAAAACCTATGTCGTTGAGAATCCGCCGCCCCATTTCGGCGGGCAGTACTGGGTATTTCTAAAGCTAACGGCCGACAGCGGGGTAGAGGGCTTTGGCGAGGCGTATTCGGTGCCCTTTCACCCGCAGATCGCCGCGAGCATGATCGAGGATGTCTGCGGGCGGTACGTGCTGGGCAGCGATCCGTTCAAAATTGAACGGCTATGGCGCATTATCTATTCCAGCGGCTACACCCAGCGTTCCGACCTGTCCATCATGGCCGCCATCAGCGCCGTTGAAATGGCCTGCTGGGACATCATCGGCAAGGAGCTCGACAAGCCCGTTTATGAATTGTTGGGGGGGGCAGGTGCATGAAAAGTTGAGGTCTTACACCTACCTTTATCCCAAAGACAACGACCCAACGGATGTCTATCGCGATCCCGAACTGGCAGCTGAAAGAGCGGCCGAATGTGTCAAGCAGGGCTTTACGGCTGTTAAATTCGATCCGGTGGGGCCTTATTCGGCTTTCGATCCCCGGCAGCTTTCCCTGGAGTCCCTGGAGCATGCCGAGAAATTCGTCAAGTGCGTTCGCGAGGCGGTGGGCGGCCAATGTGATTTGCTTTTTGGGACCCACGGCCAGATGACGACCTCTAGTGCAATCCGATTGGCCAGGCGCCTGGAGAAGTTCGATCCCCTGTGGTTTGAAGAACCGGTGCCGCCGGAAAACGTGGCGGAAATGGCCAGGGTGGCCCGTTCCACCAGCATACCCATTGCCACCGGGGAGCGGCTGGCCGCTAAGTATGAGTTCGCCGGGCTATTGGCCAGCCAGGCCGCCTCCATCCTGCAAATGGCCCTGGGGCGAGTTGGGGGAATTCTCGAGGCCAAGAAAATTGCCGGCATGGCCGAGGCGCATTACGCTCAGATTGCCCCGCATCTGTATTGCGGCCCAATCGAGGGCGCCGCCAATATCCAACTCGACACTTGCAGTCCCAACTTTTTAATTCAGGAAGGCATCCAAACCTGGGATGGCTTCAGCGCCGAGATTCTCAAAGAGCCCATTCAGTGGGAAGAAGGCTATATTATTCCCCCCACCAAACCCGGGCTGGGCGTCGAACTGGACGAAGAAGTGGCTGCCCGGCACCCATACACCGGGAAAAAGCTGCATCTTGAGATGCTGGATCGACCGGCATAAAAAAGGTCAATGTTATTTGTTATTCGTTATTGGGCACCAGCTTGGTCGTTTCTGACAATATGTCGTAAGAAACTGATGGGTTCAGGTGTTCCGCCGGAGGCGGACCCCGGCCGCGAGTGTCCAGTCAAATCGAGAAAGAAACTGTGCCAACTCGGCGCAGGTTCTTATGAGCAGATCCTCTGTTTCGTTCCCTTACTCGTGCTCGTTCTCGTTCTCAAGGCTTTTGAACCGCATTTAGTATCGAATACGGGTACGATTAAAATAGCCCGTTTTGGAGTTAAATAGAAGTAGCGGCGGGGTTTATCCCATGCCCGTCAGGCTAAAGAACTAATATTAATGATATCGGAGTGTTACAATGAGAAAATAGGGGGCCCTGCCAGGCCCCGGCTAAAGTTTCATAATAGCACTCCTAGCTTTAAGTAGCCGATTCT